>Ga0115008_10005175_pt1 | contig 10787 bp, 6 predicted proteins | sample FraStrMetagenome_FD_87164 | JGI IMG/M metagenome (GOLD analysis project Ga0115008, IMG submission 87164) | Marine eukaryotic phytoplankton communities from Arctic Ocean - Fram Strait ARC3M Metagenome | ecosystem: Environmental > Aquatic > Marine > Oceanic | place: Fram Strait | collected 2012-06-18
TATAAGCATCTTTCAATTGCTGTTCGGTATAACTATTAATATCGTTTATTGGAAGATCGCCATTCATATAATTGGGATAACCTTCTGAATTATCAACTTTGTTAATACTATTTTTTCTACTGTATCTTTTTTTTAACGTTTTCGGTAATCTTGATGGTGGACCACTATGTTCGGGTAAACGATTATACGTCCTTGAAAAATTAGGTTTCTTTTTCTTTTTCTTTTTCTTTTTCTTAACTCTTAAGGAATTTCCTTTACTGTCATGTAATTCTGAATTTTTTAGATTAATTTCGGAATAAATATTATTATTATTATTATAACCTGTGTAATTTTTATCATTATGCTCTTCTAATTTATAACTTGGTGCCCAAGCTTCTTCTATTGTACAAAAAGGCATTTATTTCAACTTATATTAAAGTGAGATAATTATAAATGAATTATTCAATAATTATGAATTTATAAATATCTAATTTAGTAAAATAATTTAATATAAATCTGATAATAATCAAGTATCTGATTTATATTAAATTTGATAAATATTTTGTTAATTTCATCAAATTAAAAATGAGTAATAATTACGATTGGGATAGTGGGGCATGGAAAATATTAAAACTTCTCGTTAACCAACCTAAATTTTTAGTACAGCATCAAATTAGTTCGTATAATTTATTACTTGAAAATGGTTTAATAAATATTATAGAACAATTTAATCCTATTATATTAAATTATGATTTTGTTGCTATACAAAAGTTTTATAAATGTAAAGACGAATCTAAATATAATACTAATATAAATAATGATTGGGAAGAATATGTTGAATTGGACGATTTATATAAGATTTTTAAAGAACAATACTCGATTATTAATAATAAAATCACTAAACTAGATTTATCAAAACAATTAAATACTAAGGATACTAAGGAAGAGTTAATTCAAAAAGAATTTCAACAATTTTTAGACAATGAATTAGAGTTTAAATCCACTGAAGTCAATAATCATCGATACGAATTAAATATCAATCTTACCTTTGAATCACTTACACCGCCTGCTATTTTTGAAAATAATGGCACAAAATCACCTATGTATCCTAATATGGCTCGTTTGAGAAATTTTACATATGCTTCTGATCTATTTATAAAATTGGAATTTAATACAATAAAAAGAACTGGAGAAGGATTAATAAATGAAATAAAAAGCGATAACCAAACTATTAATAATGTGAATTGTGGTAAATTTCCTATTATGCTTGGTTCCAAAATATGTATGTTGTCAAATTCAGTAGATAAAACTAAAATGAATGCAAATGAGTGTGCTTATGATGAAGGTGGATATTTTATAATTAATGGTACAGAAAAGGTTTTAGTATCTCAAGAAAGACAAGCTGAAAATAAAATCTATTGTTTTGCCAATTCCAAATCACAATCAAAATATAGTTATTTATGCGAAGTTAGGTCTTTATCTCATACAAAAATTTTAACACCTAAAAATTTCCAAATTAAAATTACTTCAAAAAAACACGTAAAAGGAAGAAATATTTTAGCATCAATACCTCATATAAAACAAGATATACCTTTATTTGTAATATTTAAGGCATTGGGAATTACGAAAGAAAAGGATATTGTAGAATATATATTATATTCCATTCCTGAAAATAAAAGAAGAGAATACGCTCAATTATTAGTAACTCCACTAGAAGAAGCATCTGATATTACATCTCAAGAAATGGCGAAACTCTATATGTGTAAATATGTAAATATGATGGGTTATAATCGTGATAAATCGGAGAAAGACAGGCGATTAATATATTTAAATGACATTATCAATAATGATTTATTACCGCATTTAGGAAATAATTATACAAAAAAAGCGTATTATATAGGACATATGGTCTTGAAATTATTAAAAGTATTCCTTCAAAAGAAAAATGTAGATGACCGCGATTCATACATTAATAAAAGAGTGGATACCGCTGGAGTTTTAATGAGTAATTTATTTAGGCAATATTATACTAAATTAATAAAGGATATGAAAACAAACATTAATAAGGAATTCTTGAATGGTTCTTGGAGAGCAATCAAGAAATTTAGTTCGTTAATAAATAAAACCAATATTTATAAGATTATTAAATTCTCTACAATTACAACTGGATTAAAATTTGCTTTGGCAACTGGTAATTGGGGAATTAAAAATAATAAAAATAAACAAGGTATCGCACAAGTTCTTAGTCGTTTAACTTATAATTCATCGTTATCGCATTTAAGACGTATCAATACACCTATTGAAAAAAGTAGTAAATTAGTTGCTCCGCGTAAATTACACGCTACTCAATGTATGTATATATGCAGTGCTGAGACCCCAGAAGGTGCCGGCGTTGGAGTGGTTAAAAATATAGCGCTATCTTGTAATATTACAAATAAATCAAGTAAAGAACCCGTTCTGTATATTTTAAATAATTTAAATTGTGTAGATGAAATAATTAATAAAAAACCCGAAGAGATTAAAAATAATTGTAAAATTTTTATAAATGGCGATTGGCAATACTACACATACCGTCCATTATATTTAGTTAAATTATTGAGATATTATAGACGTTGTGGGGAAATTCATATTCATACTGGTATTTCTTGGAATATTGCTGATAAAATTATTAAAATTTCAACCGACGCAGGAAGATGTACACGACCATTATACATAGTTAATAATAATAAATTTAATATTACAGATAATATTATTAACCATATCTATAAAACTAAAAGAAAATGGATTAATTTATTAGCTGGTTCTTTTGAAAATAAAGAATTAATAGAATTTATTGATTGCCAAGAACAAGACCAATGTTTAATAGCATATAATTCTGATAAATTATTAGCGGCAAAAAATCCTAAAAATAAAAAAATTCGTTATAGATATACGCATTGCGAAATTCACCCAGGTTTTCAAACAGGTGTATTAGCATCAGTTATTCCTTTTATAGATCATAATCAAGCACCGAGAAATACATATCAGAGTGCAATGGGTAAACAGGCAATGGGGATATACACTACAAGTTTTAGACATAGAGTCGATACTTTAGCACATATACTTAGGTATCCACAATTACCAATAATTAACAGTAGAATTATGCAATATTTACCATCGAATGATTTGCCATCGGGTATAAATGCTATAGTTGCTATTGCTTCCTATTCAGGATATAATCAGGAGGATAGTATTATTATGAATAAGGGGTCAATAGATAGAGGTTTATTTGTATCTGAATTTTATAGAACATATAAAGATTCTGAAAAGAAACGCCATTCATCCAATACAAAATTACAGGAAAAATTCAGAAGCCCAGGTGATGACCATATTATCGGTTCGAGGGGTAATAATTATTCTAAATTGGCGGAAAACGGTCTCCCCAAATTAAATACCTTTGTAAATTCAAAAGATATTATTATTGGTAAATTTCATAAAACCAATCGATTAAATAATAAACATAAACCGTTATATAAATGTTGCTCCACAACAATTAAACAAAACGATAAAGGATTTGTTGATAAATTAATGTTATCGCGAAATGGCGATGGTTACCGTTTTGTTAAAATTAGAATCCGAACGGAACGTATTCCTACTATAGGCGATAAGCACGCATCAAGGCACGGCCAAAAAGGAACGGTTGGTATGATATATTCGCAAGAAGATATGCCTTTTACATGCAGGGGTATTAAACCTGATTTAATAATGAATCCACATGCGGTTCCATCCAGAATGACAATTGCTCAAGTGTTAGAATGTTTAATGGGCAAAACATGTGTCAATTTAGGGCGATTTGGTGATGGAACCGCATTTTCAAAATTTAATGTAAATAAAATTGGTTCCATATTAGAATCCATGGGATATGAGCGAAATTGTGACGAAATATTATACAATGGAAGAACAGGGGAACAATTAAAAGTAAAGATATTCATTGGTCCTACATATTATCAGAGATTAAAGCATATGGTAAATGATAAAATACACTCAAGGGCAACCGGACCGAATGTTACTTTGACCAGACAACCTGTGGAGGGAAGGTCGCGAGATGGCGGTCTTAGATTTGGTGAAATGGAGCGTGATTGTATATTATCACACGGTGCCACAAATTTCCTAAAAGAAACTTTACAAGACAGGTCTGATAATTATAGATTATATATTTGTAATCATTGTGGGTTGGTTTGTGCTATAAATAAGGAAAGTAATATTATGAAATGTAAAAATTGCAATCTGTCTAATTTTAAATATTCAGAGATTCGTCTTCCATATGCTATGAAATTGTTTATCCAAGAATTAGAAACTATGGGAATTGCTCCGCGGTTAGTAACAGATAAAAAACTGTAAATATTACTAAATGATTTAAAAACTTTATAATTTATAATTTATATTTAACTAAAATCACTATTAGTGATTAATAATTATTGTAATAGTTCAATGATTTCATTCGATGTTTCTAAACCACCTTCCATCCAAGATTGATTATTCGAGAAACCTTCTCCACCTATATAAATTTTTTTATCACTATATGGTTTTAAAATTTTATTTGATAGTATTTCACTGTCGACATAAGGTTTCCATAAATGTACGCCTTCTTTCCAATAATATTTTTTTATTTCTTCGGGATAAGGTATATCTATGTCAGGATATAGTATGTTTAAATTTCTTTGAACTTCATCTATTAAATCATTATCATTTGTATATTTCATCCAATAATTTGTAAATTCAGAATCAGTATATGAAATCATTATTATGCCTTTTTTTGGATTTATGGGTATTATGAATCGCAGAGGATTATTTGTGGATGTTTTAGGAATATTTTGAAACCACACTGTATTATTAATGACAGGATATCTAAAAAATACCCGTAATATAGGTATTGGTAAAACAGAATGTATAATATCTTTAATATTATTAAAATATTCAAAATTTAACAATTCATATGGTTTAACGCACATTATTAATGTGGTACATGAATACGTATTTTTAGATGTATCAGTTAAAATGAATGTATTATTTGTCTTTTCTTGAATATTATTTATAGTTGTATTTAACAATACATTACCACCTTTTTTAATAATTTCTTTTTTCATAGAAATACATAAACGACTTAAACCGTCGGTAACAACATAAAAGTCATTATTTATAAAATTTTTTTTAAAAGTATTTATGGCATCAAATGCGTTATAATTACCGAACTCCGCATTATATCCAAACATATTAACAATTAAATCGACATCGTTCTTACTATAATATTTTAAACAAAGCGTGTAAAACGGTATAGTTTTTAAATATGACTTTGGTATATCTTTGGATAATCTTATTATATGATTAATAAAATAACGATAAATATGGTTCGGATTTGAAATATTACTTATTTTATCACCTGTATTTTGAATGTAATGTTGTTTATTATTTAATTTAAAAGGGGTTAATTTATATTTTTTTATTAGATTTATTAAATATCGGTGATTTTTATTAAAACGTGCCGCACCGATTTCAATATTTACTCCTGCCATTTTACCCGTTTTTATTCTCCCGCCGATATAATTACGTTTATCTATTAACATTATTTTTTTGTTGCTATTTAATAATTCATTGCATGTATTTAATCCAGAAATACCCCCGCCAATAATTATTATATCGTAAAACATTATAATATACTATAATATTTTTTTCATTTAGTTACGTATTATAAATTATATAACCTATAATTATTATAGAGTTATATATGTATTATTGATTAATATATAATATTATACTATATTATAATAATGAATTTATTTAATCATTATAATAAAAATGATTTTTATAAATATGATTTTTATAAAAAATACTTAAAATATATATCTTTTTTACAAACACCTATATTTTTAAATTATCCTAATAAAAATTATTATAAATATTATACTATATATGAAAAATATTTAAATAATGACTTATATTTTCTGGAAAAAAGTAATAAATTAAAAAAGCATCCACCTTATATTTCACCTACACCACCGCCGATACCTCCCGCGCCTCAACCTTTACCACCATCTCATCTTGCTCCGTTAATTTTTTCTACAAAAAATTACCATCCTGTTAACCGAATTAATAAAACTAAAACTACCCCACATACATTCGATTCATCTAAAATACCACCTAGACCAAAAAAAGACTCATTATATAATTTCGGAAATACCACTTATAATAAAAATAATGCCTCTACAAATACCAAACTACCCAGTAATGAATTAATTACTTTAGATTTAAAAAATTTTTTAAATAAATATATTGATTTACACGACCCTTTATTACTAAAGAAAAAACCACTACCTATAGAATTGACGGAGGAAGAGCAAACCTTTGAATTTAAAATATTAGATGAAAAAATTGAGAATTTGACAGATTTAATAAATTTAGGAAAAAAATATGAATCTGAATATAAAGATAAAAAATTCAGATTTAATTTAAATTTACGCGTATTAAATTTATTAGTTGAACCAATTGAAGAACTTAATAAAATGATAGGAATGAAAAATATAAAAACGAGTATATTTAATAAAATTATCTTACATTTACAAGGATTAGATAATAAAAATACTGATTATAATCATATTGTATTATATGGTGGTCCCGGCATGGGTAAAACACACGTTGCTAAAATATTAGGGAAAATTTATTCAAAAATGGGGTTTTTATCTAAAGGGGAATTTAGACAAATAAAATTAACGGATTTGAAAGCCGGTTTCGTGGGTCAGACTGAAATAAAAACTCAAAAATTATTAGATTCCAGTTTAGGGTCCGTGCTTTTTTTAGATGAAGCATATTCATTAGGAGGAAATGATAAATTAGACTCATTTTCCCAAAGTATAATAGATACAATAAATCCTTTTTTAGATGAACATAGGGATGATTTTATTTTAATTATAGCAGGTTACAAACTTGATTTAGAAGAGCGTTTTTTCAAAGGAAATCAGGGACTCCGGTCACGGTTTGGTTTATGGTTAGAAATAGACGACTATAGTGTAGAAGATTTAAAACAAATATTCATTAAACAAATTGATGAATATGGTTGGGATTGTATATCGACGGATATTACTATAGAATTTTTTAAAATAAATAAAAAGTACTTTAAATTTTTCGGCAGAGATATACAAAATTTATTTAGTAAATGTAAAATAGCACATGCTAAACGTGTATTATTTTGCAAAGAGAACGAAAAAAAAACAATTAATAAAGAAGATTTAGATAATGGTTTTAAATTATATAAAAAAAACATTGATATGGGTACTTCTATGGATATGGATAAGGATATTATGTTTTCAATGTATAATTAATGAATACTCTATAGTTCATTTTAATATACATTTAATTTAATATAATTATATTTAATTAAATTTATATTAAATTATAATTATATTTAATTATAATAAATTATGATAAATTATAATGATAATTTAATTTCATATAGAAGAAAAAAGAAGAAAAAAAATCATAAAATAGTATTGGGTGCTATATATTCTCCAACCAATAACTTTACACTTGATAATAACAATACACTTGATAATAAAAATTATTTTAAATTGAATAAACCCAATAGAAATAAACAAGAAAAAGCATATTTAACCAAAAAAAGGTTGAATATAATAAATAAACCCAAAATATATATTAATAAGCAAGTTAAAAATCAATTTGATAATCAAGGTAAATTAAATAATATTGATAAAAAATATAGTAAAATTAAACAAAACAAATTAAAAATAGCAACAAAACAAGTTATTAATAATAAGCAACATAATTTAAATAATATAATTAAGGATATTGATAACAATGACGGAGTTTTATATAATAAACACCTATCAAAACCTCTGGCAAAAATAAACAATATTCATAAACATAAAAAACATAAAAAATTTACTAATTTAACATTAGATATTAAATATAGAAATGATATTGAAGTAAAATTCAATCCTAAATTGTTAAAGTACTCTAAGGACAATGTAAAATTTTATGATAATCTACCCATTGAGGATAAATATATATGTAGTATATTGACAAATGGTTTAAATATTAACTATTATTAGAATTAGTGTGTAAAATTAACATTAAAATAGCACCTAAAATATTAATAGTACCCGATGAAAAATATTTAGTATATCGCAAACACTTTACTGGGTCACCTTTATAAAAATTAAACATATTTAAGATACTGACTTTTCTTTTTGACCGGTTTAGATATTCTTCTGTACAAACAAAATAATAATAGGTTAGTATTGAACTTAAAGATATAATTACACCAGATGGATATTTTATATTTTTTGGAATATCTTTGTATAAAAATAATATACCAAAAATAATTAAATAAGTAATATCCGATATATGATCATATAAATCACCAAATCGCGAAGTCATATTATATTTGCGGGCATAACTTCCATCACAACAATCGAATAAGTAAGCGAGTATAATTCCTACTGTAGCAATTAAATATTTATTATAATAAAATGAATAGAGTGTTATGAATTTAAATATAACCGACAAAGTAGTAATATAATTAGGTGTAAAGTTTAATTTTTTAAATATTGGATTTAATTTTTCCGAAATTAATATAAAAATTATATCAATCGGTCCCTCTAAATCAAAAGGGATTTTTCTAGTGTTTTCGGTCATTTATATATATGTATATATTTTATTAAATAATATACAGTAATTTTATTATAATTATTAAAATCTATTTAATGTAAAATACGTTATTTTTAAAATATTTACCATTCCAAGAATCTATTATCGCGGGTAATCGTTTAAATATTTCAGTATATTCTTTATTTTTATTAGCATTTATTTGTAATTCAATAAGGTCTTTTTTATAACTAATAACATATGAATGGGAGCATATCGATACATACTCTTTTTCATTTTTAGAAAAAATATCATTTATTGAAAATACAGCATCTAAAATACTATAATTATTATATTTTTTTGTTATAAAATGATAAAAAATAATCCATAAAACATGTCCAAAAACTGTATTTGTTTGTAGAGATTTTGCGAAGTTTTGAATAGATATACAACGATTCCATAATAACCAAATAATAATACTCAATAAATAACTCACCATTTGTTTCTTTCCTAAGATGTAATTTTTATACATAGTATTTTTATATTGGACCCCGTCTTTATTAAAATACTCACCTAATTCATCATATATACTGAGTATATCTATAGGAAAATTAGAAAAAATATAAAGAATTTTATTATATAAATCCCCATAACTATTTAATAATTTAGTAAGTTGGTATTGAAATATAGTGGTCTTATCTAAATATTTATTATTATTTCCCCATATGTTATAAGATTTAGGGTCATTGTTTATTTGAACTTGTTTAAACGTTAAATAATGTTTATATAAATAATCACCTTTTTTAATAATTTGATTGTTATTATTTATACCACATAAAAAAAAATTCCAATATAGATTGCTTGCTCCATATATAATATAGATTACGCTTTCATTTAATTTATTACTTATACCAATACCATTTGTATTTACATATTGTTGTGCATATATTTTTTCATCAGTATTATTTAAAGTAGGTATTAAAAGATTTATAAAGGACTGTGTCTCTATTTTTATTTTATATTGAATAGAGTGGGTTTTATTATCTATAAAACCCATATATTTTACATTATTATTGGGAACATCGTAATAATTACTTATATCTTCTGTTTTACCTGTAAAATTTATAAATTTTTTATACTTACTATTATAAATATAAATTTTATTTTTTTTATTATAACAGGGAAATGATATATCTCTATCTGGTAAATCAAATATATCTTCTAATTTTAATGAATGAATATATAAATTTAAATCGATGTTTTTTAAACTATTATAGTCTATACAAGTATTCGGTAAAAAGTAAAATAAACCCAAACTATATAACCCTTTTTTTTTAAAATACGATATATCACAATTTTGGTCTATATATATATGGGGGAAAATAACCGCATTACTCAGTAATACATCTATAAATTCGCGAATATTTTTATTATTACTGTAAATTGGATTTGTAATAGAAAATAAACTCATAAAATTATGCCAATAAAGTGTTATTTTAGAATCATACGCATACCAATAATATTTATCATAAAATGTACATTTATTAATAAATTCTTTATTTATTATATTACTTTTTTTTCGCATTTTTTGTAGTAAATTATAATTATACCAACTAGAAATATGACAACTGTCTTCATTTTGTTGTAAGAATAAGTAAGAATATTTTTTAGTCGGTTTATTTATATAGGAATATATACAAAAAAATAGAATGATAAGTAAAATAATTATATGTAATAATTGTATCATTACTTAATACAATTATTAAATTATAAATATTTAAACCATATTATTTCAATAATTTAAATAAACCTGTTTGATTTAACCCGTTGAAGATTTTAAATGTCGTATAAAATCGTGAAAAAAAAATTTAGTTATATAATATACTAATATGAATAATTTAATAACATATGTTATTCATTACACTCCTCTCAAAGAAAGAAAATATTTTCAATTAGAACAGTTAGATAAATTAGCTTTAAAAAATAATGTCTTTATTGAAAAATATGATAAAGAAAAATTAAAAATTGAGGATTTAATCAAATTTGATAAGAAAAAAATAAAATTAGGTAGTATTTCTCTTATAAGAAAACATATATATGCAATGGAATTAATTCAGAAAAGCAATTTTAAGTATAACTTAGTATTAGAGGGTGATGCTATTTTAGATAAA
>Ga0115008_10005176_pt1 | contig 10786 bp, 9 predicted proteins | sample FraStrMetagenome_FD_87164 | JGI IMG/M metagenome (GOLD analysis project Ga0115008, IMG submission 87164) | Marine eukaryotic phytoplankton communities from Arctic Ocean - Fram Strait ARC3M Metagenome | ecosystem: Environmental > Aquatic > Marine > Oceanic | place: Fram Strait | collected 2012-06-18
GTAGTAGTAGTAGTAGTAGTAGTAGTAGTAGTAGTAGTAGTAGTAGTAGTAGTAGTAGTAGTAGTAGTAGTAGTAGTAGTAGTAGTAGTAGTAGTAGTAGTAGTTGTAGCAGTAATAGTAGTAATAGTAGTAGTAGTAGTAGTAGTATATATATATATTTATACATATTGATTTTTTATAATATTATGATTAACAATATGATTGGTAGAGAGATTCCACGACGCTACAAAACTTAATTTATTTCGGCCGATGATAATAATCCATCTAAATCATTAGCATAATCATACAATAAAAACTATGATGAGTTTTCTATTCGTAATAAGCATTATTCGAGTTACTGTGACTGATCTGCGGATTATGAAGACTACAAAAACCAATGTTCTTGTGAGTACCTGCACAACAAGCCGCAGCCGCTATATTCCTTATTAACTTACTCCAATCCACGAAAAGATAGAACATATTCTCAAATCTAAAATGCCAACATTTTAACGAATACACTTCACAATCAACTTTCATATGCCTCAAATTTACGTGATTCATTATTAGATATCTCCGATATCTTACGTGTATGATCAGCCTTTGCAAGAAGAAAAGCAATTTTGCAAAGAAATGTTTATTGAGTCCACCATATGGTTTGAAGACAAAAAATAAGACTCAATTATAATTATACTGTTTGCATGCAGATTTTGCAGGGTTGGCGTATGGATTACTGGCAGCAATCTCATCGTCAATCTCCCTATTTCTCGTTCTATTCCGCGTCTTGAAACTCTTTGCACGTTTTTCGACACCACTCTTCTTGACGTCAGATCTCAGGTTATAAAAGGTCTCATGAGTGTCGTGACGAAATGCTTTCACTCCAATAAATACATTTTATAGTTGTGATACCATCACGTTACCGCTAGGACGAAGGTTGTTATGATGTTCTCCAGTACTTCAATATTTCAATCATTTCTTTAAAAAGACAAACAAAGCTATCATCCTCGCCTTTACTCTGCGTTAATTTTTGAAAGGAAACAGTTGCTTTTGGGAAATAGCGGCATGTCCACAGTTGAATTTATTTAAAAAAGGTTGGTTTGGGGAAAAATGTGACATGTACACAAACAGTGCCATTATACGGCATCACATGACGAGAGGTCGGGTTTCAAGTTTCAAGTTTCAAGATTTTTCCATCAAAGTTGGGATTTTTAAGGTACCTTATCCTCTCTGCCTAGCCAGTAGATACGGAAGACTCGAAAATCCAGCCACACATCAAATTAAATCTCGCATACAGTGACTATGGAGGAGTACGAGTTCAAGATTATACGATTTAAAAGTTTTAAGAGAATAGATGTATTAAATACATGTAGCATTCAGTGGAAGAAGTTTATGTATGTTAAAATTTTCAAATCTCTTTTTTAGTGCTTTCATTGCTCGGTACCGACGTGACTTTTGCTTGCTACCCATCAGCTTGTTATGTCCCCTAAAAACACCATTTCTCTCTTGATAACGAATTCATCGCGGATTATTGTGAGTGAAATGGTCCACAAGTCATAACGTGTAAATGAAAAGTTCGAGATCTTGTGTGCGCAGTGTGAAGATAGTAATCATGAAATAATTCTTCAGTTTTGTTTTAGAATTTCTTCTATTTTTGGAAACACTCTCTCCTTGAATGAGAATAGATTACCTGAAATGTTCTTGGATCAGTGGTTTTTCGAACATTCTATACTATTCTTGGTCATACTGCATTCGTTCTGCAATTTAATCATGATTTCTACTTCGCAAATACAATTCTCCCTGCTTCACATATGCTATTCATTGCGTCAATATTTAATTTGGTTTATACTGGAAGAATGTCTACATAATTCAGGGCTCGTCGACTTGCAGTAGCTTTCGTAGATAATTGAATCATTAACAACAATTCTCTTCAAATAAAGAAAAGTCTAAAAGTCATCAAACGATTACATCGACAAATAATTCTTTGACATTATCGAACTTTTTAAACGAAAATGAAATTGTGTAAGTCAAAGTCATTTGTATTATTCGTCATTAGGTAATAGGGCAACATTAAAAGGAACTTCAACTCGGATCTTGTAGAATTTCCACTCTCCTCACAATTTTTCACACGAATTCGTACTCATTTTCTCACATATTGAAAAAGTATCTCATATTTTCAATCTAAGCTTTCACTCAGAATTTTTTATTATCTCGCCATGAATCCCATTCACAGTTATATCACCAAGAGTGATTGGTCAAAAATTGATTCCATTCTGTCATATGGATCCCCTCTCCTAACTAGTTGGTGCGTCGAGTTATTCAATGGCGACACCCCGTTGGCTCTAACAATCAAGAAAGGTGCACCAAACAAGATTATTTTGGGTATCTTTTCATTTTATCCCCAGGCAGCACGAATATTTGATTGCAAGTCTGAGCTTCCTCTACGTATTTGTTCAACCTACGGAGCATCTTTCGTCGTGGTGGAAGCACTGATTCTTGAATATCCCCAAGCTCTTGACCACGTCTCGAAGATTTCAAGAATGACCGAACGACAGATTGCACTGTTGGCTACTTCAAAATTTGATAAAGCCTGCAAACATGCGATTTCTCGACCAACGTCATATTGGGTAGGGATGTCACCAAATCACAGACCTACCTACAGTGAGAACACCATGTTACAAAGACTATCAAAGTTACAAGCAAAATTAGAAATGAAGAGAGACGTTCACATATCTCTTGTTGAAAAGTTATTACTTCTTGAATCAAGACTTGACCTGTTGTCAGGAAGCTTCTGTTCGGAAGATATGAAAAGATGAGATGACTAAGGCTAACGCTGATGATCCATTTGCTCGAAATATATCCAGCGGTGTAACGTCGAATTTGTGCATTTAAATTAAGTTATTTGTATCTGTATGCAGTAGTAGTAGTAGTAGTAGTAGTAGCAGTAGTATATATATATATATATATATATTTATTCATATTGATTTTTTATAATATTATGATTAACAATATGATTGGTAGAGAGATTCCACGACGCTACAAAACTTAATTTATGTCGGCCGATGATAATATCCATAATCAGAAGACAATACCCGGTAGAATGAGACAAACGCTTTCCAACCGTAAGGAGGATTCATCAATGCTCGATTGAGCATCGCTATTGCTAGAGTTACAAATAGATTTATTAGAGAGTCTAGGATTGTTGCAAGTTATAAATCGTATCTATTTCATTGAGAAGGAGAAGCAGATCTTGGACTTCTGAAGAGAGACGATTACTAAGAGATTTAATGGCACCCAAGATTTGAAGATGAGAGCAGATTTACAAATTATAATTAGTTAGCCGAATGAGTGAAACTTGCACGGACTTCCATTGAAAAAGAGTTAAGCAACTTCGGATTTCGGATGCAGGACAGCAGGTATTAGAGTATAATTCATATAAAAGAGAGATTAAGTACCGGTATTTGGTATTTCAAGTTTTTTTATGTGAAAAGGTAAGATTTTTCAAATCAGAAGTCAAGATATTTTAGTTACTCCGCCCAGCAAGCCATCCAAGACTCGCAACCGCCCGCCACATTCACATTCATCCAAACTCCAAATCGCACACAAAATGTTTTCAAATTTTTCTTTTCTCATGTGCACCCAATCACTTTCGTAATACGACAACAACCATGAGCTCATCTCGACGCAACGCAAACACCCGACGCGATAAAAAACAGCAGGCACTGGCATCCTTACGCAGTGGAGGAGGCCTGGACGACTACGAAGTCAAAGAAGACGATGACATATACGACGTCGTAGACGAGGATGAATATCAGGAACTGGTAAAGAAACGTCGGCATCGCGAAGATTTCGTCGTCGATGACGATGGATTGGGATATTACGATGACGGAGAGGAGCATATTGGTAGTGGTTCTCATAGGACGGGAGCAGGGCAGGGAGATGGTGATGAGGCGGAGGATGCAGGTAAGAAGTTGTTGTAGGATTCAGGATTGTTTGGATTTATATCCTATATATCTTATATATTGTATGAATGCTGCAAATGTCAGGGAATAAGCGTAAGGCAAAGAACAAAACTGCCGAAGCCATTAAAAAAGCTCGTCGTCTCAATGCTTTGGAATCAGCCGCAATGAAGACGAGCAAGATAACGAAATTTCTTCATGGTAGCGTTGCCGGCACGTCGAAACATAACAGTAATGGTGATGTGGATGCTGCAATGTTGGATACGGATGCTCTGTTGCAACGCGTTAAATTACAGCGTATGAATGCTAAGAAGGGAAAGAAAAAGAAAAAGAAAGGAAAGAGCAGTAGCAGTAACAGGAGTAAGAACAAGGTGATGGTTGATGCGGCAGCTTTGTTATGGCAGGAGGACGACGTGGATGTGGAGGAGAAGCGATTGCCCGTGCAGCAGCAGAATCATTCGTTAGAAGAGGAGGAGGAGCATGCCTGTATGGAATTCAATCCTTGCGTGGAAGATACCGAGGAGATCAATGATGCTACTGTCACAAATGAAGAAAAAGCAGAAGAGAAATCATTCACCTCGAATACAGTGCCAAAGCAGCACCCGAAGATGGAAGAGACTAGCCACCATGAGTCCCCCATTAAACGACGTACCTTCGCCAAATCGAAAGCTACGACTATTTCTGCTGCTGCCATGAAATCCCTCGAAGATAAAAAAGAACCGACAACATCAACTGACAAAAAGGAACATAAAGTGAAGGATATTGTTGTACCAGATTTGGCCGTTCGCAATAACTTGGATGATGCTTCCGCTTCCGCTTTTGGAAGTAGCGTAGATTGGAAAGCTTACCTTCATCCACCGACAAAATCATCTACATCCGCCCAGGATGGAGAGGATAATTTTCAAAAAGAAGAAGCAGAATCAAAAACAGCTGAAGATCCTACGAAGTCTCTACCTTACGTCGACCTTTACTACTACGACGCCACAGAAAACAAGGGCGTCATCACCCTCTACGGTAAAGCATCGAGTATTGACGGAGCGGTTACAACCAGTTGTGCTATCCAAGTTCATAACAACCTGCACAATCTATATCTCCTACCGAGGGAAGGCAAGAGCATGCTTGACGTACATGGAGACGTGAAGGAGGTTCTCCATCCGGTATTGCCCAAGCAAAAACAGCATGGTGGTGGAAGTTTATTCAAAGCCAAGGTTGTGAAGCGAAATTATGCCTTCGACAACCAGGATGTACCACGAGGGGAACAGGAGTATCTCAAGGTGGCTTACGATGCGACTTTGGCGTTGCCAGAGCGGGATGTGTGTGAACGTGGTGGAAAAAGTTGGAAGAAATGTTTGGGATTTACTTCGACGGTGTTGGAGCGGTTTTTGGTTAAGAGAAAAATTAAGGGGCCAACGTGGTTGCGCATTTATGATCCCGTGTAAGTCGCATTTTGAAATTGTGATGTATACATACGAATATGTTTGAAAATCACTTCTAACTTGACGCAATTTATTTTAATGTTAGACCCAACCCTAAATTGACTCACTGGACTAAACTCAGCCTCATCTGCTCCACCCCTAAACACGTTTATCCTACCCCGTCTCCCTCCCCTCCTCCTCCAAAAGTACGCACATGCGGAATAAAATTCAAGGCCATCGTCCATCCTAAGACGCACAAACCCGAAATCGTATGTGCCTCTTTGTCCCTTCTGGATGGAGTCGATCTGGAAACTCAAACCGATCCTTGCGATTCGAACCTAAAGCAAACATCCCTGACATTAGTTCGACCGCTCGGATCGGCCGCACAATATATCTCCAGTACCGATGTTTTACCAGTATTTCCCAGTGATTTGGATCAAACCCTTGCTTTTTCCAAAAACAAATCTAACTTGAATATTCAAAAGTCACCCAACGAACGAGCTCTCATCTCCCGCGTCCTTGCCACGCTTGGGGCATGGGATCCAGACGTCATTGTTGGCCATAACTGTTTTGGATACGATCTACCACTGCTCTTGAATCGATGCATCGAATTAAAAGTCGGAATCTGGTCTAAAGTCGGACGCCGACGCAACATGACCTTACCCTACCGCCATGGACACTTCGACAAAGACTACAACGTCACGTCAGCGCTCACTGGTCGCATTGTTTGCGATACGTACTTGAGCTGCAAGGAACTCTCCAGCAACTCCACCAATTATAGCCTCTCGCATTTATCCCAGACTTTATTGAACGTACAACGTATTGAGTTACCGCAGGTGGACGTCCCGCATTACTTTGGCTCCTCATCCAATATCCTACAGCTCTCCCGCCATACACTCACGGATTCTCAATTGACGCAGCGGCTCATGCTGCACGTACAAGCTCTGCCGTTGACAAAACAGCTAACGAATATTGCCGGGAACATCTGGCAGAGGACTTTGCGGGGGCATCGTGCCGAGCGCAATGAGTATTTGTTGCTGCACGAATTTCACGCGTTGAAGTACATCGTACCTGAAAAGAAGGCATTGGACAAAAAGAAAACTGGCAGCAATCGTGGACGGAGAGAAAAAGCGACGTACAGCGGTGGACTCGTGCTGGAACCAAAGCGGGGTTTGTATGATACATTTATATTGTTGTTGGATTTTAATAGCTTGTATCCGAGTATTATTCAGGAGTATAACCTGTGCTTTACAACCGTGGAGTGGAATCATAATATGAATTCCAATGATGACCATGATCATGAGGAGTTCCAAGAAGAGGAGGAGGTCAGGATTTCCTCCACCGATGCCCTCCCACCGCTACCCACTGAGGGCACCCCAATGGGCATCCTTCCGCGCGTTATCCAAACCTTAGTTCAACGTCGCCGCACAGTCAAGAGCATGTTAAAGAACGAACGCATTCCCTCGAAACGAAGTGAACTGGACGTCCGGCAACGAGCATTGAAACTAACAGCTAATTCCATGTACGGCTGTCTCGGATTTAGCAATAGCCGATTCCAAGCGAGGCCAATAGCAGCGTTAATTACTTCGTTGGGTCGCAATGCACTACAGACAACGGTGGACGTAGCAACGGATAAACTTAATCTGGAGGTTATTTATGGTGACACGGATAGTGTTATGATCAATACGCATCGTCGCTCTACGAGGATTAGCGACAGCAATGTCAACAATAGTTTGGCATTGGATTTGAAACATGAATATACAGAAGTGATGAAGTTGGGCCATAAAGTCAAGCAAGCTGTAAATATGTTGTACAAAACATTGGAATTAGAAATTGACGGGGTATTCTCATCCATGTTGTTGCTCAAGAAAAAAAAATATGCCGCATTGTCTATGAATTTGGATACAACCACGCAAGAACTGTGTACAGTAAAGGAAACCAAAGGACTGGATCTCGTGCGTCGTGATTGGTGTGTGGCATCGAAGGATTGCGGTCGGTACGTGCTAGATCAAATTTTGTCCAGCGATGTCATGGTAGAAGAGGCTGTACAGAGCATACACGATCATTTATCGAAGTTAGCAGATGGGATGCGTAACAATACACTGCCGTTGGAAAAGTATGTGATAACGAAAGGATTGAGTAAACATCCGAACGATTATCCCGATGCCAAAGCTCAGCCGCATGTGTGGGTGGCGAGGAGGATGTTGGGTAATCAGCAGCCAGTGAATGTGGGGGATCACATTCCATACGTCATTTGTTTACCGAAGAAAGCTGTTGAAGAAAAGAAGGAAAGAGAAAAGAGTGGAGGCTCTTTGTTGGTTTATAATGCGTATCATCCGGATGAGATGGAACGCGACCCGGAATTAAAAGTGGACGTGGAATGGTATTTGAAGCAGCAGATTTTACCCCCTATTGCAAGGTTATGCGAACCAATTGCCGGCACGGACCAGAGGACAATTGGAGAAAAGTTGGGTTTGGATGTCAGTAATTACACTCAGAACAGTGGTAATGGTATGGATGTAGAAGATGGTGCAATACTAGTTGATTACATTCCCGCGTCAGCATTGGACGATGCGGAACGGTTCAAGGCGTGCGAGAAGTTGTACGTAACTTGTGCCAGTTGTCGTGCGAGTCATCCCTTTGAAGGTTGCTTTTCTCAGGGTCTAGATGCAAACAATAACATCACCGTATCTTACAAAGGGTTCCACTGTTCGAATGAGGAATGTAGATCGCCTTATTTCGGCGAGAGCAATCGTGTTTCGTGCTACGGTAGAATAAACGCCGCAATCGTGGATCACGTGCATAAATGTACGTCGACGCATTATGCTTGTTCGCTTGTGTGCGATGACTTGACGTGCGGATATACGACACATCAGCCGAGTTTGTTGGGGCAGGGACAGATTTGTCATGTTGTGGGTTGCCGCGGGGTGTTGCGTCAGGTATTTCCGGCAACTATGCTGCATACGCAATTGAAATATTTGGATTCATTGTTTTCGATTCATCACGCGACGAGGAAAATGGACGGCTCGCGCGAAGTGAAGAAGAAACAGTTAGAGAAGAGTATGAGCGCACAAGATCGAGCTTTACTCGGTGCAGTAAACGAGCTTGTCCAGTCACAGTTGAAAGAGAATGAAGGAAATTGGGTTTCTCATTCTTTCTTTGATACTCTGTTTACTCGTAACCGAAAAAGGATAGGTAGGAATCAACAAGCGAAAGCAATTGTGTCGCCTTAAATCTTAACAAAATAACAAGATTTTCCCCAAGATCCAAGATGATACAGTAAGCATGAAGAATTATAGTACAATCTTAAAAAAAATAAAAGTTCCAAACATTATGTCGTAGGTATGTCAATCGTGAATATACTTCTCGACCTTATTTAACAGAAGACGTCACATAAAGAGAACAAGAGAATAATGAGATAGTTTTGATGACCCCTTCTCCTTGCTAGAGACAAATTATAATTAAAATGTGAAGTTTAGATTAACATATTTGCGAACCACTCAGAGGCGGGAGGAAGACTAACTAAATGAAATGGATATGATTAAAAAATTCAATTGGGTAGACAGACATTTCCCCCTCTATAATTCGAACATATTTCGTCAAACAACCTAACCGATTTCGAAAATAAATTCATGCACTATGTTTGGTCATATGTATTTGATTCATTTGCTGTCTGTTTATTGAAATCCAGATAGGCTGTGGTTGCAGCGGCAATAGTAATCAGCGACGCACCGAACACTCCTTTTACCCCAAGTGATTCGCCTAAAATAAGATAGGCGAATACAGCACCGAAAACGGGGTCCATTGCGTAAATTATAGATGCTTTCTCCGCTGTTATTCCGCGCTGACCCCGGGTTTGTATGAAGTTCGCGAGCGCAGTCGTTACGCCACCTAAATACAGCATTTCCCACGGATGGTTAACAAATACTTCAGCGCTTTGCGTCAAAACTTTAAACGAGAGTTGAATCAATGGAGGAAACAAATAAGCCGAGTCAGAAGCCACAATTTCATCTACTGTGAGAAGTGACCACAGAAAGCAACCAGTCGTAACAACCCACAGACAAGCAGAATTTAAAGATGAACTTTGATCCTTTCGTATTGATCTATTTGCAGCTTCAAGACGGATGATAAACATGGCAGATGACGCTGCTGCAAGAATACTCCAGAAATCACCAACGTTGGGCGGCGATCCATCATATGATAGTAAGGCAGTCCCTGTTAATGCTGTTGCTGCAGATATCCAAGTTGCAGCGCTGATTGAACGACCAAAAATAAATTTTGCAAAAAACGGCACAAATTTCACATTCAAATAAAGCAAGAATCCTGAGCGCTGCGCTGTCGTGTATTCCAAACCAATAGCTTGAAACGAATACCCAAGTAACATCCAAAATCCCATTTCTAACCCCCACCTCCAAATATTTCCATCCGAATGTGAAGTTTCTCTGTAAATACGTTCAGATAAATCTTCTCCCATTTTGTCTGTACTGGTATTAATAGTTGGTGTGTAAGGCGATGCAATCAATGAGGCAATACCAAATCTAGCAAAAGAAAAGCACGACGGTGCTATACTCTGATCATCCAACACAAGTTTTATCTTTAGATCCGTGCCAAAAATGATATAGATATTATGCCAATGGTGGAGTATTAAAAGTATGCGAACAAATCAAAGCATATTTACCATAGAATGCTGAGTTCCCCAGATCACCGTTACTACACCCAGGAGTAGAACACTAGTTAAAACCGACTGAGTCTCGTCACTAATCGATTCCTTACTTTCTTCTTTCATTGAAGCGCTACCTTTCCCAATTTCCGTGTCGACCAAGTCAGCTTCGACATTTACGACATCCATCATGGCAAGAGAAGCCTTGGAAGGGATATCACCAACTTGTCTTGTCTCGTTACCACTCAATGAAACATTTTTGCCGGGTAATTGAACAATGTTACGTCGCCGTGCTTTCATTTGATGTAAATTTGAACCCCTCCTTTTACTTTGATGAAGGTGCAAGACTTTCGTAGTAGTGAAGGCATCAATACGCGCAATCAGTAAAGCAAATGCGTACGCAACGAAAAATAATAGTAAAGAACTTTTGTTGACTGACATCGAATGAAAAAATCGGTTGCGCATTAAAAAATCTCCAGCCTCCGACTTTCAGAAATTTTCTACTATAATATGTTCTCTATTCAGTAAGTTTTATGTAAGTAAAGAAGTAATGAAAGGTGTACATCGTCTTCCGATAATAAGTTCAAATAGTGGTTGTTATGATTATAAATCGGTTAGTTGTGATGTTCTTATGTATTTTGTATTTGACGCCTATTTAGATTGGTTTCACTGTGGTGGCTATTCTAGCCCTTTCGGCGATAGGCGTCGGGATGGGATCTGCCCGGATCCTCCCGGAAGACTTGTATAATCTCTTTCTACAACGATAACCATTGTTACAA
>Ga0115008_10005177_pt1 | contig 10786 bp, 9 predicted proteins | sample FraStrMetagenome_FD_87164 | JGI IMG/M metagenome (GOLD analysis project Ga0115008, IMG submission 87164) | Marine eukaryotic phytoplankton communities from Arctic Ocean - Fram Strait ARC3M Metagenome | ecosystem: Environmental > Aquatic > Marine > Oceanic | place: Fram Strait | collected 2012-06-18
CCGAATCCCCGTTATCCCCCCAACCTCCTTCAAGTAATGTCCAAAAGTCGATTTTCTCTTTAAACTTGAGCTTTAAAGCATGCAAACAGCCCAGAACGAGGGCTAAGGTCTTCATTTTGAGGAATTCCTTGCGGACTGGAGTTAAAAAAATGGTTCAATTTGTGTTTTCGTGAGAACGAGACAGCTGAAGCCGCACTTTTCCCGTTTTATGTCTGTCTGGGCCCTTCTTGCGTTTCCTCGATTTCAAGGTTTCTCCCCTTCAAAAATGGAACTGATAAAATCGCATGAATTTCGGAAGCAAACTGATTGGTGAGAAAAATACTGCGCAAGATTCAAAAGCGGAATTTGCCTGAATCAACAGTTTTATGCCTCATGAACAAGGCACATCAAACCTACTTTACAACTTTGATTCAAATTCCGAGAATTAATATCAAACTGCAGATCACGCCTCTTTGTCTTTGTTTCTTCTATATTTATCTCATAATGAGAATAAATAAAGATTAAATAAAAAGGGGTCGCTTTATTGCAAAGATAATCAGGTTGCACATGTGTGTTGAGAACGAGGTTGTGCGCTGGAAGTTTATTCTGGAAGACAGAATGTTTCAGGTGTGAATGGAGGCTCTTCTTTTTGAAAGAGTTGCTTGGTGAAAAGGTGGGAATGCTGTTGAAGTGGCTTTTCTTGGAACTGGCGGATCAGCAGGTAGACGCGAGCTGGCGCAGCGCAGTCCTTAATTGCGCTCGCTGATCTTTCTGGATCCCAAGTTGTTTGAGCATCTATAATTTAAATTAAATAATTGGAAGAGAAAGAAAATCAGGAAGTCATCACATGAAGATCCTCATACGACAGAATTACCTTGGAGTCATTTTTCTCCCTTATTTTGTCTAGGTATTTTCCGTCAATGTTGTGAACTTTGAAAAGCGGGACAAGAGTCTCCAAATGATTGTTCTTCAGCCACACGAGTACGTCTTCGTTGCTCCAAAGAGCCAGCAAACTCTAGCATACAATGTGAATAACAAAAATTAAAGTAGATAATGAATATTATTAAAAAAAAACTTCAATAACTTGAGTCAAAGTATTGGATCTAACTATGAGATTTGATAAAAATAATTATTATATTTTCAAAGAAATATAATAACAGGAAGAATCATCGTTTATTATCAGCAGAAATCCGAAAATCATGATGGATCTTTGGCATCCAAAAAATGCATTATTTTTTGGCCTCTAAAAGCATCCTCTGGCGAATCTCCTCGAAAAAACTCACGTCATCGACTCTCGATTCTTCGAGTTCATCCAATGCGTCCAGTGTGTTGGATTCTAGCGTCGAGTAACAGCTTCTGAAAAGAAACAATTCGCTTTTTTCAACGTGGACTCATTTTGTTCTTAGATTCAAATGAAAAGAAAAATTGGAAATCGATATGGCAGGTGGATGCAATTGCTTCTCCGGAATCGGCGGATTATGACAAAATTCGGCAAATCCCGAATGAAATTGTTGATAAGATACTATTTTGAGTCATATTTAGCCGATACGGGCGGGCAGGTTTAGTGGACAGGCGAATTAAAGGGAGTCGAATAAAAAATATTGATGAGATGGCAAGGCGAAAATAGGCTAGACAGAAAATTTTGGATACCTTGGTTGGCCAAGGGAGCGCGCCTGTGCTAATTGATCTTCGAGATCTTTTATCCTCTTCGAGGCATCATCCAGTTCTGCGCGCAACTGGTTTTTTTCTTCGTGCAAATGGTCATTTTCTGATCGTAGGCTTGATATTTCTTCAAGTAATCTGCTTTGTACATCCTGTAGTTTTAAATAATTATTTAAGGCACTAATATTAAGTATTTACCCTCATGAGTCTAGGGTCGTCGTCTCTTTCCACCTCGTAGGTGCCGTTGAGCTCTTCTTGGTCTGATTCTGAATCTGTACTTTGTTGCTCTTGCTGGATCTCTTGTTCCTGCTCCAGCGTTCTCACAATTAAGTTGCGCACTTCGGAAGATTCCTGGTCACGATCTCGCGCCATCATGAATCGAACATGCTTAACGGGCTAGATTAAAAGATGTCTATGAGCATGTTGCGTACTTGATTGGTGCCTCTGAGTGCATCCGAAGCGAATTGGTGCGAAACTCCGACTAAGGAGACGCCGTCCACTTCGACAATCTGGTCTGCCATCTGAATGCCGACGCGTTCCGCTGCTTGGCCAGGAAACACTTTCTTGACGTAAATACCGAGTCGCTCTACTCCAGAATCGGCGCCGATGCCCATTCCGATGATGCTCAGGCCGTAACCATTGTCGTCTTTCTCTAGGTCGACCTTGAACTGGTCCATTTTGTCGAGGCGCTTCTCAAGTTCGTAAACGGCGGATTCAGCTACCGGATCAAGATCTGGGTTTCCGCGCTCGTAGTCTTCAGGAGTGTGCGTTTCGCCAACGAGAATATGTGCCTGAAATATGAATTTCTAACATGAGAATAAATTATTTACATCGCTCCAGGTAAGTTTTGTGCGCGTCGGCGGAAAGTCCGTTTCTGTAGGAATGCCAGAAATAAAATGGTGAGGTAGATTCGGATCCGGTAGGCGGCTCATGTCTGTCCTTCTGATCTGGCTGGTCTCCACTTGGGTAACGTCAGAAAGGGATGACTGCGAGCGAGAGTGCCCGCCAACTGAGTCGGGAACATCGCGCGAGAACGTCGTGTCCAGTTCATTCACTTCTATACTTGGTCGCGGTGGTTTACGGCGCCCCGGTAGCTCGGCCTACGTCATTAAGTTAAAATAGGTAAATCATCATTACGCGAAAAGTTAAAAGCGAGTGTCAATTGCCAGCAATAATTTTGTCGCTAATTTCTCACAATATTGGAATTAGTAAAAATCCAAATGCGACTAGCAGACGCGGTTCAAACACGCTATAAATCAGCGCCCGTCAATAGAAATTCGCCATAATTGAACGAGGCGTGATGTTTGCTTTTTTTTTAAATGAAACGGAAATGAAACCCGGGAAGCAAAACTTACTGGGATTGTGGGAATTGAGTTGTTATCTTCGTCTGGCGTGTAGGTTTTCGTCGGCGCGCTTCTCCGCGTCTTCCATTTTACTGGCGAGGCACTTCTATGAACGCGAGCTGAACTGAAATTTCTTCCGCGGCTCACGGGTGTTGACATTTGCTCGAAATTCTTTAAAAAATCATGAGTTTTTTCGATGGAGATTTAGAAAAGCACCTTAATAAGATCATTGATGGATTTGGCCCCGTTTTCTTCTGCAGCGTCCTCCATAATTCGATCTTCTCTGCCAAGCGTCGAAGTCGAATAAATTGTCGTGCCGTATGATTCGTCTCCTCTCTCCAGCGCGCGCTGCTGCTCGAACATAAGTCTTGCTGACTATTTTTGGTTTCTTTTTAAATTATTTCCGTTTTCGAATACGTAATTTTGAACGCGGAAGAAAAATAAAACAAGCTCTGCCAGTGTCAATTGTGTTTTACGCGCGGCAATGAAATGCAAATAGAATCATTTGAGCAATGGGCGAGTACTGTGTTGGCGCAGTTGAGAATCAGAAGTGGATTCAGATTACTAATTACAAAAAAGAGAAAAGCTTGTCACGTACGGTTTTTGGTGCGGTTTATTACCTCGCGTGAATACGTCAAGTTCAAACGATAAAATCAGACGAGTAATATGATGCTCGAGCGGACTGAATCTAAAAGGCGAAGCGTAAAAAGATTTTATATAGCAGAAATCATCTTTTTTTTTTGAAAGATCATCGGGATAAGGTCACTCTTGAAGAGTCACCTGAGCTTTGAAAATATAATTTTCTCTGTCAAAAAAACCGTTTCTTGAAAGCTGCACGACCGGACTTGCGTTCTGGGGCGTTTGAGTCCAAACTACGCCGGGTGGCTACCCCTCTCATGAGATGCGGGCCGTCGCTCGGAATTTTTACCGATTTTCAATTCTGAAAACAATGCAAGTTATTTGATTATTCTATTACTGCTTGAAATTATGAAGCTGCTCCAAATTCGTAGAATCAAAAGTCGTCAAATGGTAAATGAATAGGTCGAATGAATAATTTTATGCGAGTTGTTTTTATATTTTAAAATTTATAACGTTTGGTGATAATTTTGAAGTTTTTCTTTTCTCTCAATTGCAACCGCTAAAATTTGTAAAATGGCAAATCTTCGTCTCTGAAAATCCAAATTTTCTCTTTTGTTCTTTCTACTATTCAATTTTCTGTGTGATCTCTTCAGAAGTACAAATTCGTGGCACTCTAATTCGCTCTAAGTCTCTCTCTGTGTTTTTTAAATTTTCAAAAGAGCTGCATACAATGAGCTTCAAACAATGCCTTTACGAAACTTAAAAATAAAATGCAAATAGAACGGTTTTCTTTTGTGAAAATTTCAAAAGAAGATGATCTCATTTAAATACTTTTTGGCTAAATACATGATAAAGGTTACACTGATTAGCTTATGATAACAACAGCTACGTCTATGAAAGTAAACACGACGCTCGTCTTCACACGTTAAGTTCTTGAAAAAAGGGAAGAAACTGGCGAGTTTGGGGAGGAAGCAAATGTCTCTTTGGAATTGTTAATTGGCTTGTCCGGCTGATGTCAGTTTCAAAAGTCGGCCGTCTAGTTGTAAAAGAGGCTGGGGGATTTCGAGAGCCCTCAAGGCAAATCTACTCGCTGCATAAATCTCTTGCATCGATAAAATATACTTTCTCGAAAACAAACACAATACAAAAGCTGTTAATAGCGGAAATAGTAATAAGCGAGAAACTTGAATTAATCATAATTCTTTCAAAAGAATAATTTTCTCTAATGCATGATAACAAATGGCAGAGATGCAACAGTTTTTAGTAAGCATGAAAAATTAAAAAAAAAAGAAATATTAAAAGGTCAACTCTCCAGAGAGAGTACTACTTCAGTAAATTGAAAAAGCGCTCATTGACTTTTTCCGCCTCGTTGTTCGCCCATCACTGCTCATCATCAAAAGAGCTTGCTTTTTCAAAAACCTACTGTTCTGTTCATATTTAATTTTTAGTAAAAATTAAAGAAAAAGATTTAAATTTTCGGAAACTCTCATTTCAAAATCTGGCAAGCGTTCAATTTCATTTTTTCAAAAAGCGGAAATGATTTTTTACAAAAAAAAAGTTCTTAGATGAAATCAAGTGTTATTAATTACAATAAAAATGTATTTATTGACATGAAGACGTCACTAAGAACTTTCGGGCAGTATGAAAAATAACGTAAATTAAGAATTAGTAATTGGCTCTTGCTTGCGTCTGAATTTGGCGATGGTCGGTTTTCATCAGCTTCACTTGCGGTTTCAACATTTCCGCAAAGTGTTTTAATTCAATGCCTATTCAGATTTCAGAAAATGTGTAATCTTTTAATAGATTTAATAAGACTCTGAAATCTTTCCTGGATCTTCTGTGCCAGTGAGCACTGTGACCGACACTTCTACGAAATGGCTTTTTGTGAGCGGGATGAGATTCTGTTCTTCTGGGCGTCCAGGCTCCTTCATCTTGCACAACTTCGAGAGAACTATCTTCACTCTTCCTTTTCTGTAGAGATATCCCTTACTCAAAAACTCGGTGTCTGCTCGGAAACCAAGCTCAGTCAGAAATGATGTAACGTTTTCTGAACAGCCAACCGTTACATGGTTTCGCATCAAACATGTCTTATTGCCAGCCTAAAAGCTTTTTTGAATTGTCTTTCGTAAAGTTATAGGTCACCTCTAGTGCGCCAACATATTTCAACTGCCATGGCATCTTGCTTTGCGCGAGAGAACGGGAAACGCGCATGCTGACAGTACCGCCTGTTGCTGATTGCAGTGAGTAGGTGATTTCGTGGTCTAGATTTAAAGATCAAAAATGAAACACAATTTTTATTTTTTACCAATGAATGGTTCAGCCTCGACATTGTCGCATAATCCTCTAAGTCGGTTCTTAACATCGTCGACAAACTCGTCTTTCACCGATCCTTGAAGAGAGTATTCCGAGAACGATCCTGCATCCCGAGAAGACCCTTCCGATTTCAAACTTGAGACTATCGGGTTGTAGCCGATGTCTTCCTCAAACCCCTGCTGTTTCATTCTATCGGCAATTTTGAAAATTAAATTATAAACAATTTGTTCCTCAGAAATAATTATACGACTTTTTTTAGACATTTTTTTATTGTTGTCAACATAAAGCACAAGAATTCGATTCTGACAAGAAGCGCTCGCCAGAACCGAATTCAAAATTGCGAGTTTTTTGGACTTTTTTTTTTGGAATGTGGAATAGGAATTCATTTCAATACTGTGATGTACTGATTTCTTCTTATTTGTTTGCATTATATACATAGACAGGCGTAAACTGGGCGAGAAAACAAAAAAAATCGGAAAGAAAGTTGATAAAGCAGAGAATATGGCAGCCGTCGGATCTACGATGAGTCGTTTTTTAAATATCACGCTTGGAGGATGCAGTACTGTTGATATTTACAAGCCAGCTGATTCTCATCACATTGCCTGAGAAAAGCTCACTTCCATCGACTCGGCTTCGGGCTCGATCGAGTTAATGCGGCTGTCTGACAGCTTCTTGACACTCTCCGTAACCTGAATTTGAATTAATTTTCAAATTCTCGATTGCTTGTGATTACCTTGAAGAAGTTCTCGTGGCTGTATTTATCGTAAATCGTCTTCAGCTTCTTTTTGGGCGCCTTGGCTACCATTTCATTCAGCTTGAAAACAATCGGGAGAAGATCATCGCGGCTGTAGCTCGTGTGGTAGACAAGGGACTCGTTCTATTTTTTTAGTTTGAAACTTGCGAGGTTAGTTTGCGCTTACCCAGGTTTTGTTAAAATGGAGAAGCGTCCACAAGAGGGCGGCAGAGGCCATTTTGGAAGCAGACTCGCGCGCGAATTGGTACTCCATCAATGTAAGTTCCAAGACATATCTCGCCAAGGTCAACTAAAAGGAATATAAATTCAGAACGATGATTTTGAATTAACCTGCTTCATGTTGAAACCGACGATCTTGCCGTATCTTCGAAGGCAGAGATAGGAGACGGGCAAGTTGATGTCGAACTCAAGCACGGTCATGAGCTCAACTTCGAACTTGAGGATTTCTTCGCGCGTGTAAGCTTCGTCGCAAACGAACACAAGGTCATCAACGTAAGGCGGCATTCGGTCCTAAATGATGTTTGTTGAAATTTCACGCAATTAGAATTTTTTTTAATATCATGAATTTTAAATAAACTTACATAGAATTTTGAGGCAAGTAGAATTGCACATGCTCCGAGCAGCTGCATGTTCTCTCTTTTCACATTTTTCTTTGAAAGGTAGAGATCAATGAAGAGCACGGAGAGGTAGAGCGACTCATGCGTGAGCTGGAAACTTTCTTGCATCTAAAAATGTCGCGGTTAGAACGTTCACGGGCGAGTGAAACTCGACTGACCTCAACTTGCCAGTCGACAAGAATCATCCGCATCTTTTCGGAGAGCTCCGTCTGCTCCATCATGTAGTTCTGGACAACCTGCGTGTGTTCTCGTGCTCGGAAATACTCAAAACTCGTCATTGCGTATTCGGAGTATTCGTTTGGATCTATCAATTTGTTATTTAAAAAGTAAGATGTTTATCTGTTTACCTTTGTCTTGGTCAATATCAACGGCAATCGGCTCAAGCAGTTTTCTCTTGCCGCTGATTTTCGCTGAGAAAGGATCTTCGTGGTAGGGTTTCTTCTTATAGTCAATAGCGAGCGAGTGAATGGAGGTGTCATCGCTTGGACTGGCGCGCTTAAAAGATGCTATAAAAATTCCTCAATCGCAATTTTTAGTACCTTTTTTCTGATCTTTTTCGGCTGAGCCGTCGATTCCGCCGGTTTCTTCACTGCCGTACTAACAACGCCCTGAATCTGAGTCACTCTCTATTTGAGCCGACCAAACTTACATTGTTCCGCTCGCCAAGGACTTGTCGGGACGCGTTTGAGTCCATCGTCTTTTGCTGCAAAAGGGGGTTAAATGGGGAGATAACTGACTAGATAAGAGACGGGCTAACTGATTATGAGATTCATGTTTGCTGGCTTGAAAATAAAAGTTCTAGAAAGTTTTATACAAGATTCAGACTTTCTTGCATCCGAAAAACAATGATAAAGTGATTTTTACCTGAATAGGAATAATTTCCTGGCTGTTCGGCTGGCTCTGGCTGCTTTGGCTACTCCCTATTGAAGCTTGTGACATGATATTCGGTTTTTCGTTCTCTAGGCAGACGAGAAAAGAGCCAAGAGGCGCGGAACGAGATCTCTACGCAAGTAGTTTGCAGAATGCAAAAATAACTACAATCTCTGTTCGCGCTGTTTTTTTTTTGCCTTTTTCTGTTCGTGGACCGTTTCTGGCTTTCTTTATTTTTCGAATCAGGCCGTTGAGAGCGATGGCGCGCGCACGGCCGACGAATGAGCGCAGCGCGCCACATTTGAAAATGGCGATAATGCCCATTTCACATTTTGAACGAACCACTGTAAACTGAGCAGCAACGGCACTTTCTTGCCGGCTTATGCTTTATTCAAAATATATAAAAAATAAATACATTTCTGACAAAAAAATATTGCAATTATAAAAAAAGTAACTTATCACGAACTTATAAGTATTTCATTTTTATGAGCACCTAAAAACGCCATAAAACTTGCTAAAACAAGACTCAATATTTAAGAGGTATGTCATTTAACTCCTGACGGTGCAGGTTCTGTGATCCTTATCTGCACAATGATCTCGAAAAACGCCTGGCGAGGAAAATATGAGCACCCGCTGAGATTATTGTCAGCGATATCCCGCAATGATGAATTTATGCCTCTGATTGCACCCTTGGCCCCTTTCCAACTCGCGTCCTTTGAATTTTCGCACTTTTAGTTAGCCTTTTCCAAGAATTGTTATGGAATGACTAGGGCAGTATTTAAAAATGATTTTGAAAGGGCAAAACAAACTTGTCGGTTCAAGAGCGGAATTACTCAAATATCGCGCTCTTTACATTATTTGACCTTGACCACCGAGCTTTATACAGCTTACTAAAAATTATCAAAATTTAAAAGCTAATAACCTTATCCACAAATTCTTAGAAATTTGAATGTTGTCCTGACTATCTGTTTACGCATTTCATAAGTCTGGTATTTATCCATATAACAAGCTGAATTTTCAAAAGTCACTTTTGCGAATCGTCTTACGAAGGAAACCCAAAACGGTGTAAAGGTAGCTCGCTCTAAAAAGAAGTTCCGATCGATAGCTGAGCAACTCAATTTTCTGCGATGCATGAAGCCCCATCTGGACCGGCTTCAAATAATTTCAACCTTCTTCTCACCCTTTACGCGTTTCCGCTAGACTGACATTTTCAATAAAAAACATCGAAAGTAATGACAAAATATACTGTTTTGTTTATTTTTTTACGCAAGTTTTTACAGATCTTGAAATAATTTATTTGTAATAATTGAGAAGAAAGTTGATTTGTTTACGAAGCGATGTTTTTACAGCAATATTCTCTTATTAAGATTAAATCTTCTTTTCGCTTGCCTGAAATGGTAACGGCTAAGATTATTAAATTTTATTTAAAATTAGTAAATTTGATATAATTTCATTTTATGAGTCGCGCTCATTTTTTCCCAGCGCCCACCTACGCGCTAGTTTGTTCTTTTCTAATTCTGTTTTGCGGCGAAGAACTATTCTGAATTGAGAGAAATAAAGCTAGTCAGAAAACAAGGCATTGAACTTGATCGTGAAAGAGTTGGGAAGCGATCATGTCCGACGCGGAAGAAGAGATTGTCACGAACGGCAGGCTTTTAATTAAATTAAGCTTTTCTAGAATAGAATCGTAAATTAAGAAAATGAGATTTGATTTTAGTTTCTTTTAGATTTGTACATTCACTCCTTTATAAGAATGGGGGCGTCACAGAGCCTTGTAAAAGGTTTGATAAGGTCACTCGAGTTCAATCGAGGTCAGCGTACTCGATTGACCCATTTACTCGTGCGTGATGTTTTTTAAAAAGACTTACACCACGAGACATCTGTTTTTGAATTGATACTTATCACCTTAAATTCTGTGAAGAGTAAATCTTCATTTTCATTAATAAAAAGCCGTCCCAGGGATCTCAGAAGATGGCGACGGCCATAGAAAGCCGCAGCGCACTTGGAAAAGACCCGAGAGCTTCTCCAGGTCAAATGGTCCATCGGCGAAGGTATAAACCATTTTTTTATATCAATTGCAAAAGTCTTTTCCAGAGGCCTGCGACAACGCCTCTGCTGAAGTTGCGCTCGCCCGCATCGCGTCCAGCTTGGTCGTCAGCACGACTCAAATCAAACCAGCTGCTGGAAAGACGCTACAAGAAAGCATGGAATAAAATACTGCCCAACCTAAACACTGCCGACAGATTTGCAATCTACAACACAAACCCACACTTTCGCGTCGAGCACAATGAACACTTAGAACAGGTGGGAGAATTTAACTCGTTTTCGTTTTAACTTTTACAGTTCGCTGCCAAAGAAGTCGAAAAAGTATCGCTTCGTTTGTTCGGCAACGATGCTGCCGCGTCTGGCGGTGGAAGAAGCCTCGCGAGAAGTTACGATAACTCTGACTGGGGGCTTTACAGAGCGTTCGTTTGGATCAACGAACAGACTTACAACTCGGTCTACACTTTCCTGAGATACTGCCTTCGCGAGCGACGCCATCCCTCCAGTCTCTCTATGTTTTTAAAGGTACTCCTCCATGTATTAATTTTTTTAATCCTGCTCGAAGGCAATCAAACTGTCAAAACTTATCAAAATGGATAGAATTCCACTTTACGCCCAGAATCTAC
>Ga0115008_10005184_pt1 | contig 10773 bp, 8 predicted proteins | sample FraStrMetagenome_FD_87164 | JGI IMG/M metagenome (GOLD analysis project Ga0115008, IMG submission 87164) | Marine eukaryotic phytoplankton communities from Arctic Ocean - Fram Strait ARC3M Metagenome | ecosystem: Environmental > Aquatic > Marine > Oceanic | place: Fram Strait | collected 2012-06-18
AAAATTATAAGATTAAAAAGTAAACTAAGATTGATCTTCTGACTCATTTGCAGAAGGTAACCTCAATATCAAGATAACCGTTATAGGCTAATCTAGTGTATCAAGCAGTGTGCCTACTGCACTCGCACGCTTTATTCAAGAAGAGGTTTATATAACGCTATCACGTATGGTATTATGGACTCAGAGTAAACTAATGATGCGTCGGGTACAATTCATAAAAAGAACAAAAGATGCTGCTACTGAGGCAGCGTGCGCTGGAAATGTCAGAGGCTATTCCACAGAATACGGGAATTCATGGTTCAATAACAAGGAAAATGACGACTAAGAATGAACAAAGGATACAATTCATAAGAAGAACAAAAGATGCTGCTACTCAGGCAGTATGTGCTGGAAATGTAAGAGGATAACATTGATAACTCAGAGTGAACTAATGATACTTCGGGTACAATTCATGAAAAGAAAAAACGATACTGCTACTCAGATAACGCTGGTAATGCCAGATGATATTACTCAGAATATTGGAGCTCACAATTCAATAATAGGGAAAATGATGACGCGCATTGTATATTTCGATCATATAACAATTGATACTACTCATCTTCCGAACCAGTGACTGATGAAGAGGACTTGTTATAACTATGGAGTAATCTATAACTGTATACAGATGAGAAAAACTTGTCTTCAAATGCACCATTTCATACGGCGATGAACCCGTTAGATTGTGACCTACATGTTTAAATACATTTTTAAAGTACATGACAAATATTTTCTATTGAATTTTAATCTATGATAAAAATTATCTGCAATCAGCTGAAAAATAATGTATTTTGAATCATACAGACTGAGATCAACTCGAAGAGTGCTATTGTTTCCTTTTCTGAGATTTTTCACGGGGAGCGTAAAACTTGATTGCATTATCTAACAAAAACGTCCTCATCGCTACAGAGGATAAAGTTGCATCAGCGATAGCTTTCCAAAATTTTGGTTGACAAAACAATAGGTGCTGTCCACTTAAAGTCATCGCTGGCGTCTTTTGTGCCCTCGTCAACACATCCTCGAGCATTATCACACATTCCATCAGGGCTGATGGTCCTCTTGCTTTCTTGACTTTCATTCGCCATCCCTCCGCTCGAATTGAGCGCCAGTGACCTTTTGGAGAGGTATCAACAAGTTTTATAGGGAAAGCCGTCTCGATCAACAAAAGTGAAGCCTTGAGAGACGCTAAAGTTTGATCTCTAGACCAACATAAATCGCGAGAAGTGTTCCTCTCCATTACATGTTTCTCAAAAACATCGTCTAATGATGTAGGTGGCTGCATTCCCCTTGCACGCCGAGGTGAGTTGAGGTGAGAGACTGCGTTCATAGACCGTAGCGATGTGGGCAATATTCGGGATAACGATGATATATCGCCGTTCTCATATTTATTCCTAGTAGAAACCACTTCTTCGTACAACTCCTGCATTACTTCAACATTATACTCGCTTGGTTCCACAACTCTCAAAGGTGCTACCCACTCATCGAAGCGACTGCTCCAATCAGAGTAGTGAACACGATAGCCATCAACTTTTCCACTTTCCTCGTCAATTGATACATTGACAATTACCGCATTCCACAAAAGAGATCCATTCGCGCCATCAACAAGTACTTGTTCACCTTCTTCAAAAGGCGGATCACGCGTTTCGAGATGTCCCGATGTGATTTGATTACAACGATCAGCATTCTTTGTTCGATCGCCGTCGATATTACTTGACACTTTTGCGTTCTTTTCTGAAGTCTCTTGCAAAAGTTCGTCCTCAACATCTTCCATTATGGCATCACCGTCGACTGATCTACGAGTCCACGCTCGCTTCTGGATGAGCGTAGCCCATTTCCTTCTTCTAAGTAACTTGGCGGCTGAAGGAAAAAAACGTTTTAGCTCCTTCACCAGATCTAAATTGCTTTTTTTAGATGAAGTATGCGTCAATGAGTCATCACTGCACAAATTTATAATAATACTGGCGATTACATCTGGTTCCTTATACCGATGTATTGTATCTGGGATGGAGCAATGCGATATAAAGAGAGCATCGTGCTCACCAACAAAAATCCAGTACAGCCACCCACGAGAATCTTTCCCGATTGGCAATGTTCTTCCGCATCTGCGTCCATAATCTCGCTCTAGAGTTGCCTGATACATTCCTTGAAATTTATCACGAAGACGCTCCATACGAATACTGTGAGAAACATCAGCACAGGAACGATGAGCTACGAGGCTACCACTTGAATATGGCAACTTGCTCTCGTCCCGGAAGAAAAAATCAGATTGTGCCCCGTTAGGATTGGCTAAAATATAATCTTGCAGACCCCCGTTGAGAAGAACAGCTTTGTTACCCGTGATGTAACTGTGCCCAGAAACTAGAGTGTTCGGGTTGTTATTTAATCGTACACGAACAGAGATAAACTTTTGCTTAATCTCGGAATTTTCTGTCATTTCAGTCCCTTCACCAGTCGCCATGTTTGCGTGGCCGTCTATCTGCGCAATTAGATGAGTCGGGCGATTAGCAAGCGAGTGTCCTATCAGCTCCATCCATTCAGCATTATTCGGCGCACGTACAAGCGGACTTCCTAACGCAATATCACTCATCCCGCAATGTGCACACACAGAACTTGGTTTGCAAATACTATCATAACTGATAGTAGCCGATCGTCGAGGAAAGAGAACGTTGTAAACGGAAGGTGTCCATGTGTCCATTTCAAACGATGAGACAACTGTATTCATTTGTTTGAGCAAAATGTGCGAAAGAAGACAGTCTTCTCTGGCTTTCAAAGTTGCATCTCTTCGCGCAACCATTTCTTGAAAATAAGTTTGCGCGGGATCATCTTCATCTTGTTTCTCATTAATAAAGTTACGTGCATCAATTGTCGACTGAACTTCAGATACAACTATATTGGGTATAGCAGCCGCATCCTCTTCCACATCCATAGTATCGACTACTTCCGCTTCTTCGACTGATTCGACATCTACGGTTTCTTCATTTCCCTTTATTGTCGGTACACCACGATCATTCCATTCTTCTTCGTCTGCATCAGTGTCCCCTTCACCGTCCATTTCGTCATCATCGTCACTATCAATAAATAATGCATCGCTTCCGTCCTTTTCATCTTTCTTCTTACTTTTCTTCGTACGTGACTTACCAGCAGACTTGGCCTTTTTCGAGATATTTGATACTTCACTGCATCCCTTTTCTAGCATAGATGATGTAGATATTTCGTCGGAAGCATTTTCATCATGGTCAGATTCATATTCGTCTTCACTCACAAGGTAGCCAACGGCATCGTCAATGAGGGCTCCTTCGACTGGTTGTGCTGGTGCCAAATTAGCCTTCTTCGACAACTCTTCTGTTGCAGAAGTCTCCAAGATACTAGCAACTTCCATAACTTTGTCTGAGTTTGTGCATTTCACAACCAATAGCGATATTATTGAGAGCCATTCTTCAGCAGTGAGTTCCAAATCGGACGAAAATGGTGTGGCGTCTAATGAATAAATGACTAGGATGCTGCTGCGAAACACCCGCGAACGAAGTGCTACTTGAGCTGCCTCATCGCTGATGGACGGATTGAGGTTAGCCGGTAAAGCTTCTCCCAAACCAATATCTCTCCCGTTTCCGTACCCAAAACTTTCAGAAATAGCCTCAATGCATGTAATGGGTGTAATTGAAGTGTCACCTTTGAGAGCTTCGTTCACTTCTGCAAGCGACCAAACCTCTTCGTCTCCATCTTCATAACGAATCGTGTAAAAAAGACTCGACTTATTTGAGGTCAAATCGACGCCATGTTCTACGCTTATGGCTGTGCCTTCAAAACTACTATATATGCTTTCAGAAATTCGAAATGACTTTTCAACTATCTTTCCTATTCTAGGATCAATGTGAGACCAACATTTGCCACATAAGCAGCTTGGGCAATACCTGATAATAAAATAGAATATTAAACATACATCACCAGTTTTTCAAAAAATACCTTGGCGAAAAATACATACCAATCGCCTTGTGGAATCGAAGTAAGTGGTGGTTCCAAACGGCTCATATTAAAATGCCCTTCACATCTATCGCATACTAATACTGTACATTTTGAACTGCCATCCGATTCGTGTGGTGTGACACACGCATCATCATCAAGCTTATCGACAGTCCTCCACTCATCCGGACAAAGAACCCAATCAAATAAAAGCCTCTCAAACACGCGGAGCATTTCTTCCGCAGTACTGACAATGGCAGCGCCGACACCGGAGAAGCAGATGCAATTGCTTATGATCAAACGAATGTTCCGCGCGAATTGAGCAACAAGCGTAGGTATAGGATGAGTCTGATTCTTCCATCCGTCCTTCAAGATGTTGCCAACATCCATGAGACACATTGGCCGCAAGATGCTGTCATAATATCGCGAGTTAGTTTGAGGATCAACAGGATATACAAATGCCTCTCCATGATCAGAATTATTAGAAATTGTACGCAACACGGCAATACAACGCCTGATTAAATCCGGGGCATCGGGTTCATCTTTGCAAAAGGCCTCAAATGGATCATCTTCTGGAGGTGGGACTTCTTTGCTATCGCCTTCACTATTCGCGGTGGTTTTAGTGTTCAAATCCTCGTGATCAACTTGGCTCGACTCCTCTTCTTGACTCTGACTATCATCATCATCGTCATCATCATCGTCGTCATCATCGTCACCATCCATGCCTTCTATTCGAGCTCGCCTTCGTTCCATAGCTTCTTTGAGTTTCAAGGCTTTGGTTATGTATTCCTCTCGTTTTGAGACGAGACTAGCGTATTCCTTCTTCGAAAAGAAGGATGGCTTCGTGTGACGTTGTACGGGTGAACGAAAAATCTTAGGTTTCGTTACTTTCACTTTATCACCCTGCGATATATTCCGATAGCTAGTAATGACCTGCGATTCTGGCCTTATGTAATTCAGAACACCAGTTTTCTTCAAATATCGATCTAAAACTCGAATGGCAATCGTTCGAGCTTTGCTTCGTTCTGATTTACTTTTCAGCATGGGAACACTTCGTTCAAGGTCGGTAATGAAAGATTCGCGATCTATGTTGGAAATAGCAATGTTCGTTAGTTCATCCTTTACATCACCTCCATCGCTCTCACACATAGATTCATTCTCTGCTTTTAAAAGAGATAGCGCCTTCTTGAGATTGGATGACATTGCTTCGTCGCTCGACGATAAAGCTTTGATATTATGCAAATAAAATACCCAGTGCGACGAATCACAACTGGGTTTGCATGGAATATTAACTTTGACTTTCAACGCCGCGCGATGTTGCGCGGCCGAAGTCTTTTTCATTGGTGACGAGCAAGTACCGTCTGTTTCTCTTCTGCCACTTGCTAAACGATTTGAATCTTCCACCAAACTTTGGCGAAGTTGAACTAGTGCGAAATCTTCTCCACGGCGTAATCGTTTCGCTTCTTTGCTGTTCGGATGACCACCGGAGCGAAACCCACGTATGATGTTAGCAGCTTCAACCTTGGAAAATCCCGTTTCACTTAGCGCATCCGCTAGGATCGAAATACGAGCAATTTCGCGCCACGTATATGTGCTCACGGGCAGAACCAACGTCGGGTCGTAGGCAAATGAATAGTTCGTAGAAGAGTTGTTCACGCTAAGCGTTAATATTTTAATCAAGCCGGGTGTCAGTGGTTTACACAATGTCACGGCGATGTGAATCAATATGGAAGTCGCCTTAGAAAGTTCCTTTACGTTGCAAGAACTCCGTTTTCTTATCGACGATATGGAAGATTGAATATCTTCCAACGTCGGCAAAATGTTGGTCTTCGTCAAAGAAGATAATGGCGGGGAAGATTCGTTACCTAAATCTTTCATCTCCTCATCATCATCATTATCCGTTTCAAATGCCAAACGAAAGGAATTAAGAAAGTCCCATATTCGAACAACTTCGCGATCAAATGTGGATCCATACGGTGGTAGCGATTCTTTGCCTCGATTTATCGAATTCTCCTCAGTGGCACATATCTTATTCTTTTCAGCTGCTTGACGAAATTTTTCTTCCTGGTCTGCTTTTTGTATACTCTGTTCCACAACGTACGCCGAATATGTCTCCGCTGCTCGTGTACGTTTCATACGTTCCTTTTCAATCGAACGAACCAACGAACGGACCACCTTTTCGCGTTGATACGATGCTTCCCTCGTAAGTCTTCCCATTTGCACGTCTAATTGCTTCAGACGCTTCCTCTCACGCTCACGTCTTTTTGCATCTTCTTCATCAAGCCGTTGTTTCTTTTTTGAAGCGATAATTTCTTCCCGCTGTTTCCGTTTGGCCTCCTTTTTCTTTTGTTCCTTATTTGCTTCGTCAGCAATCTTGATCTCTCGACTCCGTTCCTTCTCTACCTTCAGATTGGCTTCGTGGACCCACATCTGGTTGGCTTGGTTGCCACGACAACTTTTGAACACATAGCTAGGGCACTTATCGGTACCCGGTAGCCCTTCGATGAGACGTTCGGTATCATCGGTATAGATCGTATCAAATCGTTCCAGTAAACCCGTGCTGGGCAATATCTTTCTTCTATTACCGGTATGTCCGATCTTTGCCTTTTCCTTGCGTATAATGCTAGCAAGCCACTGACTCTGTTGATGAGACGTTGAGGTCGCAAAGGGATCGTTCGCAAAGGGACCGATAGAGAACACCCGACCAGAACATATTTCCTGTCCGCTTCGTTCTGACGCTTTCACCAAACTTGCATGATCATCCAAGAGACGTTCGAATTCTTCGCGTAAAGTTTCTTCCTCCAAAGAAGTTTCTTCACGTTGATCATCTGACGAACTTTCCGTCTCTTGATCATTAATGTTGTTCTTGCTGGCATCCTCATTGCCATGACCTGTGGTTTTAGATTGTTGTTGTTTTCCATGTTTACTCCTTTTGTGAGCCGCGCGACGTTGTTCTTTAATGGTCTGAGCACGTTTTCGTGCATCGGCCAATCCGTCGCGACGATATCGTTCCAATGCGTCATGCGCCAAAACCAGAACCTCTTTGTCCACAAGTCCAAGCTCGACGAGGGCCTTGCCCCATGCTTGAAGGGGCGTATCTCCAGTCACGGTCGTAACATTCTTGACCTCCGACAGAGGCAATCGACCTTTGGTTAATCGCGTATGAGTTGCAAGCATAAGATAAATTTGCATAAAGATAGAGTAAAAACATACCTCTTCGGATGCCATTAACAGTAGAACTGGAAAACATAAGAACATCCTTACTAGGATACAATATATCATCTTCAACAGCACCGTCGTCATATGTAATCGATAGCGCCCAGGTTCGTTTTGAAGGCGAATTCTTATTCTTAATATCCTCTTCTCCTGCACTTTCTTCGTTTTCTCCTTCTTCTTCCAAAATTTCATCCACGCCCGACACCGTGCCACCATACCACCAATCGTTATCGAAGCGCACTTTCACCGACATACCAACACAAGGCGGTAAGATGTTACCCTTCAAACCAATGTACATACCATTGCTATCGTTGGAGATGCAATTCATATCCGATGTTGCATCCTTCTTCGCTCGAAGAATATTGATTGGATCATCGGCAGAAGGAAATGGGTCGAACGAACGCATTTGCACCACGGGTTCCTCATCCACGCCACGACCCCAGGATATGGCAAACGTTGGGCCTGGCAACACATCACAACGTATGCGTATGACTCGACCATGGACTGGACTATACTCAAATCGAGTACAGCTGAATCCAATGGGATGGATTGATGTTGGTTTAGAATACTTGCTGGTGTAGGAGTTGTCTTCAACCACTGAACCGAAGTTATATAAAATACATGCTCGATCACCGATACATGCGGGCAATGCTGGGACTTCCCTGTGCGTGTTTGTTGAAATAGCATTTTTCGCAATGAATCTATGTGAATTGTCTATCGTAAAGAAATGAACCAGTACTTACATGCTAAGCATATCGTGTGCCTGAGCAATAGCTTGTGCACGATCGATTGGTTTAGAGCTCGGAACCTGCGCAGCAGTTCGCTGTTTTGGAATCATAATAACTGGTTGCCGTCTGTCTTTAGATACAAAAGAATGGAGCACACCATCAGCTGAATCCTCTTCATTCTCATCATCATCATCATCGTCTACCATGTGTGATTCTTCTTCATTTTCGTCAACGGCATCCGATTTGGAAGTTTTCTTATCTTTCTTCTTGAACAATGCAGTCTTCAATTCTGACTTATTGCCGTTACGAAGGTTGTTAGAAGTAGCTGAGGCAGTAGCTTCGGAACTTGTACTTTCATCATCGTCTTCATCCTCGTCGTTCCTTTTTCCATTGGCAAGATCATTACCATGACGATGATCATTCTCATTATGATTGCAATTATATTTGTTGGAACCCTCTTCCATAGTCGTCGCAGTCGCAGGAGCCCTATTAGGAGTAGGAGTAGGCGTTGGTCCGTCCACGGCCTCGCTATCCGTGGATTGGGCATCATCCTCTTCCTCTTCCTCCTCATCTTCGTCGTGGTTGTTATCTTCCACGTCAACGGACGTCGCGTCTCTTTCCTCTTCGACGTTAGAAGTCATACCTTTTCTCTCCAAGTATAGATCGATGCCAATGTCCAACTACACAGCGGTGGCTAAATAAAATAAACATGAGATGGACCCATTTTTGAAATAATTCTGCCCGTACGCACCTCACTTTAAAAAATTATGTATATATGGTGTGCAATATCGATGATGCCAATGCTTTCGCGTATATAATGCTATTGGATTGCATGTACTACGCGATGGAGGTGCAAATGATGCTGCTGCTGCTGTGTTTAGTGTCCGCGAATCATGTGTACGTGTGTGTGCAGTACCAGTTTTTGTTGTTTGCTGCTCTCGTGTGTGGATGCTGCTGCTTTCTTGGCTGTGAAATTTTTTTCGAATACCTCGAATTGGAGATACATCTCTGCTCCCCCCCAATCGACGAAGAGCCGTCGACCGAGGAAGAAGTGTTGTTGCTCTCTGTCTGTCCGGTTTTGTCTTGCTGATGGCGGCGGGTACGTAATGCAAACCGCCAAGATGTAAATGATGTAAGAAGGTTCAAGGTAGAATGTTCTGAAAGACGATAAGTGTAGTTCGCAAATAGAATGTCCGTCTAAAGAAGTCCTAGATGTCAGTTCTTTAAAAAGTACTAAGAAATGATGAATAATGTCAACCATATGGAGATTTTGAAAAATATTGAAGAAGTAATTTCATATCTATTTTACTTATAAAATACCTTTCTTCACTAACGAAAAAAGAGATTAACATGTGTTCAAAATAACCAATAACTTATAAATAATGTGGTCATAGTACGTTACACAATTATCTCTCTTATTGAGTGCGCCAAGCGCCAAGCGCCACTTGCTTTTTGCGTGTGGCACAAATTTCAAATTTTGGCGTCTCCTCATAACTTTCGTACAAACTTGGGTGCGCCAAGATCGAAAGTTTTTGTGGCGCAATCGCAATCAGCAGCGCCGATTGCGAGCCGATCGAGTGCACACTACCGTTCAGCAAAAAATCCGTTCAAAGAAGAAAAAAAGTCGAAGTCAATAGGCCAATGCATATAATAGAAGAATATCAACCCGACAACTCCAAAACTGTACTATCAACACAGAAGTATACAATGTTGCTTTCTCGATTATAGAACTTAGAGTACATGTGGCCATGTAGCATTAATTGCTATTCATACAGATACCGATGGCCGAAGGTACTTGAACTACTTGTAGTGTCTAGAGAGAGAGCGTGCACACTTGGCAGTAATGAGTAATGAGGTATTTATATGCATCTTTCTAAAATAGGTACACGTATTAAGAAGCAAGGAGATACGGAAGCTATGCTAAATTTCTGCTTAGGAATCAACAAGGTGAACAAACTTACATTAGAGTCCATACGTCAGAAAGGCGGTTGGCTTCTCGCAGGTGCTGATGATACGTACATCCTAGGTCCACCAGACGTGGCCTTCTCAGAAGTTAAACTCCAAGAGGAACGACTGAAGTTAATCGGTTTGGAACTGAGCTATCCGAAGATGAAATGCTTCATCGCTGAAGAGCATCGAAACGAAACATATCATCAGGCAAGAGAAGCTACAGGAATTGCAGAAGGAATTATTGAAAATGAAAACAGTGATACTTTTTATGGTGTTAAAGCATATGGCGTTCCAATCGGAACCAAAGAATACATTGCCCAATGGTTGGATCTGAAAAGTAAGAAGATTATCTCAAATCTCCGTAAACTTTCTGATATTCTGGACCCAAACGCAATTGTACCAGCGACCCGTCAATGCTTATGGCTCCTAATTCTATCATGTCTCCAATTCAAAGGCAATTACTTCGTGCGACATATCCCTCCCCAATTTACCGAGTTATTATGTAATCAGATCGACTCTGAAATCAATAACATGACAGCCAAGTGCTTCCGAATTGATTTCTCAACCCTATCACCCTTCATAAGGAACGCATCAACCTCCCAATCAAACTGGGAGGCATGGGCGTGAGACAGTTGAAACAGCGGCGATGGAGCGAATACATGGGAGGCATAATGGAAGGCATAGTACCTTCTGGATAAAGAGTCAGAAGACGGTTTATATGGTGGAAAGTTAGAGAATAACCATATCGATCATTGGATCGGAGCGTCAGCCCTTAATTCACAAGATGGTCCGTGGCATAAACTGCTTGCCCACGGACCACAGAGTGACATCGGCGAAGGTATCCGAATCTCGTTCGAGAACATGATGTCATCCTTCAACAGCA
>Ga0115008_10005186_pt1 | contig 10772 bp, 9 predicted proteins | sample FraStrMetagenome_FD_87164 | JGI IMG/M metagenome (GOLD analysis project Ga0115008, IMG submission 87164) | Marine eukaryotic phytoplankton communities from Arctic Ocean - Fram Strait ARC3M Metagenome | ecosystem: Environmental > Aquatic > Marine > Oceanic | place: Fram Strait | collected 2012-06-18
AGTCAATAGTCAATAGTCAATAGTCAATAGTCAATAGTCAATAGTCAATAGTCAATAGTCAATAGTCAATAGTCAATAGTCAATAGTCAATAGTCAATAGTCAATAGTCAATAGTCAATAGTGCTCAATGGAAAGTGGATAAGAAGAGGGGTTTTGAGTGAAGTAGCATTTGATTTTTCATTGAAAATATGTTGTGAGTACACATATACGACAAACTGTATTCCGCTTTTTCCTTTTCAAAATTAATTCACGTTGCAACCATGACACTAAAAACATTATGATTTTCTTAAATGAAATTGTACTGATCGGATTTCAAATATTACCACTAAAGCTATATTTTTACTGATATGTTATGAATTATTTCTTTTTCCCAGCCTTCGCAACTTTCTTGTCAAAAGCCTTTAGACACTTAAACGCATTCGAAATACTCTTGTTCGATTTAGACCCTTTTTCTACGTCCGTCATTACATCTAGCATAACCGTCGCCATACTATTTTTCAAATCACCAGGGTGAAGCGTCTCTCTTTTAAAATCGTCCACCAGCTCCGTCACATCATTACACTCCACAGAAGATGACCCGCCCAACGAGTATACCACATCGCCACCATTTTCTTCCTTTCGGACGATCTTAAATTCGCTGCCGCAGAACGCCTTAACAAACTCAATCACAGGACAGAAGGAGACATTGCCAGGTTCACAAAAACTCTTTCGCATCTTCGATTTCGCACAGTTTGCTGCATCATTCAAATAATACTCGTAAGATGCCACATCATTAATTTCCCGTTCCGCCTTCAGCCTTAAATCGATCACAGGTGTTTTAACGAATGTCACTTGCAACGATTTGGAGGTTGAAGTTGAAGATACCACACGTTCGTTAAACTTAATTATCAAAGACTCCAAAGTATGAACCTCGTTCAACAAGTCAACGGAATACATCACACTCATCGGCCGCAATGTCATTACATCCGCAATATGCATTAATCGCGCCACAACGCATCCAGAGGAACTCTGGCCATCCAAATCCTCCATCATTACTTCTGCGAGGCTCAAAGCACGGCCGGCGTTCATTACCGTCAACCAATATTCGCTAGGATGCGATAGTATCATGGTAGACTGAGTCACGATTTGTATAGTTGTCATATCGACCTTTCCAAGCACCTTCAGCCCCCACAGGAATACGTCGTAATATGCTTGAATAGTCTTCTTATCCAATAATGAATTTATTGTAAAAGATGACCAATCAGGAATTAACAACGTCGCCTTTTCATTCGTTGATGATCGCTTTCGAATAGCAGCAGATACTGTCATAATTTGAGAATAACTCACGAGTGGGTTAACGTCCGGTAGAACAATCACGTGCGTCCTTGCTTCCACCCCATTCGGTAGCGGACAGTGCTCAAACTTGACTTCCTTCTTTTTATTCTTATCTTCTCGCTTGTATTGCTGTACGAGGTTTAAAAGCTCCTTCGCGCGTTCATCATTGGTAAAATGTTGTCGTACGGGATCCAGCAATAAATTTAAATGTTTTGCAAGTGCTGTCTTCAGCTCGTCCACGGATATTTTGCTGTTAACGAAATCGTGAAAAAGTGGCGAGTATGCATCGTAAGATTTCCCCTCTGCTTCATTAACCACGAAGGTAAAGTTTGGAGTATTGAAAAGAATATGTTCAATATAATCTAAACAGGGATTCTTTAAATCGTCGTTGTTACTTGGAATTTCCCCCTCTACGACTGTCAAAGGACAATACGCATTGAAAATCTTACGAATAACATCCTCATTTGAATCCTCCATAAAGATAGCACTGTCCGGGTCACTCTTACTCATCTTCTCCTGACCTGCCTTAAGTCCCATGAGCATATGGTGGCTCAATATGACTGGTTTATTTTTACGTTTAATTTTATTGCAGTACTCCAAAGCCAACGCGTTCACCTTACGTTGATCTTTTCCCAACTGACACACATCCGTCTTCAAAAAGAACACATCGGCACACTGCATGAGAGGATACAATATCTGTGCTCCGCTCAGCGAATTCTCAAGTCGACCCATAATTTGACAACATTTTTGAACCCTAGTTAAATTAAATCGCCGAGCAACATCCAATACTTGAGTCCAATACGCATCCGCCTCTTTCGTAATAGCATCCGAACACAGAATGAATCGAACTTTCTCGGGATCGTCAATGCCATCCATCCCAGCCGATTTCCATACATGTTGCAGGTATTCGCCTACGACGGCGATTTTAGCTAAATCCCCACCCATCTTATCGTTCATCAGTGCGAACCAATCCGCAACCCAAAATACGAAGGTTCCACCACAGCTCGTAATTTTATTCACGTTGACAGCCTTGAAAATTCCCTGGGCAATGTGCATACGACCACTTGGTTCGAAACCATCGTAGGCTATGAAGTGTTCTTTGGCTGTCAGGAGTTTTTGTAAATTGGATTCGTCTATGCACTCTTCTCCGATGCTTAGAAGGGTGTGGTAATAGTCTTCGTTGTAGGTTTTTTCGGTTGCTTCGTTGCTCATGGTGGTGTGGAAGTTTTTAAATGTTTGTCCATGCCTGAATTTTTTTTTCTCTTTTTTGGGGAGGTGGAAAGTGAATTTTGTCGTATTTGTGAGCCGCACAAACTAGCGAAGTTTGGGTTAAAATAGCTATTGGGCTGCCCAAATTCCATAACATTTATCATTCATGGAGGGAAAGAGGCGACGCGTCCGCGTCATATTCATAGATAGAGATGAATGAGTAAGCAGCCTTCATGATTTCAATAAGGTAACTGGTCAAGCCGGTGACCATAATTTGAAGGTATTCATATTTCGTTAATACTAATTTAGAGCTTAGACTATCCTATTTGCTTCGATCTGGGTGGTCATGAGTTCTTGACAGTTGCCGACAATCACGAAATAACTTTCATGATCAACGGCAAAAATTAGTTCGTCGATAATATCTACATTAATTTCTCAGATCAGTAGCATAAGCTATATGTACTATACTATGTGGAAACATAGATGTAATTATTGTGAAATGCGTACATGTAGCTACTCCATAATCTATCGTGAGTTAGGTGCTTAAACTCGTGTTAGTGTTCACTCCTACTTTATGACTCAGATTATGGAAATATAACATTATCATTTCGTAAAATATCCCTTGAACAGAATTTATCTTCATTCTTTGATCAAGAATAATAATTCTATATTTATGTGCGCGAATTGTTGTTATGTGGGCTTTCTGATATTCGAATATAACTAAATCTAACATTGGAAACATGCACGCTATAAAATCAATGACTTACTTAATGAATACAAAAACCTAACAGAGAAAATTTGACCAATTCTAGATCATGAGATATACTTTTGTAACTGTTTTTAAATAGATGTGTACCTCACATACTCTAGAAGATGATGATTGCAAATTAGACTCCACAATACATCCACATATCCTTCAGAAAAAGATGAAGCGACTGAGAAATATTTTATTTACTCTATATACAGACATTACTGCGCATTGTTCTTAAAAGACGTAACTCTCAATTACGTCGCCAACTTCAAAGCCTTCAAAATCAATGAGACCGATACCGCACTCATTTCCAGTCTCAATCTTGTCTACCTCAGTTTTGAAGTTGCGAAGAGTTCGTACTCTACTCTCTTGCAAAATTTTGTCGCCTCGCATGACACGGACGTTGCTTCCTTTCTTAATAATACCATCACGGCATCTGCTTCCTGCAATACTACCTGTACCACCTATGTCGAACACTTCCTGAACAATGGCAGATCCGACGTACTCGCCTTCGGGTGTAGGCGAAAGAACCTCCTGCATTCTAGACTCGACCGATTCGATAGCGTCATACACAATACTGTAGTATTCAATCGGAATATCGCGAACCCTTGCGTCTTCCATTGCAGCCATATTTGCAGCAGTATTGAACGCGATGATTGTAGTTCCAGGCGTTACTCCTGCAATAGCGACGTCAGCCTTGTTAACATCACCAGATTCTGCAATGAGAACCTTTATCGATACAACTGCTTCGTCATTCTCCAAAACGAGCTCTGACAACGATCGAGACAAAGCCTCTGCGGATCCTTGAACATCCGCTTTCACAACAACACACATCTCACGTCTTTCCTTGCGCTTTTCTCCACTAAAAATGGTTGACATACTTTGCATCAGTCCTGTCTGGTACTGCGCTGCTTCTTTCTCGCGCGCAATTCTGGAAAGTTTTGAAAAAAAATATTATGAGATGAAAAAGTTCTATCGAGTGCAGTAAAAGACATCATTCAATTTCTCACCTTTGACGGTTTGCTGCCAACACTCTCGCCGTTTCCAGATTTTCAGCAACGATTAAGTTATCACCAGCAGAAGGGGTATCATCAAATCCTACGATTCGAACAGGAGAGCTTGGACCAGCTTCCTGTAGCCTCGTCTTCCCATCAGATGCGTCAATAATGGCACGAACCTTTCCACTAGTCTCCCCTGCAACGAACACGTCCCCTACGCGAATGGTTCCACGTTTGATTAAAGTTGTGGCAACAGAACCAAGACCTCGCTCCATGTTTGCTTCCACTACAATACCTGATGCATCACAATCGGGATTTGCTGTGAGTTCTTGTAGTTCAGCCTAAGCAAATTTTATAATTAGTAAGGAAACACAAAAGAAACAACCTGTAAAAAAATGCACTAACCTGCAACTTGATCTGACCCAAGAGAGTATCTAAATTAGTACCCATCTTCGCGCTGATTTCCGTACAAAGAATATCTCCACCAAGTTGCTCCGTCAAGAGGCCGTACGTTGAAAGCTCTGTCATAATTTTTTGTGGTTCCGCAGTGTCTAAGTCACACTTATTAATCGCGACCACAATTGGAACGCCAGCCTGACGAGCACATGCTATCGAATCGGCTGTCTGCTCTTTAACTCCATCATCTGCTGCCACAACGAGTACGACAACATCGGTTATATTAGCTCCACGAGATCTCATGTCAGCAAAGGCAGCATGACCTGGCGTATCAATAAAGGTAATCGGATCGCCATCATGCTCGAGTTTATAAGCGGCAATGTGCTGCGTAATACCTCCTGCCTCGCCAGCCGTCACACGAGTATTACGAAGAGCGTCTATTAATGACGTCTTTCCGTGATCAACATGCCCCATGATAGTAATTACCGGTGCACGAGGTTTGAGATCTTCTGGATCATCTTCTTCCATTACGTATCCAACATCGAGCGCAGAGTCATCCTCTTCGTCGAAGTCTTCATCTTCGTCTTCATCGCCTTCGACACCAACAAGGCGACCGAACCCTTCAATCACGGCCACACTGGTCTCGCGATCAAGAGCTTGTGCAATATTTGCCATAACACCCAGATCTGTCATCATAAATTTGATGATTGCGATCGGTTTCTCATCCATGAGTTCCGCAAGCTGCCCGACGGTCACCGCCGTGGCAGGCAGGTAAACCTTTAGGCTCTCGGCGCGTTTCTCAGCGCGCTCTTCCTTCTCAGCCGCGCGGCTAGCACGTTTTCTAAGCGATCCACGTCTTCTCATTTTCTGAGCGGGAGATCGGTTTCCTTGACGATTTGAAGTGATTTTTAGCGATGTTTTTCTTGGACGGTTGTAATCATTGTTCCCGCCACCACGAGGTGCATTGTTAGAGTATTTTTTGTTCTTATCTTTCGGTCCTGCAGTACGTCCTGGGCCTTTGGAGTTTACTGGAGATCCAACATTTGCTCCTCCAACATCTGAATTTGTCAAGTTAAATTGAGTATTAAAAAATAAAATAAGGTTAGATTCACGTTAGATTCATATAAGGCAAAATCAAAAATGAAGATGGGAATCGTCAAACGAAAACGATTCTTCCAAGAATTAGGCAAACAAGCACACTCGTCACGAATACACATGCGCATGAAAGGGACGACAATCTCGATAGAGGAACAGATAACAAAGCATTCTGGATCATAACGAGAACAAAAATCTGTATTACATTTGCTTCAAGGAAAAAGAGAGAAGAGTATTATTTGTTGTTTGACACCACATATCACCATCAGAAGCATTATCGATAACGAATCATCCATCCAATCAAATTTATATAGAACATGACATAAAAATCACATTTTCGAAAGAATCATTTCTTAAGACATTCAGAAAATCAAACTTTCTCCACAAAATAGGATTAAAAAAGAAGACAGGATAAAGACAAGACAAACACAATGTTTCCATGTTTCACCAACAAACACCACAATCTATCAATCAAATTTTTCACTGCACCAATATATAACATTTCTTTTCATTGCACGCATGCACGCATGTTGCTGATGTTGCACTGACCATATCTACCATCACCATCCCGATCATCTCCCCCACTTCCATCGTTATACTTGCCTGATCTTGTCACCTTCCCATCGTTCGAAATCTCCACAGTACCCGGTCTCCTTCTCTGCTGCTGCTGCCTTCCCTGCCCCTGCGATCTACCTGCCCCACCTCCTCGATTATTATTACTATTATTCCTAGCATTCCGACCACGTGGTTTCTCCTCCTTCGGTGCCGGTTCAACGGGTATACGACGTACTTTCAAAGGATTCGAAAGAACAAATCCCGTACCACCACCGCCACCACGATTGTAATTTCCTCCACCACCACCACCACGACGGTTGTAATTACCCGAAGGATTACGACTTCGATTGTTGTTGTTGTGGTTGTGGTTGCTATTGTTACGGCTACGACGTTCCTGCTGGGTACTAAACAGTACCAAAGAAGAAGAAGAAGAAGAAGCATCCATGCTGTTGCTGCTGCTGCGGACGGTGTTCCAGTGTGTTGTCACGTAGGCTGCTGCATGGTACGTGATAACGAATGCTAATATGTACGGTAACCTCATGCTATTGCCATTCAATTCAGTAAATGTGTAATGGATTTGTTAGTACAAACGCAACGAGGTGTGCAATGTGTCAAAGAAGAGGAGGAGGAAGAAGAAGAAAGGTCAGAAAAGAAACACAGAAAAAAAAACCCAAAAAAAGACCTTTGCAAACGAAAACCACCATTTTTGTGTGGCAGCAGCGCAGTTCTGAGTGTCACACTACGTCAGAGGTCAGGAAAGTTCGTATAGACTGGTTATTTAGCTTATGATAACGTCTGCATACTAATGTAGCTAGCTAAGTTGAACAAATCTTACGCACGTCGTGTACTCGTACATTTCTACGGAGAAGGATTGGGTAGAGAACTCTCTGTTTGGATGCAACTTGCCAACGCCGGTGTGTGTAGAGAGCTACACGTACTTCACCCTCTCCCTCGCTAAGATTCTACTGCATCCTGGATTTATACATGGGTTTTTGGGTTGTTTTGGGTGTGTTGGAGAAAAAGAAAGATAAACAGTATACATGTATACTCTAATATAACAATACTACTACTACTCCACATACGGGATAATAACATATATATATATATAGAATACAACACCCACCATGAAGCTCTTTTCTCTTGCTGCTACTGCTCTTCTTGGAACTGCTTCCGCCTTTGCTCCCGCTGTGGTCCATCAGCGTGGTACTGTTGCCGTGCAGGCAGAACAGAGTAAGGCACTTCCATTCATGAACCGTCCTCCTCTTGTAAGTTATTTTGGTTTGTGTTTGTGTTTGTGTGTCGTGTGTGTATTTCGTCGTATCTTGGACTGGACTGTTTGGTTGTTGGATTGAACTGTTTGATTGTTGGACTGGACTGTTTATTTCCTCACGTACGTCTTCTCATTGGATTGTATTTTTTCTATGCACTCATTCGTACATCCAACTGTGTAAATATCGCCAATATGTATAAATGTGTCCCGTAGCTCGATGGAAGCATGGCCGGTGACGTTGGATTCGACCCCCTTGGCCTTTCCAACATTGATGACCTCGGCATTGACCTCTACTGGCTCCGTGAAGCCGAAATCAAGCATGCACGTGTGGCCATGCTTGCCGTTGCTGGAATCCTTCAAGTCGAAATCTTTGGACCTGCCCCGGGATGTGAAGCTGCCACTGCCAAGTGCCAGATGGATGCCTTCTGGCAGCTTTGGAACTCTCACCCTCAGTACATTGCCTTTGCCTTGATTATGATTATGTTGACCGAGACTTTTTCGGGCATTGCTACCACCACGGGACGTGAGAACGGTATTCGTGAGCCCGGTGACTTTGGTTTGGATCCTCTTGGATACTTGAAGGGAAGTCCTGAGAGTGTCGAGCGTCTTAAGGCGCAGGAGATTGCCAATGGACGTCTTGCTATGTGGGCTGCGAGTGGGCTTTTGATGCAGGGTTGCACCACTCATCAGGGAGGTGTTGAGAACCTTATGCAGTCTCTCAGCGATAACGCCTTCTAAACTGTTCGTTTCTTGTGAACATAAATAAAATACATTTGAGAGAGGAGGAAAGTTCATGGAGGTTGGTTGGAATGTCGTTTTGTATCACGTGTAATTGCTGAAGGTGTTTATATTTCATGTTGAGTAAAACTTTGGTTGTTGGCGTGTCTATTTTGGTTTTGCTAAATCGCAAATGGAGTGCGGCTTCTCTTAACTTAAGGTGGTTGAGTTGTTGATTCAAAGTTATGGATTAGTGGCAAGATCAGTTTTACATTTAGCATTGATTACGAAAGGGGTAGTAGAGACTCGTTTGTAATTCAAACTTTGCAGATCTTCAGATGATAATTTGACAGATCGTCCCTAAAATAAGCATATAAATATTGTCGAAATAGGTATATACTAGCAAATGCAAGAATTTTGACTTTAACATTAGAATTCCAATTAGGGACATGGTTGATTGTTCAAACGTTGGGTTCGCCTGTCGTGGCGAAAGTTGAAGATCAATTTGTGTTAATGTTTTTTGCAAAGCACAAGTGCACTTTACTTAACCCATTCTAAAGTGACAAGTCGGGATCGTACGTTTGTCAGATACGATGTATGGTCGCTTAGACATTACTTTATTATATCATAATCTTCCCTACTAGTATTGCAATCCTTTCATATGCCTCGTCACGTATTCAATGATCATGCAAATCCACTCCTTTATCATTCTCATGCATCAAATTTAGGATCACATGTCTAGTCATAAGACACCGGTTGGCCGGCATGACGGTACATGTATGGAGATACAGCCCATTCGATCACTTTGTAGTACATCAAATAATTACACCTAAAGATTGAACAGCATAACTGCAAAGATGGACAACGCATAGTTGAAATACCAATTAAGAAATGTAACCTATTTCATCGTCTTTCTGTATTCTAAACGTTACAACTAAAGATTGAATAGCGTCACTGCTATGGGATACAACAACAGTTTTACCTTTTTTGTTGTTGGTCTTGTGGGCGGAAGGCTGAAGGTAATTTTTTTCAATCATTTCATTTATTTGTCGAAATATACGTCTATTTTGGGGGGTATATTGCAAGTTGCAAAAAGTCGATTGTATATTCGAAAGAATGTATACAAAACGATTTGTATAGATATTTTTAGCGAAATGGTGTTTCAACTTTATAAAAATTATGAGTGAAGCTCACTTACATTTAGGTGTGTAATATTGATAAACATATAAATCATTGAAAAGCATACAGATTTAAAAAATCATCAACGATTACAATCTCGGCGATTATGAATAAGATAGAGATATATTAATAAGTAGCCGAATGACTAAAACAAGCACAGACCCTCGTTGACCTAGAGAACCGTACGAATGTAGAGAGATGAAAATATATGTAATACATAACGACTATGAATAAGACCTACCTATCTATTGTAAAAAATATGATATAACTCTACTTTGCCAGTCAAAGAAATTTTGAAGTCAGAGAGAAAAGCTATCTTAATAGGCATCCAATCTTTTTATCATTTTCAACATCCAAACGAGGCAACAACTCTAACTCATGATAAATTAAATTATGCAAATGTTCATTCCCTCATTCTGATCCTAGATCAATGGAGCTTTATGTAGGAACTTTACATATTCCCTCACAAACATCACTCGGGAGACTAAATCGTCTTGTAATTCTGGATGCTCTGCGCAAGATTCTTTCTGATGGAGCTGAAGTTGCTGGAACGGGGATTTCGCAAATTTTCGTTGAGCTGTCATAGACTTAACTTGAACCACCGCATGCTACCGAACACACAACTCAAAAAGTGATTGGTTCTAGTCCCGTCGGATATTCCTCATTGTTCCTTGTCGCACTATTACATGTCTGTGACTTTCCACATTATTCCTTGTCTTTCCGCTTATTCTTTTATCTTCAATATATTACACTCGCTATCTAATGACATTGTCCAGCGCCGACTACCGTGGTACTTCTATCAGATCTGGAATAGATTATGCCTCACAGCTTTGAACTAGAAAGATGCTGATGTAGATATAGATGAGACCGTGGAGTGTCACCAAATGATAACTCAGGTTCTAGACAAACGCTAGGCAGATCGCAACTTGTCATGTCAATCACACTTCCTATGGAAACCTATCCAGAATGACTCGTAATCGCGTATTGAGATCCAACGATATTCTATCTTAACAGTGTTGAAGAAAATATCGAGTTTCGACCTTTGTGTTATAACAACTTTCGTAATAAAATGATTTCTGGCTTCATCGGTCTGGGTTATCGCCCTTTCATAAAATCAGCAACATATTAGATGAATAATATATATACCCAAAATTCCGGTGCCGTCTGTTGTCAGCACCGAAGACAAACAATACCAACAACAAGAACAACAACAACAACAACAACAACAACAACAACAACAACAACAACAACAACAACAACAACAACAACAGACTACTACCAACAAACC
>Ga0115008_10005188_pt1 | contig 10771 bp, 9 predicted proteins | sample FraStrMetagenome_FD_87164 | JGI IMG/M metagenome (GOLD analysis project Ga0115008, IMG submission 87164) | Marine eukaryotic phytoplankton communities from Arctic Ocean - Fram Strait ARC3M Metagenome | ecosystem: Environmental > Aquatic > Marine > Oceanic | place: Fram Strait | collected 2012-06-18
ACTTTCAATGTTTTGAAACAGTAAACACGACATTGCAGAGTTTAATGTTGTACTCTTTCCTTCATCAAGGCACTTAAAAACGGCTTTTTGAAGTGAAGGGTACCCCTTAGAATTTGCGTTGAGGCCATGATGATTTATTGTAGGTTGCCACAATGTGGAATTTCCATTATGATCGACATCATAATCAAGTAAGGCAAGAAAAAGTTTCAAAGGTATTGCAGGTATGTCGACTACCTCAGCAAGGCTGTCCATATGGTCTTTACATGCTGCACCCTGAGCGTCTATACATCTGGATTAGTGACAATATATAATAACATAAACTGACAAAATATGATTTCATATAAATTTACCATGATCTTTGCTGATAATATCTATCATTGCTCGCATCTTTCTTTTTCTCAAGGTCCTTTCGTCAGACTTAGTTGGAATGGGATTATCGTTAGTTTGAGCAGTGTGGCCAGTTTCATTTGCGTTTATTTCGTCTGTTCCTGAATGGGAATTAGGAGCCGCAGTAACACTGTTTTCGTTTGTGTTGGATTGTTCTCCAGCATTACGTGACGATTCTGACATTGTTTGAACCTCAATATCTGACATATGTGAAACAGTTTTGTTTGCAGGTGTAATCAAAGTTTGGACCACTGTTGATTTCGTATACAGTGGCTGTTTGGTTGTACGTTTGATGAGGTTGTGTGATGGTTTGTTTGTGGATGGTCTGGTTCTCGTTCTGCGGTTGTCTATGATGAATATTTGAATTCTTGACGCGCTTGTTCTGAAACGTTTTTTCAGAATAAAAAAGTTCGTTATTGAAAAAAGCGATTTCCCGCAAAAATATGGGTGGTAGGTAGAAAATGGTGGATATTTATGTAAAGGTGTCCGTTTGAAATTATATGTACAATCGCTGAAATTAGTTACACTTCTGAAGTGGTTTTGAATGTTAGCAAAATCTTGTGGGCTGTTCAATTTTTTTTTGTGATTTCAAGTCTTACCAAAAAATTATTGGCAGTTTATATTGCAAACCCAGGAAATCGTAACGGATAATTCTTGACTTTATATGATGGATTAAAATGACACAGTCGCCAAATTTTATCATATCAGATGTCATTTCGAGTCTTATCAAAACATTATAGGGTGTTTAAATTGGTAGTCGAACCATCCTAACGGTCTATATGAAAAGTCCTGAATTTATAAGATGCAATGACATGGCACAGTCGCCAAAATAATATGATTTGAAGTCTTACCAAAAACTTAAAGGGTGTTTATTTTGGAAATCGAAAAAACACCAAAGCTGTGCATGTTAATTCTGGACTTTATACCATGAAAACATCTGACAAAATATGTATTTCTAAAATGGTTGATCTAAAACTTTCTGAGGCTGTTGGGAAGCAAAATTTCTATCACTCGCAAAAAAATATCTACTATCGCTCGCAAAAAAACAATCTATAAGAATTGAACAAAATGCCAAGTTTGATGTTCTCACAATTATCATTTGATACGTTGTTTTCACAAAATTCGAAATTGAAACTGAAATCTTCTCATTATGCACACATCGGAAATCTCGATCAACCACTCATTGGCACTTGCCGCAACATTCTGGAATCTTCATGACAGTGTGAGTCCTATATAGTCTATCCGCGTCAAGTCAGGAGATGTTTGTTGTCTGTTGTGTATTCAATTATGCGCCGATTTGTTTTTTCTTTAAAACTTGGAACATTGAAATATTTTCGTAAATTTTGAAAGAATCAATATTTTGACAATATATGAAATCATATAAATTCATTAACAATATCTCATTTTTATTCACAATGCTTCTCATGTTTCATTCTCTACAGTGTATGAAACGGAGTTGTGTTTTGAAGCCAACACAGAAAGCTTTTCATTGGGGCAAGGCTTCTTCTGTCTTCAAACTTGCTGCTACTTATGTAGGGGAAGCAGAAAGTGTTACTTGTAGGAAAGATGCATTAAAAGTTGTTTTGGACAACATGGATGACGAACAGTTGTATGAGCAGTACTGTGTGTTGACCAATGGCAAAGACAATGATGTGTTGAAACATTCTCCAACAGTTGCAGTAAAAGAAGCAATTCTTCGCCATTTGAAACACTGTTATAATGATGGAAGTGACAAAACTTCATGGGTTGCAGAGGGGGGTGATTTTAAGAATCTTGTCGATTCTTGCCTTGATGTCTTTACAGATTCGTTTGGTTTGAAGAAGCAGTACTTTCCCAACCAGCGTGGAAATAAAGCAATTGGATCCTGGATGAAAACTGTCATACAAGATATGAAAGGTGAAAACATATTCTATTCCAGCAATCTTGCTTTCTTTGTCAAGTGTGCGGAAAAAGGTGCATTTCATATGTTTAAACCAGCGCATGCACAATTTTTTATTGACAGTTGTGAAGAACGCAATTGTGGAACCAAAGAAGTAACAAACTTGAAATTGGTGTTCCAATCCGTTATTGACACTTTTGATTCAAAGATTGAAATTGACAATTTGGGAAATTGGCAGTTGAAGAAAAGTGTGGTTGTGAATCAAACTGAAGAACAAATCTGTTCACCTGTATCACCTGGTACACCTCCTGTAAAACGTACGATTGCAACTGTTACACCAGTAACTGATGAAAAAAGGAGGAAAGTGACAAGTGCATTTGGAAATGCAGGTAAGTATCTTTGTATAAATGAAGACAATGAAGACGGGTCTTTGAAAACCACTGTTGAAGATCACAAGGACAAGGAAAAAGACAAAGACAAGGACAGGACTACCAACACAAACGTTGGAAATGAAAAGGACGAAAATCAAAACATTGCTATGGTAAGAAATTGAATTGATTTTATATGATTTCATATAAAATGGGATTCTTACATCAAACGGTCGACATGGTTAGGTCTCGATTTCAAAAGAGATGGATGAAAACAAAATGCAGGAGCTCAATTCAAGAAAACAACGTAAGTCAATGAAACTGCGATTTAAGAAAGTGAATAACACAGGAGACTGGAAACTGTTCGAAATACAACCTTTTCTAGCATTGGTAGTGACAGAACAAAATCCATTATATTCCAAAATTTGAGAAAATGTAACACACTAAACATCTCATTTACCGTATATCAATGGCAGACGAAAATTTTGCTTTGGGTTTTAATCCTTCTGGCCTTGAAGCTGACCAAGGACCTACAGCAAATTCTCCAATGGAAAAGAAACTTTTACAATTATCAAGCGTTGAACTTGAATATCTGCAACAGTTGATCCGAAACAACCCGAAAACAGATATTGTTGAAGTGATAAATTTAGAGAAGAAGACATTAGTCCCTGTTCACAACACAGCTAGTGCAAAAGTTAATGAAGTGGAAGGTAGAAAAAAAACCTCATCTGAAGTTTGCGCTGCAGGACTAAAGTGCAAAATCAGTTTAGGTTGTACTGCACCAAGAACCCACAGATGTCCAGGACCTTTCCAAGATTTTTCATTCTGCAATAAGCCTATTCATGCCATTTGCGGTGTAGCAATTCCTCAGCACAGAATTAACAAAGAAACAAACAATACAGGGATGCATACAAGATGGTGCTTTGGCTGTGCTTTGAAAGTTGAAAAACTCTGTTATGAACCAAACCGGCTTGTTGCTAAACTCAATCCAAAGAATCCATACAATACTACCAGCAGTAAAACACAATTATCTTTTCGCTCAAGATCAACGGAATCTGAAGGAATCAAACAAGCAGACAAGCAGTTACCACCATTGTCAAAAAAGGAATGTTCGAAAATTTCATCAACACCAACAGAGGGCAACCGTAAGTTTTCGAATATTCTGATAAAATATGATTTCATATAAAGTCTGGACAACTGTTCTAACCATGAACTTTACTTAACAGAAATACATCCTAAACAAATTGATACAGAAGAAGATTTACCTCCAGTGACCAGAAACGCATACTCGTCCCAACATTGTACAACAACAACTTCTTTGCCAAAACGTGAAAAACCAAAAAACCATGTATTCAGAATGAGAAAAAATGGAAGGACAAATCAAAAGCAATCAAAAAGAAACTTAGTTATCCATATTGGAAAGCAGGTACAATATGCAAAGCACTCCAGACCCAATAACAACTCGTCTCCATACAACTGCAAAGTCGTTATGTCAATACGTGCACATAATACTGGCCATAATGATGGTACTGTCATTGAATGGAAGCCTAATACAGTTGTAAGAATGTTTGAACTGGTCTATGCCACAAAAGGTTTACAATGTGAATTGCATGTTGGTTCAATGAACGACATAACAGACAAGATTGCTGAATCGTTTACTTCAGTCCACCAAATCAGGAAATTTCCAGGTTCTTCGGAAAATGATCCGCTCTTGACTTCTCCTGCAAAAAATGGAAGAACATATGACATCATGCAGACCACAGGGGTATTTGAAATTGATGCAGAAGACAAGTTCCAAGCATCTGACAAAATCGATGCTATAGTACATGAGATCCACAACATTGTGAAATCAGACGGTTTTTTCTTGGCATACAAGTATGCAGCATTTTGGGAACATTGTGTTGGACAAAATGCTGATATTCCAACTCTATTTCAAACAATTGAAGCTGCGACAATAGAACTTGGAAGCATAGATTTGGCTTTCCAAAATGCTGTAAATACTGGAGGTATCTATCGTATTATTCTGAAAGACAGAGATAATGTTTTACGCGGCCAATTGGGAAGCAATCCGATGGAAATCAAATCGAACTTGGCTTTGGATGAGATGTTTTTAGACGAGGAAGTTGCTCATTACACCCAAGTCCTTCTTGGAAATTACAGTCCTGTCTACAGACCTTATGTATTCAAAACCGCTAACGAGAAACGCAATGTTTCTTTTTTGACATCATTTTATTCCAGAAATAACTAATAAACAATTTTTTTACAACAACAGAAACAAGTCAGAACATTAGAAAAACAATGAGACGAAACCATTTGAAGAAACGAACAAAAACAGAAAATCAAAACAGTGAGTATATTCATTTGAAAAAATATGAAATCATATAAAGTTGAGTATTCTCTTACTCTTTCTTCTTCACATCATGAAACGTTTTTAGCAAAACAACATCATGAACTTGCAGACATCAAAATGAACACATTCCTCAGAACACCGAATCATAATCTCTTTCGATCAAATTCATTTCCTTACGTCGCCATATATATCCTCTACCTCCTTGCGGCAGCAAACGGAATTGCTGCGGTATTTCAAGACGCTTCTGTGGATCCAATGATGGGCAGCAACAGAACTGATATTGTGAAACGATACAATTCTCTTTCTTCAAAAGTTGACAACATTAGAAAATTGTCATTACAAAAACGGTCAACTGTAAGTTCGATCGTTGTTTCTGACGAAGTGACGTCAAAGTTCCTATCCTCAAATTCTAAAACACAGAAGGAGATTCTAGCAACAGTTATCTTTGAATTCAGAAACAAAAATGTCAATTTGCATACATGCGTCAGTTGCTTTGGCGATATCATGGACACGGCAATCCCAACGGAAAGTGTTCATAATGCAAGGTGTAGAACCACAAGATGTGAATACTGTAAAAAACACAACCATAACAGAAAGAAAAACGTTGCTGAAAACATGTTGCCTTACTGGACTGACCAAAATGGAGAGAAACAATTTACAATTCCTCCACAACTAATTGGGCTTACGTTTGCAGAAAAATTACTTATTCAGAAGAATTCAGCGCTAGTCCCCTGTGTGCACATGTTCAAAGGTAAGCTTGGAATCAAAGGACATACTGTTATGTTTCCGAAAAGTCTTTCGAATTTATGTACAGAACTTCCTCGACAGCGCCTAGAGGTTATCAAAGTTGTAAGAGAAACATCACATTCATCAGACAATCAAACGTCTTATGAAACAGAAACATTCAAAGTTAGAAAAACAAAAGTCATGAAAGCATTATTATGGCTCAAAACAAATCACAGTGGTTATAGAGAGATTAGTATCAGAGAGGATAATATGAATTGGTTGGGAGGAAAGGCTGAAGGAATCTTGCCTCCGTCTTCTGTTCAAATTGAATGCACTATCACAGAAGAACAACAAGAATCTGTGTCGCTGTACCAAACAGACCCCTTTATGAGCGATGCATCTGGTACGTTCTCAACTTTATATGAAATCATATTTAGTCAATGACTCTCACATTTGTTCATTAAAATGTATAGAAGAAGTAGACATGGTTTCTGCTGGTATTGCGCAAGATACTGGTCCACCAACTGAAGATTCTGATACAAGAAAAGTTATAGAAGAACTAACACAAGCTGTAAGGGACAAGGAAAAAAAGATTCCACAACTCCTGTTTCCCCAGGTATCGGATAAGCCATTGAATGAATTTCACGAGCCAAACCTATTTGCAAATTGCTATCCATGGTTATTCCCTGGAGGTAGTGGCGATGCTTCTTCAATAAGCTCAACATCAAAAGAAAAATCTCTACGGTGGACCAGAACATTGCTAAACTTTTATGATGGGAGGTTTGCACGAGATCCAATATTCACATTCCATATCATGAACTTTGTACAAAGACATGTGAACAACAAGGATGCGGTTACTTTTGTGAAGCAGTATATTACTGATAAAGATATCACAATTGATGACATTAAGGAGCAAATTGCAAGAGGAAACTACAGTTTTATTAGCAAGTTGCAACAATTCAGCAGTGAAAAAATAAGAGGATCTGACGGGTGGTGGCGTCTCCGGAAGTCAGAATTGGATTCCTGGATTGCACATCATTTGGAAAAACGTCACGGGCCACCAACACTTTTTATGACATTCTCTTGTGCAGAATATTGGTGGAAAGACCTAGAATCAATGCTATACAGAAGGTGTAGGCACACTGAAGATGAACAACTTGCACATGACATGGTTTATCATCACAGTTCCAAAATAAGAAACACTGCCAAACAGAAACTTCTGGAACGTCACACCACCATTGTTCAACAGTTCTTCCAACACAGAATGGATAATTGGCTTGAAACAGTTGGAAAATCTGTCTTCAACATTAAGCATTACTTTCTAAGGTTTGAATTCACTAAAGGAAGAGGGCAAATACATGCTCATATGATTGCAATTACATCAGACAACGATTTCATTGCAGAATACTATTCCAAAATAAAACAAAACAAAACGTCAGAGGCAACAAAAGTGTATGCAGATTATGCAAGAAATGTGCTGTCATTGACTGCCGAAAAGCCAGAAATCAATCCGAATGAAAACAATTGCCAATCTCCTTTATCAGAAACATTCTCAGCAACAACGAGCATTAATAATGACTTGGCGAATCTGGTTCAGCAAACTCATATGCACAAATGTAACAATTTTTGTATGAGATATAGAAAAAGGTATGTTCTTTTCTCGACTAAATATGAAATCATATAAATTCGAAATACTCACATTTCAATCAAAAGTGATAGAAATAAAAAGAAACAAGACCGATGCAGAGAATGTCGATCAGGTTGTGGTGTTGAGTCATCTCATGGTTCGTGTGAAACGCCAGGTTGGGAAGTATCAGACATCGACTACATAAGTCATGACAGAAAACGAGACATCAAATTCCTCAAACTCAAACGTAAAGAGCACCGCATGAAACAGACATCAACACTTATGTTACAATCTTGGAGAGCCAATTGCGACGTTGCTATTCTTGTCTACGATACAGATCCAGTGAATCTAAGTCCAACTGATGTTGCTAAAGTGTCAAACTATATAGTTTCTTATTGTACAAAAGGCAATGTGTCTTTCCAACAAGAACGGGATACTATTGCTGCTATTGTAGAGAACACAAAGTCTGACTATGCAGGCATGGAAACGTCAGAAGTGATCAAAATGACAAGACAGATCTTAAACTCTTTCATGGGCACAAGAATTATATCTAAGGCAGAAGCATCAGTTGAAATGTTAGGGCTTGATTTATACTGGTGTACAGAAACAATACGTCATGTCCGTCTTAGCAAAACCCAAAAGCTAAGATCATCTAACAACTCTTCAAAAGATACAGTAGCACAATACAGCAGAAGAGGTGCACACTATTCCAAACTGTCTCTGAAACAGTATATTGAAATGTTAGGTAAAAAGAAGGTTGACAACAGGTCTTTGCTACCATCAGATGCAGACTTTTCAAGGTTAAAAAAGATCAACAAGAAATGCAGGAATGAGGTCATTCATCCGATTGGAATGAATTGTAATGCAGTATATCCAGTGACAGGTACATATGCAAGAGCTATGCTACTAATGAACAAACCATGGTCTCCGCAAAAGCAACTCCTCTGTGAGCGTGACTTCTCAAAAGCAACATCAGAATTTTATTCTTTCTTATACTCAGAAAATTGTCCGATATCAGTTCAATATACATTCTCTTCAGCTTATGAAATGTATAAACGTGGACAAAGATTCAAAGAACCCACAATTGATAGCAACAAAGACAACATTGACTTTGAATCTCTTGAAGATGAAGATTTAGCTGCGTATTTACTAGCTTGCAAAAATTCAAGAAAATACTCAGGTTACAGTACATTCTACAAAGGAGAAGATGGTCAGTATGATTTTGGAACACAGTATTCTGACATGGATAAAAACAACAGGGATGGAAACTGGTTATTGGAAAGAAAATTGGAGTCAGAGTCACAGTCTCGATCTAAGGAAACAAAACCCCTCTTAAACCAACGCACAAGAGAACCATATTGTCTACAAGATATAGGTGATAATGCAGAGCAAAGGAACATAGTATACACAGTTGTCCAAAAGTTAAAGGAATGGATACAATTTCCAGACAAGCATAAAAAAGACAATTCTCTCAAATTTGAGCCGTTACACATGACGATCAGAGGCGCAGGAGGAACGGGTAAAAGCCATATTATCAAAATCCTTACTAACGAAGTTGAAAAACTGTTTCCAGTTCAGGTGACAACCACATGTGCTCCAACAGGAAACGCTGCTTTCGCAATAGGAGGAAAGACTCTGCACAGTTTTTTCAAAATTAATCCAGGAACAATAAACAAACCGATGTCAGAATCACAGGCCCAGATTCTCATGGAAGATGTGTTACATCTTTTAATGATTATCATAGATGAAAGAAGCCTTCTATCACAAGAAGTTTTAGGTGCATCTGAACGTAATTGTCGGCATTCAACTCATCGAGGAAAAAACTCACATCAACCTTGGGGAGGAGTCCCAATTGTTCTAGTTTTCGGTGATGATTACCAACTTCCTTCTGTCTGTCGAGGTTCACAAGGATGTGGTGCAACACACATTTTCCCAGTCAACAATCATAACAGGTCCGTCGCAAACTTGACTTTATATGATTTCATATATTTTCAACACCAACTTTCATCTTACTATAGATATTCTACACATAGTCCACGACCAAAGTTTACAGTGTTACAACAATCTGGACAAGAAATTTTTAAGCAGCTTGCCAGCAATGTGCAGAGTCTATCCACGTCAATGCGAATAAAAAACAGAGACACTCAATTGAAAGATTATTGTGCACACATAAGAAGTGGTGACGGTCTAACACCGGATCAAGCAGCTGAATTATTAACCTTCAAAATATCAAGTCCTCTTGTTTCAAGCAACAGACGACAACATGTCATGGACAACGCAGTATGGATTTACACAACAAACGCTGAAGTCAAGGAACATAACATGGAAAAAATGCATGAAATTGTTTCAAAACACAATCCTTTGATGAACTTTTCCTATCAAGTCATGCCAACTGAGGGAGGTACAAAAGGAAAGGGTGTTTATTCGCATTTTGACAAGGAGAACAGATTGAAAGCACCTGTTGGTTTATGTAGAAACGCAAGAGTAAGTCTCACAAGAAACTTATGGCAAGAAGTTGGACTATACAATGGTGCTACAGGAACAATTGTTGACATCCGCATGTTTGACAACACGTCACCATTGACAGGAGACTTTCCTGTCTACATAGTAGTACAAATGGATGACTACACAGGACCTATTTGGGATGATGCAAATCCTTCTCATGTTCCTATTCCTATCACAGACACTTTCTGCAACAAACCGTATTCCTGTTGTAAGATGAGAACAATTCCACTAGAAATCGCATACGCAAGAACTTTACATAAATTCCAGGGACGTACAGTAGGCCCAGGACACCCCTTTGATTGCATGGTTTTCAGTCCAGGTACCACAAACTTTGAAGCAGTAAATCCTGGTCTGTTATATACTGGATTAAGTCGAGCGACAACGCTGGGGTGTGGAGATGTGAACAAATCTTCTATCTACTTTTCAGGCTCTAATGCTACATTTGATAGGTTCACAAATCTCAAACACTTTCGTTCAGCCAATAAGAAGAATCAAGTTTATCTCCGTGTACGACAAAGAGAAAGGTGGATCAGATTCCTGGATAGCAGACAGCAAGGATCACAACCACCACCATCAATTGATGTACAATATGACCTCCAATATTGGATTGCAAATCAAGTTCCATTATCTCTTTTTGACCTTGATGAACTTCTATTTTACCACAGAAGTAACACTTAAAAAAATTACTTAACTCTAACTATTTTCGCTTTATGCGACCTTTATTGGGTAGTACTTAGTCACAGTAAAGAGTTTTTTTTTTCTTTATACAATTTTCGCTTTATGCGACCTTTATTGCGTAGTAGTTAGTCAATGTACACAACAACATGTAACAAACTTTTCTCTTCCTTCTTTTTCCATGTGGGGTCACATTCGACCCCCATGCACCATTCAGCCGCACATTACAACTATGCTATTGCAGGCAAGAATAT
>Ga0115008_10005193_pt1 | contig 10766 bp, 9 predicted proteins | sample FraStrMetagenome_FD_87164 | JGI IMG/M metagenome (GOLD analysis project Ga0115008, IMG submission 87164) | Marine eukaryotic phytoplankton communities from Arctic Ocean - Fram Strait ARC3M Metagenome | ecosystem: Environmental > Aquatic > Marine > Oceanic | place: Fram Strait | collected 2012-06-18
AAATTCTTTACAAGAAGAATCTTTAGAAAATGGAACAACAAGAACTGTTTTAAAATTACCAGCAGTTTTAGCGCCTTTTAAAGCGGCAGTCTTCCCCTTAGTTAAAAAAGATGGTTTACCCCAAGTTGCACGTGAAATTATAGAGGATTTAAAATGGGATTTCAACGTTTTTTACGATGAAAAAGATGCCGTTGGTAAACGCTACAGACGTCAAGATGCAGTAGGAACTCCATTTTGTATTACTATAGATCATCAAACGATAGAAGACAAAACGGTTACCATTCGGTATAGAGATACCATGGAACAGAAAAGAGTGGCTATTGCGGATTTAAAAGAAATTATAAAGGCAGAAGTTGCTGTGAAAACGTGGTTGCAGAAAATCTAGATACATTTTTTTTTAGGTATAAAAAAAAATCCTCATTTTATTTAATGAGGATTTTTTACGTTATATGAATGAGGTTAAAATTTAAAACCTCCAACCAATATTTAGCCCTATTCTAGGCACAATTACTGGAGAATCTGTGCCAAATAAATTTCGTCCAACCCCTGCATACGCATCTATAATTAAACCGCCTTCAGCAATGTACTTTGTACCAACAGCAATACCCAAAGCACCATCTGTATATTTTAGATCGTACACACCAGAGTCATCAACAGATTCTTTTTTACCAGAATTAATTCCAACAAATCCTTCACCAAAAAAGTTCCACTGTTCGTTCGTTGTAAAGTAGTGACGATAATAAGGTGTTATCATTAAGTTTTCATTATATCTAAAGCTAACATCTTGTTTTGCCAAATTAAATAGGGCAGAAAGACCAAAAGAAGAATTGTCTGAAATATAATTTTCATAGGAGAATTCTAAGCTTCTAATGATTAGTGCATCTGCAATATCTAACTTAATCTCCTGTTGAGAATAGCTTAAAGAGCTTATTAGAAGTGTAAAAGCGATGAGTATTTTTTTCATGAGTTTTATTTTTTTAAATAACATTTTAAAAACGCTTTAAATATACTGCAAACATACAAATTTAGAATCGTAATTAGAATCTGTAACCCAAAGAAATACCTACTCTTGGGACTGCCTCACTAAAGGTGGAATTTGTTAAGTTCCTTCCAAAACCTAACAACACTTCAGTTGTAAATCCTTCCTTTGATACAAATTTTCCTCCTACAGAAACCCCCAAAGCAAAACCTGTTTGCGATAAGTCTTCATAGGTGCTGTTTAAAGAATTATAATCCCTACCTTTTTCAGAAAATAACATTCCAAAACCCTCCACAAAGAAACCTCTTGCAAATTTTTCAGAAAAATAACGCCTGTAATAGGGTGTTAAAGAGTATTTTAAGTCGCTGCCAGTAAAATCAACATCTATATCTGTATTTAAAGCTACAGAAATACCAAAAGAAGATTCTTGATTAATTAGTCTTTCATAAGAAACATCAATCCATTTTGCAGCTAATAAAGTTAGCGCATTTATTTTAACTTCATGTTTTTTATTTACGTCTTGAGGAGCTACAGAGGCTGGTTCTTGAGCTATTGAAATGGTCGTAATGCATAATGTTATAAATAATATCGTTTTTTTCATAATAGTTAATTAAATCTAATGCTAAATGACGTGTAAAAGTATTGATAATTAAAATAAAAAAATGTTAAAAAATTGCTTTTAATTGTACACTTCCGGTATGAATTGTTCTAGAGTTTTCGCATTTTCTACCCAAATAATATAGGTTGAGGTTTAAAAATGAGTTTAGTTTTTTATCGAACAATAAATTCTATGTATAATTTTCTCCAGCTTGCAAACCTTCTAACATTTGATAAGTAACAGGTGTGTATGTGTTACCTGTAAAATCATTTAAAAACACCTGTATATTTGTACTAATTAGCTTTTAAAAATACGTTGAGTATATTGTTAACATACAAATTTAGATTGGTAATTAGAATCTGTAACCAATTGATATACTTACTCTTACTACAGCCCAAAGCAATTTCGAGTTTGTTAAGTTTCTTCCTATTCCAAAAAAGACTTCAGTTGTAACACCTCCTTTTGACACAAATTTTCCTCCCGCAGAAATCCCCAATGCAAAAGCTGTTCCAGAGTATGATTCGCAATCGATACAGAATGCTTTTGATGAATATAACATTCCAAAACCCTCCCAAAAGAAACCTCTTGCAAATTTTTCAGAAAAATAACGCCTGTAATAAGGTGTTAAAGATTTGTTTATAAGAAATGTATAAGAGGTTGCGTTTAAAATAGAAGAAACTCCGAAAGAAGATTCTTTGTTAATAAATCTTTCATAATCAAGATTTATCCAACCGAACTCTATTAGATATAGCGCATTTATTTTAATTTCATTTTTTTTGTCTTTATATTGAGGAGGTTCAGAGATTGTTTCTTGAGCCATTGATAGGGTTGTGATACATAATACTATAAACAAGATGGTTTTTTTCATAGTTATTTAATTGGAGTTTGTTTAATATAAAGTACTCTTAATTGCAAAGTAAAGAATGTTTTTTAGTTTAGCAATTTAAAATGAAGAATATTTAATACGTAACTACATCTTCATGAGTAATATGTGCAATAATTTTTACAACACTAATAAGTTAGGATTAAGTATTGTTAGTTATTACAAAAAAATAATTAAAAAACAGCTCTTAGTTGCACGCTTCCGGTATGGATTGTTTTAGAGTTTTCGCTTTTTCTACCCAAATAATTTAGGTTGAGGTTTAAAAAGGAGTTTAGCTTTTTGTTGAACAATAAATTCCATGTGTAATTTTCTCCAGCTTGCAAACCTTCTAGCATTTGGTATGCAACGGGTGTGTTTGTGTTACCTGTAAAATCATTTAAAAACACCTGTATACTTGCACTAATTTGATTTTTTTTCTTGTCGATATAAAAATAATCTAGTCCAAATTTTTGCTGTTGTAATTTTTCAAAATCCTGCAATTGATTCTTCTTCTTTTTGTAGTGATAAGATACAGAAAACCGATTGTCTTTATTGAATAAAAAACTAATTTTTGGTTCAATTTCTTGAACATTTATCTCGTAATTTCTATTCGAAAAGTTTTCCGTCTCTAGAGTATTCATTGAAGATTTTGTCATTAAGTCAATCAACCAAAAGCTTGAAAATTTATGACTATAATTTAACTGATGAATTTTAATGTTGTTTTCTTGATTTCCAATAAAGTATTGTTGCTTATTTTTTGAAGATCCATAGGTGTAAGTGAAACTATTTTTCTGAAGATTTCTATTGAAATACAGACTGTTTCTAAAACTAAAATTAAGTCCTATCAAGTTGTTTTCATCTATGTCAAATGGATTTAAGTAAAATGAATTTCCAATGCGTTCTTTTTCATTTTCAATCGTTAAAAAACTCTGATTATAGAAATGAGATATGGTCTTTTTAAATCCTTCTTTTGTAGCCCATTTTCCAAAGTTTAGGGTTAAAGATTGGTCCCATTTTGCCCTTTGCGTTGCTATATATATCAAGTTTGGTTTTGGTATACGTAAATATTCTGCTTGATCTTGAAACTGCGCAATTTCAAATTCATTAAAGTCCTGAATTCCGTCATTATTATAATCTATCCAAGTATAAAAACCTTGTCCAGGTTCTGTTTTTATGTACACATAATCTTGTCTAGCAATATTTCCTGATGAAGTTTCATAAATAGTACCAAAACTTAAGAAATCATTAAATAAACGTTGTTTAAAAATAACTTTAGAATTCAATGATTTTTCATCTACTTGAAAGGCGTTTTCTGTAATTCTATAATTTGCATAGACAGATAAATTGGTTTTTTTATTTTCAATAATTTTACTATTTACATATACTGTTTTTCTATTATTTACTTCTGTAAATTTATTTAGTTTTATGCTGTCGTTATTCCTGTAATTTACCCCAATTTTAGCGAATATTTTTGTAGAATCTCCTATCCCTAAATAGGTTTCATACTCATTAAAACGGTGACTTAAATTGATAAATTCTTGTGTGGTTTTGTTTTTTCTGTCGTTATTCTCAAAGTTGATAAAACTTCCAATCCAGGTTTTTGTAAAGCGATGCTCTATTTTTGCTTTTGCTCTAAAAAAAGAATTGTCCTCTAGACTAGAAGTATTGTTTAAAAGACTTCCATCAAAAGAAAAAGAGGTGTTTTTTAGCTTTATTTTAGAGCTTAACTCATGCTTATTTCCCTTAAAAATATTCGTGTAGGTTAGATTATTAAACCTATATAAAATAAAATCGTCTTTTTTATTTTGTAAAGTAAATTCAGATTGAAACAGGTTTTTTGTTGCATTGTTAGATACGATGTTCCAATCTCTGTTAAATTCTATAGACTCCCAACGTTGTATGGTCTTAAAATTTTGCTGAACAAATTCATGATTTATATTACTTTTTAATTGCCATTTTTTATCAATTAAAATTTGTTCCCAACCAACTTTTGCAGCCAATGCGGTATTTTGATTATCATCTATGGATGAAAATAAATTTGCATCATTATTACTGAATGCAATTTCTGTATTTAGCCTTGTTTTTTCTGTTGGATTGTAATCAGATTTTACAATAAAAAATTGCGATTTAGTGGGAGCTACCAAACGAATAATTGGGCTGTATTCTCCTAAATTAGCACCGATGTATTTAAAAATTGTACCAATAGCTGTGCTTTTATCAATGGAATAGTCTCCTCTGTTTTGACCAACATTGGTAAACGTTACAAAGTACAATTCGTCAGTTGAAATTGTAGAGTATTCAAAAACCTCAGTTGCTCCAGTAAGTATTTTCTTGTAAAGAATTTTATTTTCTGAATATTCATCTCTAAAAGCACTTTCAGAAATCATTAAATCTTGATTGTTTCCTGCATTTACTAAAACCTCTTTTTGTTCCTCTGTTAAACTCTGCTGTAAAGGTTGGTTTTTTGCATCATTTTCGCTATAAAAATAACCGCTTAAATTAAAATTATCACTTTTGAAAGAAGCTTCTTCATACGTAATAAAACGAGAATAATTTCTATCAGAATATTGAAACTCAACGAGAATTCTCATATCATTTGTAATAGGAAAAGTTGTGTTAAATTCTATTTCTGCCAAGTTGTAGTCTATCGTATAGTCTTTATCTTCTCCTCGTTTTATAGGAATTCCATTTATATAAACGGTTTCACTACCGGCAATAATTACTATTGCAGGTTCATTATTGACTCCGAATAATTTATAGGGACCTTGGTTAGCTTCTACTGCTGTAAAATTAAAACGGTTAAACTTTCCTCTAACAATTGCGCCAGAAGCTCCTACTTTTATTTTTTTATTTACATTCGCCTCTACTTGTAAACCAGAAACTTGTTTGCTAAAGTTTAAGAAATAACTTTCTTTATTTTCTAAAGAAATATCACCTGCCTTTACACGCCAATTCTTACTAAACATTTCTATGAAAATACGATCAAAGTCAGTAATGTTTTGTGAATATCCATTTTCTTGAAGTGGAATGTTGGTGTCAAAAATATTGGCTAGCAAGGTAACGTCTTTAGATAGTTTGCCTGATATTTCTAGATCTAAAGCAGAGTTTGTTACCGCATTTTGATTATTTCCAGATGTAATTCCACGAGTAATAAAGCCTTTGGTTTTTAAACCATTAAACAACTTTATTTCCGATACTTTTTTATTAGTTGTTAAACTATAAAGCTTTCCTGTATTTGTAGAATTTGGGACTATTAATTTCTCATCAAATGGGGTATAGTTTTTTGTTACAAAATCTGGGAATCGAAAATATTCCACTCTAATTTCTGTATATTTTTTTGAGTCAATAATTAAAATTGCTTTGCCAAAATCAATTTTATATTCTTGAAATGGAATTAATTTAGATTGTGAGTTAAAAATTGTAAAACGTTGAGAGTTGATACTCACGGAATCTATTTGGATGGTATCACCTTTAATCAAGAATTTTTTTGAAACAAAATCTTTAGAAAAAGTTTGAGATTGGATAGAAAACCCAACAAAACAAAATAAAACAAATATAAACCTATTGTACATTCAGATAGATATATGTAGTTAACGTATTTTTTTTTTTTTTAATATTTAAAGAATGTAATATTTAAAAGATTGAGTTCTATGTTTTTTTTTAGTATTGTTTATCTGTTGTGCTAAATTCTAAAGATATCTTTTGAGTTTTGAGTAGTGATCTTCGAAATTTCTTTAAAATTTAAATGATATATATCTACCAATTTGTCAATTACTTGAGTTATGTATGAACTCTCATTTCTTTTTCCTCTGAATGGAGTCGGTGCTAAATATGGGGAGTCAGTTTCTAAAACAATATGCTTGATATCAATTTTATTTAAAAACGTATCAATCTTTCCATTTTTAAAAGTTGCAACACCGCCAATACCTAATTTCATATTGTAAGAGATTGCTTTTTCAGCTTGTTCTAAACTCCCTGTGAAACAGTGAAAAATTCCGAATAAATCATCACCCTTTTCAGTTTCTAAAATTTCAAAAATTTCATCAAAAGCCTCTCTGCAATGAATCACAATTGGTAATTTCTTATCTTTTGCCCATTGTATTTGGATTCTAAAAGCTTCTTGTTGTTCTTTTAGAAGGCTTTTATCCCAATACAAGTCAATGCCAATTTCTCCAATTGCATAAAAGTTACGTTTGTCAATCCATTCTTTTACATGGTTTAATTCTTCTACATAGTTTTCTTTTACAGACGTTGGATGCAAGCCCATCATTAAAAAAACGTTTTCAGAATATTCAGTTTCTAAATCCAACATTCTCTGAGTGTAAGAACTATCTATAGCAGGAATAAAAAATCTTGAAATTCCGGCACCAAATGCACGTTGCATCATTTCTTTTCGATCGTCATCAAATTGCTCTGAATATAAATGTGTGTGCGTATCTGTAATCATTAATTGGCTTATATTTGCCACAAAAATACAGCTAAATGGCAAGTTTAAAGAAAGTATTAAAGAAAAAGAAATACATCAAAATAAAATTGAAGAAAATTGCTACAAATCATTTAGAGTTAAGAGCGAAAATAAATGGAATTAAAGGAAGGTTTATTTTAGATACTGGTGCTTCTAACTCTTGCGTTGGTCTTGACTTAATTGAATACTTTAATCTAATAGCCGAAGAAAGTGAAACCAAAGCTGCTGGTGCAGGAGCTACAGATATGGAAACACAGAAATCAGAAAATAATCAACTTAAAATTGGAAATTGGAAAACCGAAAAATGTCATTTAGTATTGTTTAATTTAGCACATGTAAATACTGCTTTAACACAACACAATGCAGAAGAAGTTCATGGTATTATTGGAGCCGATATCTTAGAAAGTGGAAAAGCATTTATAGATTATAGAAATAAATTTTTGTATTTAAAAAAGCCAAAAAAATAGTTTAGGAATACTATATTTACACTATTAAAAAAAATAAAATATGAGTTTGCAAAAACAAATAATGGAGGAAATGAAAGCAGCAATGAAATCGAAAGATACGATTGCATTACAAGCTTTAAGATCTGTAAAATCTGCCTTTTTATTAGCAAAAACAGAAACTGGTGCAGGAGAAGATTTGTCTGAAGAACAAGAAATAAAAATAATTCAGAAACAAGTTAAACAAAGAAAAGACAGTGCTGCTATTTTTATAAAACAAGATAGACAAGATTTAGCTGAACCTGAATTGAAAGAAATTGTAGTTTTAGAAAAATTTCTACCAGAGGCCTTGTCAGAGAATAAAATTGAAGAGGTTGTAATTAATACAATTCAAAAATTAGGAGCTTCTGGAATGAAAGATATGGGAAAAGTTATGGGAATTGTCTCTAAAGAATTGTCAGGACAAGCAGATGGAAAGACAATATCTATGCTAGTAAAAAAGAATTTGATGTAAAAAAAATATTTTAGGCTCCGTAGTTCAACTGGATAGAATATCAGATTTCGGCTCTGACGGTTATAGGTTCGAATCCTATCGGAGTCACAAAATAAATACAAAAGCTTAAGACTTATTTGGTCTTAAGTTTTTTTTATTTTGAAGATTCATCTATTGCTTGTACAACACCTAAAGCAGCTCTTTCTCCAGAAATCATAGCAGCATTTAATGAGCCGTTTAGCAACTGATCTCCTGCCAAAAAGATCGTCGATTTCAATTTGGTTTCTGTACTAGAAATTTCATATTGAAGATTGGTTAATTTTGGGAGTGCTTTTTTTATTTGATATCTTTTTAAGAAACTTAGGTTGGTAATAGCACATTTATGATATAATTCCTCAACTACTTTTTCAAGCAATTCTTTTTCGTTTAATTGATGATTTTTTACAATGGTAACAGATAGTAATTCTGTATTGGCTTTCTTTGGATCAGTAACACTTGTATGATAAAAAATATTATTTACCAGTGAGTTTTTATCTGCTATTAAGCCAATTAAAGGTTTATTAATTATTCTATTTTTAGCTTCAAAATATAATGTATCACAACTATTCCAATTAGTTTCTTGGTTTTTTAAATTAGAAATTAAAGAATTTGCATCAGTAGCAATAATTGTAATATCGCTTTTTAATGTAGTTCCATCTTCAAAAATAACACTCTTGTCTTTTACTTCACTTACCAGTGAATCAAATTTAAAATTGGTGTTTTTTAATTTTCTTTTAAGTTGATTCGGAATTTCTTGAATTCCATGTTTAGGTAAAACAGCCAAACCATCTCCAAACATTTTATAGACAAATTCAAACATTCTACTTGACGTTTCTAAATTTGGCTCTAAAAAAATACCACTAAAAAAAGGGGTAAAAAAATCTTCGATAATCTGCACGGAAAATCCAAACTCTTTAAGGTATTCTAGTGTAGTTATTTCTTTTGCTTTAAAAATAGTTGCAATTTTTTTCTTTTTTAAAAGAGCATTTAGTTTTAAGATTTTTATTTTATCAGAAAAATTACCAATTGAAGAGAATAAAGTTGGAACCAATAAAGATAAATTACGAATAGGGTCTCCAATAGTTTGAGATTTACCGTTTTTAAAAATAGTTGCTCCTGGTAAAAAAGGTTGCAGCTCTAAAGCATCATAGTCTAAATATTTTTTTGCTGCAGGATATGAAGTTAATAAAACTTGAAATCCTCGATCTAAAGTGTAGCCCTCAAAATTATCAGATTTTACGCGTCCACCAACAGTGCTAGAAGCCTCTATAATTGTTGGTTTATACCCGTAGTTTTCTAAAATTTGAGCTGCAATTAAACCACTAATTCCTGCACCAATAATATGAATTTTATATGTTGACTTCTCCATTATCAATTACTTTTAACTTTTCCTTTTTCTTTAAATAAGAAGCTATGATTCTTTGAATATCTCTGTTGTCTTTTTTTGGTTCAACAAAAAATTGATAGTCTTCTGGGTTTCCTAATGATTTTTCCTGCGACGCGTCTAAATAGCCGAAACCTTTATAAATCCCATCTAAAATTAGAGCAAAGCCTACTTCATTTTCTGTTCTACCATTTTCTTTAATTACTAAATTTTCAGCGCCAATTCCAACGGATTTTATTGCTTCTTTAACTCTTCTATTATATTTATCTGTAGCTTCTTTGCCACAACAAATTCCTTTACATTCTTTTAATTGGTAATGAAAACAACTAGAAACATTTGTTTGTAAGTGACAATATTTAGGACACAATTCAAAATCTTTACACAATAATTCTAAATGAGTTCTGCATTCCGATACAGAATAATATTTCATAATTGCATTTGGAGCCAACTTTAGTCGGTTATATGCCAAATGAATGATTCCTTTTTGGTCTTCATAAGAAAACAATCCAACAGCTTCTCCTGCTCTTCTTTGAGCTCGATTAAATTTTGGATAAATATTTTTTATTTCTGATGATTCGTGTAAAAGTGCCAACAATTCACTGCCCGTTTTTGTGAAGGAAATATCCGCAGTTTCCAAGCACATTGTTTGCTCTTTTTTCTTTTTGTCGTAAAAATGACTAATAACACGTTGCTTGATGTTGTTTGCCTTACCGACATAAATAATTTCTTTGGCGATGTTTTTAAAATAATAAACACCAAAAGTCTCTGGTAATTTATCAACGACTATCTTATCTAAAAGAGGAGGTAAGGTTGCTTGTCTAGACTTTGGGTTTAGGAAAGAGTTGATCGTAAAATTAGTGTCTCTTTCAAGTAATCTTCTAAATAATTCAACAGTTGCTTCTGCATCCCCTTTTGCTCTGTGCCTTCCGTTAATGGGTATATTTTCATGAGTACAAATATTTCCTAGACTATAAGAGGCTAATCCAGGAATTATTTTTCTTGTTAAACGAACTGTACAAAGTTTTTTTCGTTTAAAATCAAATCCTAAACTTTTAAACTCAGCATGAATTATATTGTAATCGAAATTTACATTGTGCGCCACAAAAATACAGCCTTTGGTAATTTCTTCTACCTTCTTAGCAATTTCAAAAAACTTGGGTGCATTTCTTACCATAGCATTTGTAATACCTGTAAGATTTGTTATAAATGATGGGATATTTTGTTCAGGGTTTACTAAAGAAGTAAATTCATCAATAATTTTTTTTCCATCGAATATTAAAGCAGATATTTCAGTTATTTTCTGCCCTTTATATCCATTTCCTGTCGTTTCTATATCTATAACAGCGTATAACAATTAAGCAATTAAGTTTTTTAAGTCGGCAATAGTTTCCGTAGGGTTCTCAGCACCAAAAACATAACTTCCAGCAACCAGCACATTTGCTCCAGCCTCTATAAGGGCGTTTGCATTTTTATCTGTAACACCACCGTCAATTTCTATTTGGC
>Ga0115008_10005194_pt1 | contig 10765 bp, 7 predicted proteins | sample FraStrMetagenome_FD_87164 | JGI IMG/M metagenome (GOLD analysis project Ga0115008, IMG submission 87164) | Marine eukaryotic phytoplankton communities from Arctic Ocean - Fram Strait ARC3M Metagenome | ecosystem: Environmental > Aquatic > Marine > Oceanic | place: Fram Strait | collected 2012-06-18
CCTGAAGTGTGTGGTTCTAATTACTGATAGGTACGCTACTTACATCTAATGTTCCGTAAAGTTTTGTTTCTTGTCTTTTTCTACGTTTCTTTTTTCGATAAAAATGAAAGTTAAAACACCTAAACAAAAAATCATCATAGTGCTCCCAATCCATATTCAGGTTATTGCTCATACTCTCCCGCCCGCTCCCGGTTGGCGCGTGCTTGCACGAATACGAATTCAACAAAATACGAATACAATTACTCCGAACGATGATGGATTGAATGATGTTTTTGTTTTTGATATTTTAGCTCAAAACCCGAATGATTATGTCAACAATGAATTTGTAATATTCAATAGGTGGGGCGATGTGGTGTATGAATCAAAACCCTATAATAATGATTGGGGTGGGACAAATCAAAATGGAAAACCGCTTACAGAGGGAACTTATTATTATATTCTTCGCTTAGACTTTGCATCAGGATTAATATTAAAAGGTGATGTTACAATTTTGAGATAAGACAAGATTATATTATCGTTTTTTAGATTTTAAAAATCGAATCAACATTATATTTATGTAATTTTGATTCGATTTTTTTTTGCCTAGAATTAGGAAAATAAATTGAGTAGTCTTTAAAAGTCTATATTTCTTTTCAATATCTATCTTCTTAAAACCTTCCTATTTTTTCTTTGAGTTACCTGCCTCCTCAAACGAATATAAAAAAGAAGATGAATCTATTGATCTACATGTCAAAGTTATTTTTTCCTTTTATTGGTATAAAATATTCTGGTGATATTAATGATTTAATTATTGCATTTAGTTTTGAACAAGGATGATGGGTTAAAGCCTTTAGCTCAGAAAAAATTAAAATAGACTTAAGTACTTCATTGCTGAAATTGATTCATTTTTCAGAGTTTACTTTATTTGATTCAAAAACTTATTTAATGGGAATGACCTAATATTATTTTATCCTGATTTTAACCCAAGAGTTCGTTTTAATCTAAGTTCAAAATCTATCTCACTTTATATTTTAAATCTTTCATATGATTTATATATAGTAAAATTTGCCCCAATTGTATCCTAAAAACCCTATGCTTATGTAGAGTTAGTTGAAAGAGTGGAGTAGTGGTTTTAAATAAGAAAAAGAAGTGTTGATCAGATTGGGAGCTGGTTATAAATTATGAATTTGAAACTGTTCTTTTGCTAATTTCTTGTTGGGAAAAAGATACTGAAATGATATAGTTAATTTTTTTTAATCAAAAAAAAATTATCAATTAACTCGGCATGGGTTGACAAAATTTCATATCTTATTAATAATTATTAGAGGCAGTAGTTTCCAAGCTAATTTTTGAGTAACAAGCAAAATCGAGTCTTTTTTATTTTTGACTATCTTAGTATTATTTTTGAACAACGTTCTTTTTTATTTTTTTTCAATTTAGTAGATGAAGTAGGATACCTAGAAACCGATTTATTTGATAAGAAGCCACTTTTACTTTTGAATTTTTATTGCAATTCGTTTTTCAAGTAGCTTCCAATAAAGTAATATATTTAGCTGCAGCAGTTGCATCAATTATTTTTTGCAAGCTATTAGTTATTGAGGTGTTTAAGTTTTTGTTTTTGTGAGGAGTTAATTTGAGATACTTACCGTTAAAATGATCAACGTAAATGCAATGAATATTTTATTTATAAAAAAGGAAACGTGTTATTTCAATAATCACTGAAATACTGAAAAATATTTCGAAACAAAATAAATGACTTAATAAAGTTATTTGTAAGACCTAAATAAAACTGTTTTTCAATTTTATTCACATGTTAAAAAGCTGTTAAACACCAAGATTAAAGGGGAATAATCCTTTTATTGCTTAGTATTTAATTGATCACCTCTTACCGAAGTAATTAATTGTATCTAAAAAATTAAACTTAATGCAGTCAAGCAGAACATCTTACGTCATCGCCGCTTCCACTTTAGTTTTGATTGCGCTGATCGCATTTCAAGTCAAATGGCTTACTGATTCGCAACGATTAATCGAAGAACAATTTGATGAGAAAGTTCGTATGGCGTTGTGTTATGCAGCGGGTAATATCATTGTTGAGCCTACTTCGAAATGTATTGTTTCTTCAGATGCTTCCTCAAAAGGTTGCGCTCCACTTTTGCAAGAAGGAGGTTGTGTCCCTTATTTTCAAGATGGGAATGAATTTAAAGTAGAATCAAATACCCCTTTTGTAAGATCGACTTTAGACAGCACACTAGCAATTGCATTTGATTTTTATGCAATAGATATGGAATATAAAGTAGAGATAATCCAAAAAGAAACGTTTAATAGTTTTGGTACTTTTCCTACTTATCAATGTGCATTGAATCCACTGCAAAAATCTGATAATTATGTTATGAGTATCACTTTTCCGGAGAAGAGAGATTATATTTTTGGGAAAATAAAATTTATGTTTTTCTCCTCAATTGTAATTTTGTTTTTCATTACTTCAGTTTTTATTTTTGCTAATTATACGTTATTGAGACAGAAGAAAATGGCTCAAATTAATAAAGAATTTTTTAATAATATGGCTCATGAATTTAGGACACCATTGACTAATATTTCATTGGCTGGAAATCTTTTAGCAAAAAAAATAACAGAATCTTCTCATCAAAAATACCTTCATGTAGTTAAGGAAGAAAGTGGAAAGCTTAAGCATCAAATTGAACGAGTATTACATTTGGCAAAATTAGAAAATGGTGAATACCAATTGGAGAAAGAAAATTTGAATCCTAAGAAATTGATACAAACTGTGATTGAAGGAATGGATATTCAGATAAAAGAAAAAAATGCAAATGTATTGTTTTATTCAGATATTGAAAATGTTGAATTAGAAGGAGATAAGTTTCATTTAGGAAATGCTTTTAGAAACTTGTTAGATAATTCATTAAAGTATTCTGTTACGACCCCTGAAATAAAAATTATAATGAGAAAAGAAAATCAGGGAATCCTTTTTCAATTTGAGGATAATGGGATTGGGATTTGTCAGAAAGAACAGCAAGGTGTTTTTAAAAAATATCAACGAGTACAAAATGGAGACGTACATGATCGACCAGGATTTGGGTTAGGATTGGCCTATGTTAAAATGATAGTTGAACGTCATCAAGGTTTTGTAAAAGTGATAAGTGATTTAAATAAAGGAACTCGATTCGATTTATTTTTACCCTCAAGAAATACGGCATAGTCATAGATTTGTAGATTTGGTTTTGTAAGTAACCTGATACCTATCTAGTTGAAGATTATCAAATAATTTAAAAAATAACCCATGTCAAATCAAAATATTTTAATTGTAGAAGATGATGTTAACATGGGAATGCTTTTATCTGAGTTTTTAGAATCTAAAAATTTCAATGTGAAACTTTGTAGAAATGGAACTTTAGGTTTGGCGAGTTTTAAAAAACATAAATTTGATATCTGCATTTTAGATGTTATGATGCCCGAAATGGATGGCTTTAATTTGGCGAATCAAATTCAAAAAGAGAAAAAAGATATTCCATTTTTATTTTTAACAGCTCGGTCGATGAAGGAAGATAAGTTAAAAGGATATGCAGTTGGAGCAGAAGATTTTGTTACTAAGCCTTTTGACGAGGAAGAATTATTATGTCGGTTAAATGTAATTTTAAGAAGGCATCAAAAAGAGGAAACGAATGAAGTTTTACCGACTCAATTTAAGCTGGGCGATTATTATTTTGATTACCAAAGACAAGAACTATCCTATAAAAATGAGCCTCGAAGAATTACAGAAAAGGAAAATGAAGTACTTCGGTTATTATGTCTTAATCAAAATCGTATTTTAAAAAGAGAAGAGGCTGTTAAACAGATTTATGGAAAACAAGATTATTTTTTGGGACGTAGCTTCGATGTTTTTATTTCTCGAATTAGAAAGTTATTAAGAAATGATCCTAAGATCAGTATTGAAAATGTTTTTAAAGTTGGTTTTATTTTGAACGTAAGAGATTAGTTGTTAATTTTTTTTAAAACTAATTCTTTATATTGATTCTCAATATTTGAAATATTAATATTCTTTTCATTTAAGTATTTATTGAAAAATTGAATGACAACTTTTGAAGTGATTTCAATTGCAAGCTCTGGTTCAATTTTTCCACCTTCATTGATCAGGGATGAATTAATCATAAATGGTATATCCATAAAACTGGAATGCCCAGAATTTTTGATTTTTGCCTGATAGAAATCTGTAAGACTACCATTTCGAAAAGCATACTTGTTCAAGTTTGGATGATCTTCAGACCAATCGGATGATAATAATAAAAATGGTTTTGTCAAAAAAGTATCCACCATATTTCCCCATTGAACTCCATCAATACTTATTCCTGCGCTAATTTTTGGATTATTTAGGACTATTTGTCCAGCCGCAGCACCACCTTGAGAATGACCAAATACGCCAATTTTTGACAAGTCAATATGATTTAACAAGAAGGTGTACTTTTCCCACACTGGAATTTGGTGAACGACTAAGTCAATGTCATTTGCCCATCGATGAGTTATTTCAGCAGCAAAATAATTTTTTAAAATATGGCTGACTGATTCAATTCTTTTGGTTTCATCAGTTGTATTTTTATAAACCTCCATTGCACCCCAAATCATGGCAGCCATTTCTTTATTATTTTTTTTACGATCATATTCCTTTGAGTATAGTTTAATTTCGTTGGATGGAAATAAAGTTCCAACACTTTCATAGGTGTGGTTGATATTTAAAACGATAAAACCATTGCTCACTATTTCTTCTATCAAAGCATAATATCCACTCGCCTTGGAATATAGTCCGTGAGAGAAAATTAGCAAAGGGAATTTGCCATCAACAACAGCTGGACTTTGAAAAGTATGTGTTTCGACTTTATCTAAATAGTTGAATATGTTTTTTGGTAATCCATATTTTGCAGCAAAACCATATCTGTCACCATCGTTGAGGTAAGCTTCTTTTTCCTCTTCTTTGATTATCGCAGGATACCAAACCTTAATCATTAGTTCTCTTTTGTCGTTGATTTTTTTTGTTAGGTTGTCAGTTTCATCCGACACTAAATGTAAATATTTTGAGCCTACTTGATACTTGCCAGTTGGAACTGGTAAACTAAAAATCGGTAAAATTGTAGATAACAAAAATCCTATCCCTAATAGTGAAAATAAAAAGATACAACTAGTTATTTTTCTAAGCCAGCTACCCTTAAAAAATTTCCAATTTTTATATGAACACAAAACGAGGAATATACACGACAAATAAATGGGAATCATTTGCCACCTAAAATCATCTAATATTATGTGTAAAATTAAAGTTATAACAGTTAATATTCCTAAATATTTATGATTGGAAGAGTTATTTTGGACGGAAAGATAAAAGGGCAAAATACTAACCAAGGATAGTAAAAGAATTTCTAAATAACTCATTATTTTATAGTTGGAATTTTTATTCAGTTCTAGTATATAATAACGAGATGATAATCTAGGTTGGTTTGATGTGTGAGATTTATTTATTCTTTATTCATAACTTTTAATTCTTTCAATTAACATGTTAATCAATCGTTTTCGAAGTTCAGGTTCATTTTGAGAGTATGTCTCATATTCTTTTTTTGTAAAATGTCCAATTACAGTACCTATTAACAAACTTCTAAAAGTTAAATCCTTTCGAATATTACTTTCAATATATTCAAGTTTTTTCTCTGGTGGGAGCTTTTGGTAAATATTTTTTCTTTGGATTGTATATTGATGAAAAATTTGAATTAATAAATCATGTTGTAATTTCAATATAGGGCGCAATGTAATATTTTGAAAATACTCTGAAGGGCTAGTGATGTTCTTTTCAGATATAGTGGGAATGAGTGGCCGGAGGGATTTAAGGTTTTTATCTCTATTAAACATACAATTTTATGAAAAGTTAAGTTTGAAATATTTCTTATAAAACACTAATTTTAAAATATAGTTTTATTTTATTCAAAGTAGTGATTCGAGTTAACCGTTCGCCATTAAAATATCTCAACTTGAGTAGATTACTAATAAATAGATATGACCAGAATTTATTTATCTAATCCATTCAAAAAGGAATTATTGGAACCAATTATTTGTTGACTGTTGCACCATGAATCCTAACTATTATAGCGAATTTTGTGAAAACAACTTGTGGATTATAGATAGTTCTCTCGAATTTTTTATTAATTCAAGAGAACATCTTATGCTTTTGACATTGGAAATGCCACCTCGTTTCCAGTTTATACTTCTTGGCGTTTTGTTACTGAAGATCGATTATTAGATAAAATGATATTAATGAAATAAGTTGTTTTGAAATATATTATCTGTGGTGGTCAACTTTACCAAGCCTGAAAAGGTAAAATGTAGAATTTTAATCTATCAAATAAGTGAACGTTTAAGTTTACTAAAGCAAATAGCTACCTATTTGAGCTGCCAAGTTAGAAATTTGAGCAAAATATTCAGATTCTGAATTTTTTCTATCCCATTCATTTTTATCAGAAAGATTATAAAAAGGAAAGAAATTTTTCAAGGGTAATAAAGCTTGTAGAGCGGCTTCTTCAAATGGCCTTTTATCGACTAAAAATATTTGTGGCGAAGGATCAATATCTTTTCTGTTTAAAAAAAGTTTTAGCTCCTTCTGGCAATAATCAGAGAGGAAATATGCAGGAGTTCCGATAGGGATAAAAATATCGGCTGCCTTTATGTATTTAATAGTCAATAAGTTGGGACTAGCAAATTGTTTATCATGAAAGATAGTGATGGGTATTATTTTTCCCAACAAAAAAGAAATTTCGTTTTCTAAATCATCCTTAAATGCACTTACCCAAGCACGATCATTATTTTCGAAATTTTGGTTGTCTACATAGGCATAGCTTAGGTAAATTTTGGTCATTATATTTAAAATATTAATTGGCAAATATAAATTAAAATGACTCAAGTTTTATTTTTATAGTGTCAAGTGGTTATTAAATTGAAATTTAGTTGATTTACCTCTAGCGTTTAAATTACCAAATTGATCTCTAAATTCGACGCCTATAAATTCTAATTTAAGGGCTAGGTTGTTTGGGTTTGCATTTTTTGCTTTTGTTAAGACAATGGTTGCAGGTATGCTTCCTGATTGACGAGAAGATTGAGAGAAACCAATTCCATCTATAATTTTCCAATTTCCCTCCGGACCAAAAATGGCGAAAGTATATTTGTCATCATTAATCTCACGCAGCCAGATAGTTGGATATTCAAAATCATAAAATCCGTAATCTGAATCGAGTAGATATGTTGGTCCTTTGTAAGGGAGCAAAGGTAGGTCGGTATTCTGATGATCTGAAACCGTTGGATAAATTTTCTGCAAAGAATCTATATTTCGATTTTTTATTTTTTGAGGGAATAAATCATTGGAAAAATTAATATTTTTCCAGAAACTATTGCTTAAGTTTTGTTCAAGAGAATTATAAGCTGCAACTATATTTCGACTTTTTGAAGAACAACTAATACCAGGCCCTTTATTCCAATTGATATAATTATGCATTAGAGTTATATCTATATTTCCCATATCTACAATTCCTGCATTTAAATTAAAAGTTACTTTATTATTATAGATTTTTCCAGTAACTCCAGATTCTAGGATCACTCCTGTATTGTTGTGAGTAATTTTATTATTTTCTAAGGATATTTTTTGACTTTTATTTATTGTTAATCCTGCGGCTCTGATTTTTCCGAATTTGCTTTCTAATGGTTTAGAGCATTTGTTGATTTTATTTTTAGTTACATTTTTACAACGGAAATTATAGTTAATTTTACAATTATTGATATTTAAATTGTCGGTAAGAGTGGCAAAGATACCGACATAGTAGCCTTGTAGGTTTAGATTTTTTATTTCAATATTATTTCCTTCTACTAATATTCCAATTCCATAATACTCATCGGGTAGATTTTTATCATTTGATCCTTTCAAAACTGCTCCTTGAAAATCGATTACTATATTATTCCCCTTAATCACTATTGCTGGTTCATCTGTGTTTCCATCAATTCTAAATGTATCGACCAAGACGGTTACTGTTTTTGAAATCACCATTCCTTTTCTCAAGGAAATATTAGTATTTTTTTTATCACAAGCGCCAAAAATAAAAAGTAAAAATAAAGGGAAGAAGAGATTAATTATTTTCATAAGTAATAGAATTCTTTTGGTTCGTGACTACTGAAATGAAGTTAGATATACTTCACTATTAAAAAAATAAAATCCCAGAGATTAACCATTTTTAGTAGCACTTACCAAGATTCAATCACAAAATGATATTATTTTTCAAAAAGTACACATTTGGATTATTTTAATTTAAAAAGTATGGTTATGTGTAATTAGTTGGTGCTGAATGTCTTGAACTAGATTTTTTACAAAAGTAATGAAATGATTTAAATTTCTCTGTTTTTCATATTTGGAGAGGAGTTGGTTACAGATTAGTAATTGGTTTAATTTTAGATATAGCTAAACAATACCTCCAAGTATTTGATACAAAAACCAGTGCTTCCATTCTTATTGATAATTGATTTCCAGTTTTAATAAGAATATAAAAAACACTTTTTCTTTAAAATTTATACTAACACCGTAATTTCAAAACTCCCCGTTTTGTGATTATTCGTATTTAATCAACTTATTTTGCAACTAATTTATAAAAATATGTTCCCAAAATATTACATCTTTTCTATTTTAAGAAGTATTTATTTGTGTTTTATGTTTTGCTGTTTATTTCTGATCTTGACATCTTTTAGTAAAGAAGATTTAAAATCAAATATCATTTTAAACTCTGAAGATGAAGACTGTCGTTTGTTACAAAAAAATAAATATCAAGACGTAGATCAATTATACTCCTTTGAAAGGTTTTTATCTAGAAATATTCTTAAAACTTCTATTCAAGAATATGAAATTGATAATAGTATTGAATCAGAGAAAAAGGTTGAAGATTTAGATAATAATAGCAATAGCTCCTGTGAAGGGACTCACAATAATGGAGCTGGAAGGCATAATCATGGAAAATCACTAAATCTACTTTATACAGGACCATCAGGAACTTATATTACTCAATTCGAAGAATCAGAGGAAACAATTGTATTTGAATCATCAAAATCTCAAAAATATGGATTAAGTTCTGATTGCACTTATCCATTTGATTCAGTTGACCTTCATACCTCTTGTTCACAAAATGATACAGAAATTGGAGTATTCTTTGATCCATTTGAGATAATGGGGATAAGTATAGCAAATGGTTGCTCGGAGGATACTTTTAATTCACCTTCCAATTTATCGAACAACGCTACATGTATTTGTCAATTAGGAATTTACTCGGTAACATTTATCTATAATGGACCAACTGTAATTGGAGGTGGAGCATATGACTATCATGATAATGAATTAGGATACTGGTCTAATCTAATACCTGGTCAATCATATTCTTTTGATATATCTAATACCAATCATACTCATTGGCACTATCACAATAATCCTATTTTCTGGACCTATCAAAATGGAGGGTGGGTAAATCATGGAACAATGGACTCATCTTGCGGAACAGATGTACTTGGTAATATCTATGGACCATTTACCATAACTGGTTGGACAGATCTTCAAGGTAACCAATGTCCGTCTAATGTAATATGTGATAATATTACAGATGGAGGTTTAATAAGTGGAGACGAAACAAATTGTGACCCTTTTGATCCAATAACGATTATTAATTTAGAAGAAGCAAGTGGAAACTCCAATCCAGGGAGCGGAAATAATGGAGGAAATAATGGAAGTGGTTGTTGTAATGGCACTCATAGTAACGGAGCAGGAGGACACAATCATGTAAAATCACTGAATTTGCAATATTCAGGTCCTTCAGGTAATGTGAATTTGTATACAAATGATGGATCAGGAGGCACTGGGGTAACTAATATTACTCAATTTGTACAAAATGGGGAAACTGTTATATTTGAGGCAGCAGGATCTCAAAAGTACGGATCAAATTCGGCTTGGAATTATCCTGGCGGCTCAGTTAACCTTCATACATCTTGTTCACAGGCAGAGGTGGTGATAGGAGCCACTTTCGGCCCTTTCCAAATATTGGGAATTACCACAGCAAATGGATGCACAGAAGGTGATTTTGGAAATCCAACATCAGATCCAATAGAATACCAATGGATTAAATCAATAGTTGGTTGTCCAGCCAATATTAACCAAGCAATCCAAGGTGCAACTGGACTAACCTATAATCCACCATCCATAACTGAAACAACTTGGTATGTGAGATTAGCAAGGAGAGAACTATGTGAAGAAAATGGTGTTGGAGATCCTCAAGGATGGATTCCTAGTAACTGCGTCGTCAAAATAGTTGAAGGATGTGGTATTCCAATATTTTCCAATCTACCCGCTGATAAAACAATAGAGTGCACAGAAGATGAATCCTCTTCGAACACAGGAATAGCCACAGGATCAGATACATGTGGATCAGTAGTTATAACGGAGTCTGATACTGTTTTTGATAATTGCGGTAATACAAAAGTGATTACCAGAACATGGACAGCAACGGGTACTTGTGGAAACCAAAACTCTGCAGTACAAACAATAACTGTTCAAGATACCTTTGTACCAACGATAACAGCACCGGCAGATGTAACAATAGAATGCACAGAAGATGAATCCTCTTCGAATACAGGAATAGCCACAGGATCAGATACATGTGGATCAGTGGTAATATCAGAGTCTGAAACGGTTGTTAATAATTGTGGTGATACAAAA
>Ga0115008_10005198_pt1 | contig 10756 bp, 10 predicted proteins | sample FraStrMetagenome_FD_87164 | JGI IMG/M metagenome (GOLD analysis project Ga0115008, IMG submission 87164) | Marine eukaryotic phytoplankton communities from Arctic Ocean - Fram Strait ARC3M Metagenome | ecosystem: Environmental > Aquatic > Marine > Oceanic | place: Fram Strait | collected...
TAGCTCTCTACAGAAAACAACCCTCCAAGCAACGAGACACTCTCTCATCTCTCATTCACACCACCAAACATAAAACTCTCTCTTGCTCACAATCTCAAAAAAGTCTCTCTAACATTAAAAAAACCGATAAGATAATATACCACAACAATGCTTCGAAGTAGAATATGCCTATCAAGAGCCCTTCGATCTACTTGGCAATCTATACCGATTCCAAGTATGACTCAAGGCTCACGTCTCATCGTTCGAAAGAAGGATCATCATCATATTCCGATACAGTTAATCATTCAACCGCAGTGGCGGGATGATGGAAATGTGGAATTAAAGCAACGATATACGACGAGTTATGATGATTATGGCAATGAGGTGTTTTATGAATGCCGTATGAATGTGGACGTGATAACGTCAGAGGAGGAGCAAGAAGAAGTTTTGAGTGGGTTACCAGGATCGTCGGATGTCACGGTTGATGTGAATTTGAATTTTGTGGAAAAACAGGTTGGAGATAACTATGTTCATGATGTATCGAAAGATAGAGCTGTTGTTGGAAGCAGAGGAAGCAGACCCGATAGTTACGATAATTCACTGAGTGACCATGGAGATATAGAAGATGAGGAAGAGGGGAAGAGTGGGAGCAGCGAGCTGTTGCTCTCTCGTAATAAGCCGCTACCGACGATACAGCTTCTAGCGAAGGTTCCTGAGAAGCTGATGTCTATTAAGGCTAAATTTGGTAATGAAAATGATGATTTGATTGATATCACTTCTGGAAAACTTGAAGCGCATTCCTTCGTTGATTTGTCCGCCCGTGACATTTATGTGAAAAAGATAAGGAGCGATCGTGTTAGTGTTGATGCATCTAGTCGGGTACATGTGGCTCGGCAAATCGAAGCTGACCAATTGGATATCACCATCAAAGATTGCAAGAGGTCCGAAGGTGAATATGGAAGGTTGAGAGCAAAGATGATTAGCGCTCGCAGTGCCAATATTCTTGTTGAAAATTTGAACAACGATCACAATTTGGTTCAAAATGATATGAAAAAGCTGGATGATGATGATGGAATGGCATGTGTCGATATAAGCAGCATATATATTACGGGGGATGAAGGGGCTGTTGTTACAGTCAAAGGTAATGACAATTTGAACAGAAAAGTGCGAATCAAAAATAATCATGGCCATGTATGCGTCTTCGTGGATGGAAAGGCGCAATATTCTAATGAAAGTGAAGTTGATGAGTATGGACAAGAAAAAGCAATGGTTGAATTAGGAGGTGTTAACGGTAGTTGCGATGTTCAATTTTCCTCATCTGTCGATGAAAATGATCATGGTAATAAGACAATGGATTCCTTACAAAGTATGAAGATTCATTTTGACTCACTTGCGCTAGGATCAATAAGCTCTGCACATTCTACCACAGGTAACATTGAACTAACGTTCGATCGAAAGATTGAGTCTGATTTAAGACTTATGTCCATTCCAAATACTCAGAATTTAGATATTGACGCTATGGTTAGCGAGTACGAGGGAACTGTTCTCTCAGAAGTAACCAAATTTGATACCACTACTTCCACTAATATTTCTCAACATACTGGACAAATAAATATCATGACTGACGCATTCAATGCTCAGGATCTACCTTTTAAAAACAGGCACATAAAATATGTTCAGGGGTATCTTAAGAATGTCTCGAACGAGAAGGAGAGTCGGTTCGATGTTAAACAGAAATCAAATGCTCTTGGAAAAATTGATGTATCGAATGCAGCAGACCAAGCTTTGAAAACTTTTCGATCTTCTACGAAAAATCCTTCCCATATTCGCCCTCTAGTGCTTGCTGCTACGAATGGCAATGTATGTGTAGAATCACTCAGCTGGATAGGAGCAATTACGAGACGTTATGGCATGGAGGGGGAAAAATGGTGAAAATAAAGGTGGAAAGATATATGATGTAATGATCTTCTTGTTCTTGAAAACATACAGTTGGATTCTAATTTCTACACCGTACTCATTCACATATCCGGTTTTATGAAGAGTTGTATCCAGTTATTGTTCCCTCGACGAGATGATATGGACTCAATCCGCAACTAATGAAGTATAGTTAACCTTGAGATCATTTGAAACTCAGGGATACAGCTACGGCGTGAACAAAACGAAGAAATCTCTTCAAAAACTCAAATAATTACTTTTTACGAGCGAGTGTCCTTTGTTTCTCTCCATCTTTCAGTATTTTTTCTTCGTCGATAACAAGTCCTTTTCTTCGACGCATCTTTCTCAGATATGTGAGGCCTCTGTGTTTGACAACGCCTGTCGATGTATCACCACTGGAAATAATTTCGCCGAAATCTTCACGTTCTTCGAGTGAAGAAGGGATCCAGAAGGGATCCTCGTCAAGAATTTCGTAATGTGAAAAAATCATTTCAGGAGCAGTCACATTTCCAGAGCTCCGTAATAGAAGTTCTTGCGTCAACCCAAATGCTTCTGCTTGAGGTAATAATGCTTCGATAAGCAAAAGCTGGGTTCCATCGACCATTGTGTCTTCGACGACGCGACCACGTCGTTTTGACAATATATTATAGAGCGGGCCAAGCCCTTCAAGTGATGAATGGAGAGACAATCTAAAGTATCCTTCCACAAGTCGGGCTGGGCGTGAAAGGAAGGCACAGCGTATTCCTTGTCGTGTTGCTGACAATACCATTCCACCACATATTGGCTTTGATAGTTCGTAGGAATCCTGTACCTTTTTGAGTGCGATCTCAACTCCTTCGATAATAACCAGGACACCTCGTATATGCTCTTCACACAGAGGTCCTGAGCGCATGGCAGCCTGAAACCCAGCTATTGCTGATCCAAGCATACGCGTTTTCCAAATTTGATGCGCTTCTAAATGAATAAGTTCCTTTTCGGCTTCATTGCCATTGATAGCCATCGATGGAAGCATAAGCGAAGTGTTCTTCATTTGCTGATAAGCAGAATACGAAACGGAATCACTATTAGTCTTTGTGAGAGAATTTCCTTCCTCTACTTCACGAACGGCACTATACACTTCATTATCTTCAACACCAAGTACCGCATCTCCATCAAGCACTTGTTTTGATTGCATCATTATATTGCAACCATTGGTATCGTAAGCACAACTCAGCTCGGCAATTGTTTTTATTATAGAAGAGAGCTTGGACTCCTTGTCTTCACAAGTCTCTACTTCAGAAATTTCTAGTAGGCTTGCAAGCAGTAATAATTCGTCTGATAAAGTTGAAATTTCATCATTGTCATTTGTGGAATCCTTCGAAAAACATTCAATACGCCTGAACAGGGATTGCGACAGCGGAAGCACGCGGAAGCTAATTGAACCAGATTTGCCGGCAATCATAGCTCTGCACCTACCAAGCTTTGCATTTTCTATTCCATCTTCATCACAATATGGTGTAATCGTAAGTTGCCTTAGGGGCAAAGTCTTTGTCCAAGCTTTACGGACACTTTCTGGTCCTTTCTTTTCGAAGTCGAAATATGTAGTTCCTTCTCCAAACTCAACAATTGGATCCGATGTATTAATTTTGATTTCGTTTCCACAATAAACATGTGCAAGATCTCTGAGCGCATTTTCTAAATGAAGCTCTCCTAGCGCTGCGACAATTGTTTCTCCCCTTTTTGTAATCGTAATATCGATACTTGCATCAGCCAAACTTAAACGCACAAGCCCTGATTAGTAGATAAAGCGTAAGATAGAAAGAAGAAAATTTATATAAATCATGCGGAAACTAACCTTGTTGAAGAATTTTCGTTTCTATGTACGCAGACGTAACGAAAAGAAAAATGCGTTAAATTAAAGGAAGAATCTCGTGTGAAAAATTTATACACACAGAAATAACACTCTACTCACCTGAAGGAACACTTGCAGAAACTCCTACCTTCACAAGCGGTTTCGATTTTAATGCAACTCCTCTCAAGGGAATGCCATCCTCTCTATCACAAAGAGTGAGGGTCCGCCAACGAAGATCATCCAAATTTGACGCCGCACAGATGTGACCTGCCGGAACTTTATTCACGGCAACGAAAGAAGATCCCATAATTAAGTAAAGTTGTATTTTGCGTTTAGCTCGTTTCTCCAGGAGTTCATTTTCGTTTTCAGTAAGCTTTGGACTAATCGCTGTATAAGCCACGTCCCCTGAACATAATACCCCACTCAACACCCGTGTCATGCCTAGCAAAACAGTGGATGACGTATTATCTTCGCTACCCGTTCCTTGAAAAGGTTCTAAGTTAAGATCTCTCCGAGAAACAGCAACGAATTTAAAAACATGTGCGTAGGTGACAACATCATTCGATTGTTTGCATGTACATAATGCGCTCTCAAATGATTTGTAACTAAGACGCTGCTTGTCCGTCAATTTTTTGTTATCGAAATCATAGCGCAGTTTTAAAGAATCTTTTCGTATTGAAGCCTCTGTAGGATCTGGAAGTATATTGCATGATGAGTTTAGCACTGCCTCGGAGAGGGACCGAAATCGTCGTAAGATTGCTCTCTGAATACCTTCCAAAGATGTTGAGGCACCATTTAAAACTTTTTGTAGCTCTTCTATATTATTGATGGGATAATTATCAGGAGAAATAGACCCGGCAGTGATCGCTGACATGAGTTGAGCAATACCTGGAGTAGACAAAGATATTTTTTGCTTTCTACTTGTTTCTGAAAAATTGTTGGTGTCTTTTCCCCTTTTACAAAACCCTGTGTATTCTTTGATAGCTTCGTATACATCCCAAATAGGCCCAAGACAAAATTCTGCAAACATTGGAAGTTCTTCGTCCTCTTCTGTTCCATCTGATCTATGTTGTTTCCATGTAAAAATTTTTTCCTTTTCAGAATTATACTTGAAATCTCCAAACAAGAATTTTCTAGAGACCATCGGTTTTATATTAGGCAATGTCCCCGATCTGAATAGCGACCTGGATACCCCCGGTATGGAAAACCCCCAATTATGTATCGCAGAACCAAATATAACATTTCCCTTCGCTGGATCAAAATTCCACATTTCCTTATATTCCTCCGAATGCTCCGTTTCATCCGCATTGATCATAGACGCACAGACTGCATTCACACTCTCCAACAACACCCGTATTTTCACATACGCCTCAATTTTCCCCAGCAACAACTCCGTACACAACCGATCTATTTTATTAACAACAAGAATAGGAACAAGCTCATGTCCATACGTCTCACGCAACACCGCATGCAAACGAGCTCCCATTCCTTCTATAGCATCAATCACAACCAAGGCCCCATCACACGCCATCAAACTCGTCGTCACCTCCTGACAAAAATCCAAATGACCCGGACTATCCACTAAATGTATCACATGCATTTTCTTTTTAAACGTATGCTTCAATCCAATGGCAGAAGCATGCATAGTAATGCCCCTCCTCTGTTCCTCTTCGGTGCTATCGAGGTATCGAATGCTTCCTGCCTGACGTTCTGAGATGATTCCATTCGCTGTGACTAAATTATCTGCCAGTGTCGTCTTGCCGTGATCGACGTGAGCTACGATGGTAACTAACCGTGTACAGGAGGGGTTTGGTAGGTCTATGTTGGCACCGTACTTGCTCATTGTGGATGGTTTGTTGGTTTTCTTTTCTTTTCTGGTTTGTTTGTTTTCTTCTTTTCCTCTTCTTATTATTACTATTATTATGTGTGGTGTCGTGTCGTGTCTGCTCACAGCGACACATGGACATGGATGTGGATGTGACATGGGTGGTTCGTCTCCTGTGCGTCTAGAGCGTGTCAAAATTCGCAATGATATGATTGGACCATTATGCTTCGTTGTTGGAGAAGGAAGAGGATTGTGTCATGTGTATATTCTACGTTAGGAATGAGGATGATACGAATGTTGGAACATATGTTTCTACACATCATGTACGAGTACCGAAGATTTCCGTGACGACCTGGATCGCCTCCAAACTTCAACTTGCTAAGTGTGTGTGTGATTTGTGAGAGCAGTGCAGCCATTCCAAGCTCTCTGTCAGATCTTAGAAAGCTCAGAAAGCTCAGTAGAGTACAGTATACTTCCACCTGGCCATCTCAGTATATGCAGTGTCATAATACATGTAGTATATATTAACTGACTGACTTGCGGGAAAAGAAATAGCATCAGCAACAGACTCATACTCAGACTCATACTCAGACTTATCATCTCTCTAGATTTGTCTTGATTTCAGAGAGGATCCTAAACAGAGGAGACTTAATGAAAACGTCGATTCCTAATTGACGTTTCGAGAGGGTTACATTTTTCTTTACAAAATTTTTTCACATGACTCTCCATATACAGAGCAAAACTATGATAAAGACTCAGAATCAACGGTATCAGCATCATCCACATAGAAGAAAAAACAGTATGGCATTTACGTCATTTCGTTGGTGTATTGCAATTTGTATGTTGGTTGTGCATATGGAGATACAAATGCAGTTTTGTACGGCATCGTTTGTTCCTTCGTTGCTGAAATTGATGTCGAAATCATCTCCTCCTGTGTCGACCTTAAGATTGTTTAGTAGTACACAGTCGAATGTTAATCGAGGTAGTTTGCAAGAGGTAGAACGTGCCATTGTTCGGCTTGGTCGTAGTGGTAAGACGGATGATGCACTTGATTTGTATCGCAGGACTATGCGTGAGTGTAGACATGATTCTACAGTGGCAGGTCGGAATAAGTTGAAGTTGATGAACCTTGCAATTGATGCATGTGCTAGAGCAAGACCGACGCGATTATCGACCGCGTTTGATATATTTTTTGACGAAGTAAGTTCGGACGATGGTGTAGAGAAGAGGGCGACAAATTTGCGACCGAATGTGTTCACGTTTGGGGCTCTAATGAGTGCTTGTGCACGGGCTCGAGATGCGGAAAAGGCGATAAAGTTATTAGATGTGATGCAATCGAAATATGGCGTCAAACCAAATGCAGTTGTGTTTGGTGCTGCTATAAGCGCATGCGAGAGGTCTTATTCCAATGCGATGTATTCAACATCTTTAGATCTACTAGAGAGGGCCTGCTCGGATCCGTCTGTATCGTTGTCGCCGATTTTATTCAACACTGCAATGAGTGCGTGTGCTCGTGCGGAAAAATGGGAACTAGCAGTTGGATTGATTCGTGACATGGAGATTAAATACAATGTACAACCAGACGAGATATCGTATGCCACAGTAATGGCGGCATGTGAGAGGAGCAACCAATGGAAAATGGTTCTGCAATATGCAGACATCTGCGAACAGAGTTTTCGATTAGATGGCGTTGCCTTGAGTTCGGTCTTACATGCATGTCAGCAGTTGGCGTTGGCAGACAAGGCAATTTCATATTTAGAAAGAATGAAATATTTGCAAAAAGAAGATGTGGATCAAAGGACAACCAAAGGAAGGAAACGAAGGTAAATTGATTTTTGCTGGTCCGAACTTTCAAATTTTCTATATATTTACTTATTTTTGTTTCAAAGTGGGGTTCGTAAACCTTTAAGAGGACCAGACGAAGTAGCTTATTTTTTGACGATATCAGCATGTAGTCGAGCAGGTGAGTGGAGGAAGGGTCTGGATGTTTTAGAAGAAATGAAAGCGGCCGGATTAAGCCGAAGTGTTAAGGCGTATAGCGCTGCTATCGGAGGATGTGCTGAAGCAGGGGAGTGGAAAGTAGCATTACGATTATTGACTGAAATGTCGGAGCAGGGAGTGAAACCAAATGTTGTAACCTACTCAACAGCTATAAGCGCTTGTGCAAAGGCTCTATCAATGTCTGATGAGAAGGAGGATCCATTTCGCGTAGCTATGACTTTGTTTAAGAGAATGAAGCAAGACACACGAACTGCTCCTAACATCGTTAGCTACAACGCCGCGATAACTGCCTGTGCGGAAGGGTTGAAAATTGATCAAGCCTTTGCGTTGTTTAATGAATTAGAGCAAACAAAACTCGAGCCAACGATTGTTACATATGGTGGACTTATGACCGCTTGTGAGAGAGTGGTAGATTCAGAGAAGGCTGAAAGATTATTCTCAATAATGAAAGAGAATGGGATAGTAGCGAATGAAATTGTTTATGGAGCTGCAATAAGCTGTTGGAGGAAAGCCGAAAAGGTGTGCTATGACTATTAAGATATTTTTTCTTTGTTATGTGTGAACTAACATTTAATTTATGACAATGCAGGCCGATAAATGTTACTCGCTCTTGAAGGAAATGCTGAAACTGGATTTGAGACCAAATGTGGCAACTTTCAACACGGTTATTAGAGCACTTACCAATTCCAATGATTTGACTAAAGCACTTCGAATATTGAAGTATATGGAAAGTAGAGATGAGACAGTTAGTCCAAATCAGAGAACTTATTCTATGATAATAAGTGCATTTGCGTTGAATAATATGCCGGATGAGGCAGAAACCTTGATTTCCGTCATGTCGTCGAAGGGGATGAACGTAGAGGTCGAATTGTACACAGCAACCGTTCGAGCGTTTGAGACAACTCACAGACCACGTTTGGCTTTAAATCTCATGGAGAAAATGAGACGAAAAGGATACAACTTCTATGATAACCCAGTTCTCGACAGAATTTTTAAGGCATTGGTCAACACACTGTCATCGCCTTAAGCATAGAATGTAAATTAGAAAATTCACAAAATATGCTACTGACAGGGTGCACCTTCGCAAACTTGCTGATCGCCAGCACGGCCTGAACCAAAATGTAATTTGAAAGAAATAGAACGACAAAACATATGATGACACAGAGAACCGTGCGAAAATGATGAAGAGATACAGACGAATGAAACACTCAAATAAATAATCTCTTGTTCTCGAAGATCTACATTACATACATAATGTATGTGCTGAGTTTCCAATACAATTGATTTAGCCGAATGACCAACATAAGTTCCGAACCTCGTTGACATAAAGAATCATATGAATGTAGCAAGAAGAAAATTAGCGTAATACCTAACAACTAAAGTAAATATATCGTATAAAAAAAAATGTACATAACATACAGTTCAAAAAAATAATATTGTGTACATGTACATTTTTTATTGATGTACAAATGTAAATGTATTGATGTACAAATGTACACGTATTAAATACATTTACATTTGTAGTTACGTTCTCTTTCAACTACTTCTCTATGATTATACAACAAATTATGCCATACTGTTTTAGTGTGACGGACGGATGGTATCTATCTTAGCTTGACGATATCATGTGAAATCAGGCAGTCAGTGAAACAAGTAAATCTTAAAGTATTACAGTTTTTGTTATGGTATTTGTACTACCTTGTGTGCGTAGTTTACCCTCTATCGTCTCTATTAAACAGTTTATCAAGACCCCATTCCAATGGGCTACTATTGGTACAATTGTGTTTGTACATCTCCTGTTGTGTGGTGTGTTTGTTGTCATGTGTGGTGACCATTGCTATAGTGTAAGCTGCGATCGCCATGACATACACCATATGTTCTAACCCCTACTCCAGCAAGACCTACATCCTTATCGTATGGAATGCTCTGTACGTACCCTCTATGCACAATAATTTGATACTTCCATTTATCATAAGGGAAGCTGGTGTTGAGGTAAGTGAGGTTCCGAAGATTCATGTCCATGATCCAACGGTAGAGGACCATTCTATCTATTTCAAGGACCAGGACCTGAGGATCTCGTTGTCACTATGGGGAATATCTTCCTATTTTCCTTGCAGAAAGCCATGTGAACAGGACCAACTGGACGATAATATCCTCTTCCTTACGCCAGACGGACCTGAGTGGAACCCCCATTCAGATTCTTATGCCAGGAATGAAGAGCAATTTCTGGACTGGAGAGGTGATATCATTGAGCCTAAGGTAAGACAGCGCTGAATAATTGAAGATTTTAACGCCGATGCCTTTGCAGCTAGTCTCGAAGTTGGTACCTCCGAATATTGCTCGGAAGAAAATAAATTTATAGACGATGTGTGTGAGAAGGCCACTTTCATGATGACAGATGCAGTGCTACCGGACTGGGATAACAGGCATGCAATCGAGGATAAAGTTACCCTATCCCTCTCCCACATCAATGAGACCCTTGTTCCTTTGAAGTTTGCCCGCAATCTATCTGGGAAGTGTGTAGACTCGAAGTTTGGAATGTCGATTGGCTCCATGCATGGTGTACTTGGTGACGACGATGTTCTTTTCGTGACTGAAGTATCTGCAGCCCATGCTGAGCCGACCAAGGGTGTATCTGCGAAGCAGCTTTCAAAACTTGGTCTTGAATTTGCTGAGCGAACGTTAAAGATAATGTCTCACAGAAGGAAGCAGGACTCGGAACTTTCTCTGTCAAGGAATTTATCAACAAACGATAGAATGCTATGATATAAAAGGATCAACACCCACTGCTTTACTGATACCTTCTTTGTCACTAGAAGAGCTACGTCTAGTCGTGGGCATACTTGCATGCAACTGTGGGTTTAGGCGTTTAAAACCTAAAACAAACTTTTAACTTTTAGTTGATATTGTAATTATTTTATTTTTCTGAAAAAGAGTAAACTAGTCACGAAGCATGAAGCATGAAGATGCTTCCCGTCGAGTTTCCCGCTGCCTGAGGAAGGTGAAGTGTCAAACACTGTTCTCGTTGCGCTTTTCGTTGCCTGAAGGTCCTACGTATAATCACCTAAATAGATTGAGTGATTCTTCCGAAGTTTCTTGTTCCTTCTTGTTCGAACCGATCATCATTTATGTGTATTTTCTTGTTCCTTCTTGTTCGAACCGATCATCATTTATGTGTATTGTCA
>Ga0115008_10005199_pt1 | contig 10756 bp, 12 predicted proteins | sample FraStrMetagenome_FD_87164 | JGI IMG/M metagenome (GOLD analysis project Ga0115008, IMG submission 87164) | Marine eukaryotic phytoplankton communities from Arctic Ocean - Fram Strait ARC3M Metagenome | ecosystem: Environmental > Aquatic > Marine > Oceanic | place: Fram Strait | collected...
GCCGGAGTTAAGAAGTATAGAAAAGAAAATCCTGGTAGCAAGTTAAAAACTGCTGTAACTGGAGACGTGAAACCTGGAAGCAAAGCAGCTAAAAGAAGAAAATCTTTCTGCGCTAGATCTAAGGGTTGGACAGGTGAGAGAGGTAAAGCCGCTCGTAAAAGATGGAAGTGCTAATGGGCTTCAAGATGAAGATGGGTAAACTATCTATGGACAACACTCCGATATATCAAATCGACGAAGAAGAAGGTGTTATGGGTAGAGCCAATAAGAACGGTTCTATCACATTAAATAAAAACCTTAGTCCACTAGAGCAGGAAGATGTCATAAAACACGAGAAAGTGCACTTAGATCAAATGGAGAGAGGTGATTTAGATTATGATGATAAGTATGTTTACTGGAAAGGAAAAAGAATGCCTAGATCGAAGATGGAAGAAGGTAATAAAAGTCTTCCTTGGGAAAAAGAAGCATACAAGGCTAATAAACTTAAATAAGCTTTATTTATAAGGGTTTTTTTGTTATATTAGACATTATAAACTTAAATTTAAATAAAATGAAAAACTTATTATTAGTACTAGCTTTAGCGATTACATTTTTATCAAATTCTCAAGTAAAAGAAATGGAAGGTTCTTGGGTTAGTGAAACATCGTCTTACGTTATGACGATTATAACAAACGAATCTAGACCGGTTAAAGTGTTTAACATTAGCTTTTCAGAAGACAGAGTTATCGAAGAGTATATTGTTAGTAGTGATAGCAAATCTTTTACCACTAAGTTGCATAACCCAGACAATAACTATTACGTAGATATCAAGTACGTTTTAAAAGACCCAAACACATTGTTGTGTTATTATACAGGTGATTTAAATAAAACAGTTATAGCTAAGAAGCTATCGCATTTTTACATGGAATAAATAAATAAATAAACAATTATTATGGCTTACAAGCAAGACCCTGGTCGTGGACCAAAAATGAAAACAGGTGGAGGAGTTCCCTCTGCTTTATTACAAGAAGATCCAACAGATCCAAAAACAGGTAAAAAATTACCAGCATCTTACAAAGGTATTCAATTGACAAAAAATCCAAATCTTTCAAAATCAGAAAAAGCATTGGTTTCCGAACGCATGGTGAATCAAACTACCTGGAAGAAAGACTTGGCGGGTTCAGATCCTAAAACTTTTGACGCTAAGTGGCAACTTGCTCGTAAAACTCAAAGAAACAGAGACTCTGCCTTTATAGTAAACAATAGAGTACATAAATTTGGTCCAAGCGCATCTTCTCTAGGTAGCAATTTATCTAATGTTACAGAAGAAGATAAGAAAAACTTAAAAAGCACATTTAGTAGTTACGAAAGTAATACTGGTAAGTTTAAAAGAAATAAAGAGGGTAACGTTACAGTATCTACACCGTACCGAAGAAAACAACAAAATTAGTGAAAAAAATATTCCAATGGCTTACAGGCGGCGTTATCAAAAACATAGGTGACGTCGTTGATAAGCTTACTACCACTGAAGAAGAAAAGCTTACAATAAAAAAGCAAATTCAAGAAATATTAGAGAAAGCTGATAGCGATGCACAGACGCAAGTTACTGAGCGTTGGAAGGTTGATATGCAATCTGATAGCTGGTTAAGTAAAAACATTAGACCTGCTGTCTTAATATTCTTGACAAGTGTATTTACGATACTTTCCTTTTTTGATGGTAATTTTTATGGATTCAAAGTACAAGAACAATACATACCAATATTCCAATCACTGCTGATCACAGTGTATGGAGCATACTTCGTAGGGAGGACTTGGGAAAAAAGTAAACGATCAGGTGATAATAAATAAATGAAAACAATTAAATTAAATCAAATGGAAAACAAGATCACAGCAGAAGAGTTAAAATTAGTTCAAGAGAATCAAGGAAAAATGACACAAGCATTATCTCAAGTAGGTGTGCTAGAAGCTCAGAAGTATGGGTTATTGAGTCATATTCAAGAATTGAACAAAGAAGTAGAAGACAACAAAAAAGTCTTAGAAGAAAAATACGGAGCAATTAGTATTAATCTAGAAGATGGAAGTTTCGAAGAAATCAAGAAAGAAGAAGTAGAAGCTTAGTATATGTCATCTATTATAAGAAAGATCAGTATAGGTTCTGACTACAAAAATGATGCAATGCATTACGCTGTTGGTCAGTCTGTCTATGGAGGTCACGAGATATCTCACATACTACACGACGAATCTAACAATTCTTATAGTATACATATAAAGAAAAACAACGAGGTATTGCCATGGAAGAAGTTTAATTCTAACATGGCTATATCTGTTGAATATGACTTACAGTATTAATGAGAAGTGTATTCGATTTTATAGTAAAACCCGTAGAGGGAAGATATGATAATGAAATAAAAGTCGGTGATAAAAAACTAATGCTAAATTCAAGCATCGAAAGCTTTAAGTTTATTAGTAGAAAAGCTGAAGTTGTTTATGTACCTATAGCTTTTAAGTCATCTATAAATGTTGGTGACACAATAATAATTCACCACAATGTGTTTAGAAGATACTATAATCAAAAAGGTGAAGCCGTTGATAGTAGTAAACTTTTTAAAGAAAACCTATATTTTTGCCAACCAGATCAAATTTATCTTTATAAGAGGAACGATCAATGGAATCCTGTTGGAGCAAGATGCTTTGTTATGCCGATAAAAAATAACGATACTTTCTCAATAGATAAAGAGAGAAAGAATATTGGAGTACTAAAAATAGGTAACAAGTCGTTAGAGTCGCTAGGAATAAGCGAGGGAGATCTTGTAGGCTTTAGACCAAACAGAGAGTTTGAGTTTATAGTAGATGATCAACGACTTTATTGTATGGAATCTAATGATATTTTATTGAAGTATGAATATAAAGGAGACGAAGAGGAATATAATCCTAGCTGGGCAAAAAGCAGTTGAGGAATTAATTCAAGTAGCTAAAGAGAAGATAGTTGACTCAGATGATGATATATCTGCGGATAGGTTAAAGAACGCAGCAGCTACTAAAAAGCTAGCTATTTTCGACGCTTTTGAAATACTTAGTAGAATAGAAGAAGAGGAAAAACTATTGGAAGAAAAGCCAAAAGAAGTTAAACAAGAGAAGTCTTTTAAAGGCTTTGCAGAAGGTAGATCTAAGTAATGTACACTCAGACATTAATAAAGACTGTAAAAGATCACGTCAAACCTGCTTTACTCAAGAGAAACAACAGAAACAAAAAGTGGAATAAAGGATACGATAGTGACCATGATATGGTTATTATAAGTTCTGATGGAACTATAGGAGAGATTGTAGAGATACAAAACTTAAAAATAGCTTTACCGGCGGTGCCTAAAGAAGTTTACAAATGCTCAGATGAGAAAGAAGAGCAGATGTGGTCTAGGTTAGAGTATCCCAAGGAGTTAGCTAAAATAAAAAGCGTCTTTGATTGGCAAAAATATCCCACTGATTTTAAAGAAAAATGGTATGGATATATTGACAAAGAGTTTGAAAAGAGGGAAAAAGGTTTTTGGTTCTATAATAATGGTAAGCCAACTTACGTTACTGGTACTCATTACATGTACTTGCAGTGGGCCAAGATTGATGTTGGGGCAGCAGATTATAGGGAATCAAACAGAATCTTCTTTATATTCTGGGAAGCTTGTAAAGCAGACGCCCGTTGTTATGGAATGTCATATCTCAAGAACAGAAGGTCAGGTTTTTCGTTCATGGCTTCAGCTGAGACCGTTAACATGGCAACAATATCAACCGATGCACGCTTTGGGATTTTGTCCAAATCTGGCTCCGATGCAAAGAAGATGTTCACAGATAAAGTGGTACCTATCAGCGTTAATTACCCGTTCTTCTTCAAACCGATACAAGACGGTATGGACAGACCAAAGACCGAGCTTGCTTACAGGGTTCCAGCTTCGAGGCTCACAAGAAGAAAACTCAACGAAGGCCAAGTCGAAGAAGAAATTGAAGGTCTTGATACCACCATTGACTGGAAAAACACAGGGGACAACTCGTACGATGGGGAAAAATTAAAGCTACTAGTACACGATGAAAGTGGAAAGTGGGAGAGGCCAGATAATATATTAAACAACTGGCGAGTAACAAAGACGTGTTTAAGATTAGGTAGTAGAATCGTAGGAAAATGTATGATGGGTTCTACCTCAAACGCCTTGGAGAAAGGTGGTGGTAATTTTAAGAAATTATATTATGCTTCAGACGTCACAAATAGAAACCGCAATGGGCAAACTAGCTCAGGATTATATTCTTTGTTCATTCCTATGGAATGGAACTACGAGGGATTCATTGATACTTATGGCTTACCTGTCTTCGATAAACCGAAAAAAGATACGGTAGATCCTAGTGGATTACCTATAACGCACGGAGTAATAGAGCATTGGGAGAATGAAGTAGATGGTTTAAAGAACGATCAAGATGGTTTAAATGAATACTATCGTCAGTTTCCTAGAACAGAGAAGCACGCATTTAGAGATGAAGCTAAGTTATCTTTGTTTAATTTAACTAAGATATACGAGCAAATAGATCACAATGAAGATTACTTAAATAGTAAATTAATAACTAAAGGTAGTTTTCAATGGGAGAATGGTGTTAAAGACACTAGGGTTATTTTTACTCCAAATGATAATGGTAGATTTCTAGTAAGTTGGATTCCATCTGCATATCATCAAAATCGTGTAATAGTAAAGAATGGAATAAAGTATCCTGGAAATGAACACATGGGAGCGTTTGGATGTGATAGTTACGATATATCTGGTACAGTAGACAATAGGGGTTCTAAAGGAGCTTTACATGGTTTAACTAAATTTAGCATGGACGATCATCCGGCTAATATGTTTTTCTTAGAGTATGTCGCTAGACCTCAGACAGCTGAGATGTTTTTTGAAGATATACTAATGGCTTGCGTATTTTATGGCATGCCTATACTAGCAGAGAATAACAAACCTAGGCTTTTATATTATTTTAAAAGAAGAGGTTATAGAGGGTTTTCTATAAATAGACCTGACAAAGTATACGCTAAGCTATCAACAACAGAAAAAGAAATTGGTGGTATACCAAACTCTAGTGAAGATATTAAACAGGCACATGCCGCAGCAATTGAATCTTATATAAACGATTTTGTAGGCGCTACAGAAAGAGGTTATGGTAATATGTATTTCCAAAAAACTCTTGAAGAGTGGGCAAAATTTGACATAAACAATAGAACAAAGTTTGATGCGACTATAAGCTCTGGATTAGCTATAATGGCATGCAATAAAAATAAATACACACCTGTTTTCAAGGCTACTAAAAAGCCAGTATCAATCTCTTTTGGTAGATACGACAACAGTGGTTATACCTCAAAAATAAAAAGATAAATGATTTACAAAAGCGTAAATAGCACTTTCCCAAGTCAGGTAGTACCGGACGAAGTAAAGCAGAGTTATGAATACGGTTCAGAAGTTGCTAAAGCTATTGAGAACGAATGGTTCCAAGGAGATCGAGGAGCTGGTTCTGGTGGTAGATTTGGTAACAACTGGCAAAACTTTCACAGATTACGTCTATATGCTAGAGGAGAACAATCTGTTCAAAAATATAAAGATGAATTATCAACTAATGGTGATTTGTCTTATCTTAATTTAGATTGGCAACCTGTTGCTGTATTATCTAAATTCGTTGACATCGTTGTTAATGGTATGACTGATAAAGGTTATAAGATAAAATCATTTGCAACTGATCCTTATGCTCAAAAGAAGAGAACAGATTACGCTGGTGCTATCTTAAGAGACATGCAAGCTAAACCTCTTTTAAACGATATAAAGAACACATTGGGTGTTGATATGTTTTCATCTGACGATCCAACTTCTCTACCTGAAACTAAAGATGAATTAGATTTATTCATACAACTAAACTATAAGCAAGCTGTAGAGATAGCTGAAGAAGAAGTAATAGATAATATACTTGAGTTTAACAGATATGAAGAAGTTAAAAAGAGAGTTGCTCAAGATTTAACAGTCCTAGGAATTGGTGTTGTTAAAACAGACTTCAATTTATCAGAAGGCGTTACTGTAGATTACGTTGATCCAGCTAACTTAGTTTACTCTTATACAGAAGATCCTAACTTTGAAGATGTATACTACGTTGGAGAAGTAAAATCTGTTTCTTTGCAAGAGCTAAAAAAGCAGTTTTCAAATCTTACAGACGTGGAGCTAGAAGAAATTCAAAAACAACCTGCAAGCTATAATTATACTAGACAATATAACGGTCAAGACGATAATTATGATAGTGTGCAGGTATTATATTTTGAGTACAAAACTTATTCAAACCAAGTATTTAAAATAAAACAAACAGATCAAGGTTTAGAAAAAGCACTTGAGAAGCCTGATACTTTTGATCCACCAACTAACGATAACTTCGAAAGAGTTTCAAGGTCAATAGAGGTTTTATATAGCGGAGCTAAAATACTAGGTCAAGATAAAATGCTTAAATGGGAGCTAGCTCAAAATATGACTAGACCTTATAGTAACCAAACAAGAGTAGAAATGAACTACTCTATTTCAGCGCCAAGAATGTACAAAGGGCGTATTGATAGTTTAGTTAGCAAGTGTATTGGTTTTACTGATATGATTCAAATAACGCATTTAAAAATTCAACAGGTATTATCTAAAATGGTTCCTGATGGTGTATTTGTAGATGTTGATGGTTTAGCTGAAGTAGACTTAGGTAACGGAACTAGTTATAATCCACAAGAAGCACTTAACATGTACTTCTCTACTGGTAGTATAGTTGGTCGATCTTTAACTCAAGATGGAGACCCTAATCGAGGTAAAGTGCCTATTCAAGAATTGAACTCATCATCTGGTATAAATAAAATACAAGCATTAATACAAACGTATCAATACTATTTACAGATGATACGTGATGTAACTGGATTGAATGAAGCTCGTGACGGTAGTATGCCAGCAAAAGATTCACTAGTTGGTCTACAGAAGTTAGCAGCAGCTAATTCAAACGTTGCCACTAAGCATATATTACAATCATTAATGTATGTAACTGTTAGAACCTGTGAGAATATAAGTCTAAGAGTAGCGGATATGTTAAGCTTTCCATTAACGAAAGAAGCTTTAATGAATTCAATAAACTCAGCTAACGTAGCCACTCTTCAAGAAGTAGGTGATTTAAACATGCATGAGTTTGGTATATTCTTAGAACTAGAGCCTGAAGAAGAAGAAAAAGCAAACTTAGAGAAAAGTATTCAAATAGCTTTGCAGACAGGTAGTATAGCTCTTAGTGACGCTATAGATATTAGAGAGATAAGAAACTTAAAGCTAGCTAATCAGTTTTTAAAGCATAGACAAAAAATAAAAAGAGAAGAAGAGCAAAAAGCTCAACAAGCTAACATTCAAGCACAGGCTCAAGCCAATGCTGAAACAGCTGAAAAAGCCGCTATGGCTGAAGTTCAAAAGCAACAAGCATTAGCAGAGACAGAGCTGCAGATCGAACAGGGTAAATCTCAGTTTAAGATTCAACAGATGCAACAAGAGGCAGAGATAAAGAAACAGCTTATGGCTGAAGAGTTTCAATATCAAATGCAATTGGCTCAAGTAAGAGCAGGTGCTGAGAAAAATAAGCTTCAAGACATTGAAGATAGAAAAGACGAAAGAACTAAGATACAAGCAACTCAACAATCAGAGTTGATTAGTCAAAGACAAAACGATTCATTACCAAAGAACTTTGAGTCAGCTGGTATGGATAATCTAGGAGGTTTTGGGTTAGAGCAGTTTGATCCTAGATAAACAATTACTTAATTATTTAATTATATTATATTATGTCAGAAACAGTAAAACAAGAAGGAGACTTCAAAATTAAGGCTAAGTCTAAAAAGCCTAAAAAGTTAGTCACTGATAATGAAGTGGTTAAGGTAGAAATACCAAAAGTAACTTTAGAGCAAGCTGAGAAAGTGGTTCCAGAAATTACAAAGATAGAGATTAAAACCGATAAAGTAGATCAAATTGAAGAGGTTATTGCAAAAGAAGAAGAGCCAACACAGGTAGAAAGCGTAGTAGCTGAAGAATCAGTTATGCAAGAAATCATCGACGAAGAGGTTGAAACTGTTACAGAGCAGATAGAACAAGCTGTACAAGAAAACAAACAAACAGGTAGAGCTTTACCTGAAAACGTTGAAAAGTTAGTTTCTTTTATGGAAGAGACTGGCGGGACAGTTGAAGATTACGTTAGATTAAATGCTGACTACTCTACTATAAACGAAGATACTTTATTAAAAGAGTATTACAAGAAAACAAAACCTTATTTAGAAGGTGAAGATATAAATCTAATCTTAGAAGATTTTTCATATGATGAAGAGTTAGACGAGGAAAGAGATATACGTAAAAAGAAAATTGCGTATAAAGAAGAAGTTGCAAAAGCTAGAAACTTTCTAGAGGAAACAAAGAGTAAATATTACGACGAAATCAAGTTGAGACCCGGCGTAACTCAAGACCAACAGAAAGCCACTGACTTTTTCAACCGTTACAACGAAGATCAAGAAGCTGCAAAACAACGGCATAACGAATTTGTACAAAGTACTAAAAACTTACTAAACGAAAATTTCAAAGGTTTTGATTTCAACGTTGGTGAGAAAAAATTTAGATACGGAGTTAAAAACGTTAGCGAGGTTGCTGAGGCACAATCTGACATTTCTAATTTTATAGGGAAGTTCCTAGATAAAAAAGGAAGTATCGCGGATGCTAAAGGTTACCACAAAGCTATGTATGCAGCGCGTAATGCTGACACGATAGCACAACATTTTTACGAGCAAGGTAAAGCCGACGCTGTTAAAGATGTTATAGCTAAGTCTAAAAACATAAGCACTGAGCCTAGAAAAAACTCTAGCGGAAATGTATTTGTTAATGGATTAAAAGTTAAAGCTATTACCGGTTTTGATTCTTCAAAATTAAAAGTAAGAACAAAAAAATTTAACTAAAAAAAACAATTATTATGGCTTTAGATCCATTATTTGGTAGTATAGTACCATCTCAAAAACAACAAACATTAGCAACAAACTTTTTAAAGTTTAACGACGGAACAGCAGCTGGAGACAGCGATACTTTCGCTCAGCAGTATTTACCAGAAATTTACGAACAAGAAGTAGAGCGTTATGGAAACAGAACGTTATCCGGATTCTTACGTATGGTAGGAGCTGAAATGCCAATGTCTTCTGATCAAGTAATTTGGTCTGAACAAAACAGATTGCACATCTCTTATACAGATGTAACAAATGACCAAGTAAACACTTTAACTATTCCTGTTTCTGCTACTGTAAGAAACGTAATTTCTGTTGGATCAACAATCGTTGCTATCGACAAATTAGGAGCTGAATTAAAATGTGTTGTTACTGCTTCTAACCTATCTACAGGTGCTTTAACTGTTGCTCCTTATACAGCTGCGACTACTGCTACTTTAGCAGTTGATGATATCAAAGTATTTGTATACGGTTCAGAATATGGAAAAGGATCAACTACACCTAACTACTCTGCTTCACAAACAGATGGATATGTAAGTGTAGATCCTGATTTCACACAATTCTCTAACTCACCAATCATCATTAGAAACAAATACGTAGTATCTGGATCTGATATGGCTCAAATCGGATGGGTTGAAGTTGCAACTGAAGACGGAACTTCTGGATACTTATGGTATTTAAAAGCTGAATCTGAAACAAGATTACGTTTTGAAGACTACTTAGAAATGTCTGTAGTAGAAGGTGAAAAAGCTTCAGCAACAGGTGCTGGATCTGCTTCTGCAGCTGGATATAAAGGTACTGAAGGTTTATTTGCCGCTATCAAATCTAGAGGAAATGAAGAAGCTGGATTCAACGCTGCTGCTGACGCATTAGGAGAATTTGACGCTATCTTGAAAAACTTAGATACTCAAGGAGCTATTGAAGAGAACATGTTATTCTTAAACAGACAAACTTCTTTAGGATTTGACGATATGTTAGCTGGATTAAACGGTGGAAACGCTGGAGCTGGTTCTGCATATGGTATCTTTGAGAACTCTGAAGATATGGCATTGAACTTAGGATTCTCTGGATTCCGTCGAGGTTCTTATGACTTCTACAAGACTGACTGGAAATACTTAAACGATGCTTCTACAAGAGGTGGTGTAACTGAAGCTGCTGCTGTAGCTGCTCCTGTTGCTGCTATCGACGGTGTATTAGTACCTGCTGGAACTTCTACTGTTTATGACCAAGTATTAGGAACAAACATTAGACGTCCATTCTTGCACGTTCGTTATAGAGCTTCTCAAGCTGACGACCGAAGAATGAAGCAATGGTTAACTGGTTCTGCTGGTGGAGCATACACTTCTGACTTAGATGCTATGGAAGTAAACTTCTTATCTGAAAGATGTTTATGTGTACAAGGTGCTAACAACTTCGTATTGTTCACTAAGTAAGAGTATATTAATGTAATTCTTACCCTCGTTATATCAACGGGGGTAATTATTACTTTTATTAAATTATCAAATTATATTATATCATGAAAACAAAAGTAATTAAAAATGAAAAGTGGGAAATTAAAGATAGAACCTACTTTGTGACAGGATCATATCAACCTTTAACGTTAAGAATACCAGCTAGACATAGTTTAAAGTCGCCAATGCTGTATTATGACGAAGAAACAAATGAACAAAGAGAACTAAGATACGCAACCAATATGTCATCGCCTTTTAAAGATGAACAAAAAGGAGAAGTAAC
>Ga0115008_10005205_pt1 | contig 10753 bp, 9 predicted proteins | sample FraStrMetagenome_FD_87164 | JGI IMG/M metagenome (GOLD analysis project Ga0115008, IMG submission 87164) | Marine eukaryotic phytoplankton communities from Arctic Ocean - Fram Strait ARC3M Metagenome | ecosystem: Environmental > Aquatic > Marine > Oceanic | place: Fram Strait | collected 2012-06-18
GTTGGAGTAAATTTGACGTGAATCTTGGACGATGCGTGCGCTTGGACGGAACCTGTTTGCGGCGAAATGGTTATTGCGTTTTGCAAATTTTGGGGAATATTGAAGGAGAAGGGCTGAGAGACATTTGATGAGTTGTGAATCGTAAATTGATTCTGGTAAAGAAAACCATAAGAGCAGACTTTGAAGTCTAGAGTATGATGGGAGAGATTCACCGGAAGAAGAGATGCATGACCGGAAATTTCAAGCTTCTTTTTATCATCAAAACTGACATTCGTTTCGATAAACAAAGGTAAATTGAAATGGCCTTCAGTTTTAGGCGTCCACTTGATAATTAGCTTTTTGGTATCTTTTGGAGGAAGCTTTAAATGTTCGAAGCGCGGAATGACTTCAAATTCATCAGATAAATTGCTGAAGTCAACTGAAATCTGGCCACCGAGAGCGCCCACATTCTCAATTCGTATCTCCTTCTGCATTGTCTCGCCTAAAATAACGTTTCCGAACTCAACTTGATCGTGAGAGATTCTCGGCTCATACTTTGGCGGTCTCATCTTTATCGGCAGCTTGAAAACGCCAAACAATGTCTTGAATTCTGCATACCCGTCGATAGATTCAAGCATTTGAGGATAAAATGAGATTTGAAAATTAACCGAGATTCCGGGAGAAATAGAAGGCAACACTGTAAAGTCCCAGGAACACAAATCCATGACATTATCGCTCAATCGGGCAAGACGAATCGGTGTTTTTTCATTTGCTGCATTTGTGAGAGTGACATTGATTGTGTACTCCTTCTGCAGATCGAAATCAAGGAAGTCAATAGTGGATGGATCAGCGACGATTTTGTCCGTCAGATTTGCTACTTGCTTCGCAGAAACGGGCTTGTAACTAAGATTCTCTTCGTCATGAGGAGCCACGCCATCCCAGAGGGGAGCATAATCTTCAGATAAATGGATTTCTTCATCAACGAAGCTCTTGGAATGCTGACTCATCACAAAATCCCGTGAGCTTCCAATCCCTTCCAAAACAGAGCCAGAACTCGACTCGGCTGAAAACGGTCGTCGATAATGTTCCAGCTGGCGTATGCGTCTCACTTGCTGCGTCAGATTTTTCTTTTTCAACAAATTTGGATCATTTCTGTCTCTATTCAACAGTCTTTCTGTTCGCTGTTTACTTTCAGTTTTCTTCAAAAATTGATTTTCCCGCCTGAGTTTCATGATAATTTCTTCCTCTCGCTGTTGTCTTTCTTTTTTTCGATGCTCAAGCTCTTGTTCCCAAAGTTGATTTCTCTTTTGATTTTCATACAGAATCGTGGCCATGTCTTCGAGCATGTCATGCTTTTCCATAAGCTCCTGGATAGCTTCTTCTGGACTCGTTTCTCGTTTATCCCTAACAGCTTTCTTTCTAAGACCGACATGATAGTTTTCCGTGTTTTTTTGGAGCGTATCTTTTAGATCGTTCACGCTTTTTGCCATCCTATTTTGCTCCCTGAATTTTTCATCAGCTTGCGCTTTTTCCATTTTTCTCTGTTTTTGTAGCGACTCGTGCATGATCGGTTTCAGGTTGTTGAATGCCGCTTCTGATTTTCTATTCATTTCCAGCTGATAGCGCTCGCTCTCAGCCTTATCAGCTTGATTTTGTTCGATTTGACGTCGCATTTGACGCATTGAATTGTCTGCGAGCTTCTTTTCTTGCTCAAGCCGGTAATCAGCCAAATCTTTTTCGTAGTTTTGAACCTCTTTCTCAAACGCTTCAACTTCATTTTCTCGGCCTTCGAAGACATGTCCGTTGATTTTTGCCACTTCCAAATCATATTCGAGCTTTTCAATCTCGCTCTTGAGCTTGTTGGATAAAACTTCAGCAGTTTCCATCTCAACGATAATCTTCTCGAGCTCACCTTGATGTCGAAAGAATGCCGCTTTATTTGATTTTTCTGCAATCGCAAGTTTTTGGACTATTTCGTCGCGTAAAGAAGCGAGCTCATATTGTCGATCGCGAGATGAAGCGTAATTTTCGATCTTTTCTTCGCGAGCTTGCTCGAGCTGTGAAAGTTGATCTTGAAAATTTTCTATTTCTTTCCGTGCTTGGCGGATTTTAACTGTTGGTACTTCTTCGATTGTCATTTTCTACAAATTTACAGATTATTACAGATAAAATTTACATGTAGAAAGGCAGTCATAAAAGTTCAGCTAAGTTCAGCAAATTTCAATAATTTGATTCGAGTTTTTTGCCGAGATCAGTTTTCAATATTCCGTTGATTTTCAGATCAACAGCAAAAAGCAAATCCGCCATAGCCTGCTCAATTTGGGATGAAAAACCACGTTTCTCGATTGGCTCCGGGGATTTATCTTTTGTAGCTTCCGGTGCGTATTTCCATGGAGTTCCACCGAAATTTACAGTCACCTTCAAAAAGAGCTTTGACGTTGGAGAAAAGGGGAATAAACCAACCTTAGCTTCTTTATAAAGTGAAATAGCCGGAAAATATTCACCGTCGAAGATATTCTCAAACGCTGGTCCAAGCGATTTACCATTTCTATAGAAAGTGACGCTTGACTTTTTCACTTCTTTTAGGTTCTCCTTAGCATTCTTCATCTGATCTCGTGACTCGAAATAGTAGAAGTTTTTGAATTTGATGAGAGTAGCTTCTTTGAGTGTGTCTGGCAACTTATATGCCGAAGGCGCGTGTTGGGACAGTTTTATTTCGCAGCCGATTACATCTCCTTTTTGAAATCCAACCTGAGTAATAATTTAATTATTAAAAAAACTTGATTTTTATTAACCTTGTTTGTGTATGATTTTCCCTTTGCTTTGTGAAAAACAGTTCCTTTTTTCGACCTAATCGAGTATCCAAAAACATCGCATCCAACTGGATTCTGAATCGATGCATATTTCTGCGACCAGCCAACTCGCACAGCTGAGTCACCTGGCAGCTCTTTGATTAACACCTCAAAGAACCACTTTCCTTTACGAACGCTGTGCGTCCCGCGGACTGTACAGTAACCTTTGTCGCCTGTTACCATTAGTCGATCATCATCTAAAAAAATTTAACCCATTCTTCGATAAGAAGAATTAACCTATTACTAGCTGTTGTGCTCGATCGTGTGAGCTCAATAAAGGAATCGGATGCTCAAGTTTTCGGTAAACTTTTGGCGGAATTGCGACGGGCCTCGCAAGCTCTTCATCTGGATCGTTATCGGGAATATGAGGATCAGGTTCAGCAAGACAGTAGCGGTATCTAAGCAACAGTAAGATTTGAGATTAAAAATATGTGTTTAAACTTACCCGTCTTTATTATACGGATGATCATTTGGAAATCCATGTTTTGGTAAACGATCTTAAAAAAAGATTAGTTTTATAACTTTTGAAAAGAAATAACCAGAAGGAGGAAGATCAGAGTTTTTAGACCTCTTTGTTCTCATATCATCTTTTCCATCCTTATTTTTTCTTTTTCTATTTGTCCCTTTTTTCAAATTGGCATTTCCTGACATTTCTGAAAATTTCAAATACTATATTTTTTTTCAGTTGGTTTTTATTATCAGTTGATTTGAAGCATGATTGGTGAACTACAGAAAAAACAGAAGGAAAAGTTAAATGTGGCATTTTTGAAAAGTGAAATGTGGAAAAATAGAAAAGGATGAACTTATAAGACTGTTATTTTGCCCTTTTGACTTCGATTGCTGAAATTGTTGTTCCTAAAATGATAAATATTTCCAAATATTTTTTATTTTTCTTTACCTCGAGCTCATATAATGATAAGTGTTGATTTCTCTCATTCTGATGATATGTCCCAGAATCGAAGCAGGCGAGTTGTTCATAAGTGAATCAAAATCGTCTTTTTCTTTTGGTGATTTACCGCAATTTTCTCGGCAATCATAATAGCCAGAAGTAGCGAAGTAAATTGCAAGGTCCTCTTTTAACAATTTAATATTTTTTAACAATTTATTCATACCAATTGTTCCAGCTTCTGGTTTATGATCAGTCGAGCTCCAAATCCAATCCACGTCTTTCCAAAATGTAGAGTTTTTAAATGGAATCGGAAAATTGTGACTTGCACTCAAAATCGGAGTGAAAGTGCTTCTGTCAGTACCGCTTTTGCCTTGCCCATCATCGCCCGTCTGTCCATTGGCACCAAGCGGTTTGTTATTGTGCGAGTTTGAGCCCCACCACTGTATGTGGACAAGATCGTTTTTCATAATTTTTAAATCTTTTGGCGTAAAATCATATTCGACTGCTGGATAGACTTGTACAATGTTACCGCGTTTTCCTCGAACGTTGAGATTATACACGCGCTCTGATGGAAGAATTTCAGAAGGACGCGGGATGATTTTGAAAACGTGAGAGCGATCTTGGAAAATTTCTTCGCTGGAGGCATCTGGTCCGAAATCGTCGAATAATTTGATTTTGTATCTAAATAGAGATATAGCTTTTTAGAGCTGGAAAGTTTACCTTATTCGCACAACGCAAGAAACCGGTTTCTCAACTATTGGCAATTGCCACGTGACGCTTGGAAGTTGCCCCGAAAGTGAATTACCCAAAATTCCAGGCGTTGTTTTAAAATTTCGCGAGCATCTTTTCGGAGAATGCAGTTTCAAACATTTTTTTCTTGGTTTGACCTGCGACGCAACGAGCTCACTCGTCAGATAATAACCAAATACTCTACTGTCTCCGTTACAGTCTTTTTCATTAATATTTTGTAAAATTTCAACCGGAGAGTAAAAATCGTAAATTTGGCCATTGCATAAATCCGAGTTTTTCATTCGATAGATGTATTTTCCACCATTTCGTTCAACGCAAAGAGGTTTAGCTGCAGGATTTTCGGCACATTCGCCTGTATTCGTCAGCTGATAAATGTCAAACCAACCAGAATAATATTCAAACGGGTACGCTTTTCTTTCTGCTTCACACTCAAAACCATGCTGATCCATTTTCATTCTGCCCATCGATTTTTCAGCTAAAGAGCATCGTAAAAAGTGGCTGATATCTTCGTGCATTCCGTAAACTTTATTTCCGACATTGTTTTCCAGCATTTCTGATTCAGCTTCGGCGTTTTCAGGCAATTCGAATTTATATTTGTCGCTCGTTTGGCCGTTCTGCAGGTGCTCACCGCACATGCCTTGAATAATGACTTCGCAGTCTTTACATCCGTTGACCTGTCCCCACTCAATAGGCAAATAAGAACCAGACAGGAACTGTGGAATGTATTCTCCCTCGTTCGCGTTTTCTGTAGCATCTGGCTTATTGTAGCCACCGCGGCGGTGATTGTTAGATTTGAACAGCCTTTTCGGATTCTTTCAAATTAGTTATTTGTGAACAAGCTCTTATTAAAACCTTATTTTCGGCAGTATTCTCGTTGAGCCTGTTGTTGGAACCAGGTGGCATTGTCAAATAAACCCAAGAATCGACGGAAGTCGCAAGAAGACTCAAAAGCTGCCATTTTATCGTCAATTTATATTTTTTCATTATCTTAAAATTGCAAACTTATACTTTTTTTCAAAAATTGAGACCATGAATCGAAAAGGGAAAATATTTGACGTCGATTTATAATCTGAGTAAATATGTAGAATGCGCAAATATCCGAAGCTCGTGACAAGGCAATTGTCGATATTTCTTAAAAAATAGTAGTCTGCAAAGAACGAGAAAACTAATCGATGTCGAATTTGCTCACGGATGACGAAGACTTGCACATTCATATTCACGGAGAGAAATCTGTAAAGATACAGTTTTTCGATGGAGACTTTGAAGGATCTGGATTTGATGACATTGAGAATGAAGCTCGAGTAAAAGCATCTACTGCTTGGCTTATAATCGGTAAATTAATTTTAATCCTTGAGGGGGGGATTGGCCAATTAGTTGTCAATTTGAGTTCGCTATAGAATAACTTCAGCTCAAGCGAAGCGAAGCTAAAAGCGTGTCAAAAATCGAAACCGAACTTTTTTTCCTTAGGAAACAATGTACTAAAACACTTATTTTAGGAGCTGCAGCAATTCTACTAATTGGAATAATTGCAGCTATCGCTATTCGGACTCGATCTCAGCATAACAAGAGGAAACGCGAGCAAGAAAACGCACAATACACCAAAGGCAACACGTTCATAGACCCAAATATATAAATCAGTTCAATTCCTGTTCAAATAAAATAGAAACTCTAACAATCATCGTTTATTCCTTCTTAGCGCAAGCACTTCGATGCTTGTAGAACTTGAATACAGAGGAAAACTCTTCAGCGCAGACTTCACATTTGAAGCATTTTATGTGGCTCACTTTCTCGTGCTTATTCTTGTGACTGACTGAGACGAACTTCTGGTCACAGTAGGAGCATTTCAAATGGCGCTGGTCAAAGTGAAGGGCAAAGTGTTCTTTGAAGCTCAGAGAAATCGCACGGTAGCCGCACAGATAGCACTTCTCGAGCTCATTTTCGTGGACTTTGTAGTGAAATCGAAGAGCTACACTATCTGCGAGAGTTGTTCCGCAATTCGGATAACGGCACGATTTCTGCGTTGATCTTTCTTATGCAGAGATATCATCGGTAAATTCTTATAGAATGGAAAAAGTTGTATTTGGTTTACGAAAAATATCACGTTCCTGATGATTTTCTCGTTCTGAAATTATGAAAACGGCTTAAATGAAACGCGAGCGTTTTCTTTGAGTACGCAACAAATTTACAGTTATCTTTTTGGCACGCTACATCCTCGAAAGCATGCGAGTTTACCATATGATCGTTCAGGCAACTGTCGGCGTGTTCTGTCTTGTAATTGCAGTTTTTCTCAGTACAATGAACCATCGGTTTGAAAAGTGACCAGTTGAAAAACTCTCTTCTTTCGTAGAAAAACGAGACTAGTTTGGGATCAATTCCGGCTTTGCGTGCAATTTTCTTGAATTCTTCTGGCACCTTCTCTTTCTTTACTTTTTTGGCAGCAGTTGCAGAGACTTCTTTACGTTTCGGTGGTTTGATAATTTCAAAGCTCAATTTCGGCTTTTCAAGAACAGCAAGCGTTTTGAGGCAATGACGTTTTTTCAAGTATTTGCAGACTAGAGCAAATTTTTCCTTTTCGTTTAGCATTCTAAGAAGCTCTCTATAAGTAAAATAACTTGGGATTTCATCAATAAATTAATTTGCCTAGATATCGTTGTCAATAAATATTGCACAGAAAATTCCTTTTTATAGTTATTTTCGACTAAAATGGTTGAAATTGTGCGATAATGTCCTCTCATTATTTTTACTTTGGTGATAAAGCTTGACACTAAGATTGCATTGAATTAAGACGAGACACATGAAGGTTGCTTTGAATTCATTTATCTATATATTTTTCCTATGTTTGCGTAAAGCTCTTACGAGCTGTGGCATATTGCACAGGGAGGTTTTGAATATTAAACTGGCAGCGAACACCAACCCCAATCGTCTTGAACTCTTAAGACCAAAAAACGAGGGTGATTAGTCGAAAAACGAGAGTTTCCTCTACGATCGGATGCGGGTAGGAGTTTTACAGTAAAGGCCGCATTTTGATATTAATGGGCCCGATGCAAGGGGAACTTTTGGAAATGATGTTGTCGATCGGGATTCGATGTGACTTTACCAGGCTAGTGCAGCAGTTGAGGTGAGCACAAAGTTACATTTTGCTCCCACCGGGAGCAAAACAATCAATAATAATAAAGTAAGTTTTGCTTTACAAAAAAACAGAAAGTTGATGGTATGTAAATGGAGAATGTAAGTGACAATGAGCGCGTTTACAACTCGTCGTGGTCCTCGTCAGCGCCACCCTGGTCGGCGTAAAGGGCGTCGATGATTGGCTTGACGATACCCTCGAGCTTCTCCTTCATTTCTTTAATGTCTTCGGCTTCAGCGGTCTAGATATTCAAATGAGCAAGAGAAACAATGACAGTTGATTTTACCTCGCCGTTCTCATCGAGCCACTCGATTGTGTTCTCGACGGCGGTGTTGATCTCTTCCTTGTCTTCATCAGAGAGCTTGGATCCAAGGCCCTTCTCGGGGTCGTCGTTTCCGACCTGGTTCTTGAGTCCGTAAGCGTACTGTTCGAGCTCGTTCTAGATTACAAGAATTAGAGATGGAATCATGAGAGTCATTTTCACCTTGGCAGTAGCTCGGGCAGCGACCTTGGCGTCTTCCTCAGCGAACATCTCGGCGTCCTTGATCATTCGCTCGACGTCCTCGGGAGAGAGTCGGTTAGAGTCGTTCTTGATCTCAATCTTTTCTTTGGTACCAGTGCCCTGAAATGATCAAATAAAAACCCATAAGAATGTTTAAGATTTACCTTGTCTTCAGCAGAAACTCGGAGGATACCGTTGACATCGATCTCGAAGGTGACTTCGATCTGGGGAACACCTCGGGCAGCTGGTGGGATACCGTTAAGATCGAACTTGCCGAGGATGTGGTTGTCCTTGGTCATTGGTCGTTCACCTTCGAAGACCTAAAGAAGTTAGAACTTGATTTCGAGTGCCGTAAAAATTACCTGGATAGTGACAGTCTGCTGGTTATCGGCAGCGGTGGAGAAGATCTGCTGTTTCTTGGTTGGAACGACAGAGTTTCGGGGAATGATCTTGGTCATGACACCACCGACAGTCTCGATACCGAGAGTCAATGGGCAAACATCAAGGAGAACGACATCGACGTTGTCTTCGCCGGAAAGGACACCAGCCTTGAATTTCACGTAATTTTCTGTTGAATCTGAGATTATATTACCTGGACAGCGGCACCGTAAGCGACAGCCTCATCGGGGTTGATACCCTTGGAGGGTTCTTTGCCGTTGAAAAATTCCTTGACGAGCTGCTGGACCTTGGGGATTCGAGTGGAGCCACCAACAAGGACGATCTCGTCGATCTCGTTCTTCTTCATTTCACCGTCTTCCATAACCTTTTGGACGGGCTTAAGGGTTCCTCGGAAAAGATCGTTGTTGAGTTCTTCGAACTTGGCTCGGGTGAGAGTCTCGGAGAAGTCTTCGCCATCAAAGAAGGATTCGATTTCGATTCGAGCAGAGTGAGTAGATGAAAGAGCTCGCTTTGCCTTCTCAACTTCTCGTCGGAGTTTCTGGACGGCTCGGTTGTCCTTTCGGATGTCTTTTCCGGACTTTTTCTTGTAGAGCTTCATGAAGTGGTCCATGACTCGCTGATCGAAATCTTCTCCTCCAAGATGAGTATCACCGTTGGTAGCGACGACCTCAAAGACTCCAGAATCGATGGTAAGAAGAGAGACATCGAAGGTTCCTCCACCAAGATCAAAAACGAGGATGTTCTTTTCGCCTTCCTTGTCCTTGTCCATACCGTAAGCAATAGCGGCGGCAGTAGGCTCGTTGATGATTCGCATGACGGTCATACCAGAGATGACACCGGCGTCCTTGGTGGCCTGTCGCTGGGCATCAGAGAAGTAGGCGGGGACAGTGACGACGGCGTGAGTGACGGGAGTTCCGAGGTAGTCTTCGGCAATTTTCTTCATCTTTCCGAGAATCATAGCGGAGATTTCTTCTGGAGTGAAGGTCTTGTCGCCAGAGCCAGTGTTGATCTTGATGGCGGGCTTGGCTTTTGACTCGATGACAGAGAAGGGGAAGAACTTCTTGTCAGACTGGACGGCGGGGTCGGACCAGGTTCGGCCGATGAGTCGCTTGGCATCGAAGACAGTGTTTGTTGGGTTGGTTGTAAGCTGGTTCTTGGCGGAATCACCAATAAGTCGCTCACCTTCGGAAGTGAAGGCAACATACGATGGAGTAATTCGGTTACCTAGAAATAAAAATATAAGAATGGATAGATGATGACGTAGTAAAATATTCCTTCGCCAAAAACAGACAATTGCCTGAGGCCGAATAGGCCGGCGAAAGAGTGAACTTGCCAAATCTACGTGTCCACGCCAAAAGGCAAACAAATGAGATTGGAAGCGATTATGGTTCATTCACAATTGAAAATATTGATAATTTGGATAATTTTATTGTGAAAGTTTAGGCAGATTTACAGAATTTTATATTTATATCGGAAAAAAGATCTCTAAAAAAACTTTTTTTGACAAAAATTATCAAAAAATAGAACAAGAAAATAAAAAATAATAAAAAACACGAAATTTTTACTATCAAAATTTAAGTTCTTTTTTACAAATTTTATACAAAATTATAAGTCTGAATTTGACCAAAAAATTTAAAATATGAACTTACCCTGATCGTTGGCAATAATTTCGACTCGGCCTCCTTTGAAGACACCGACACACGAGTAGGTAGTTCCCAAATCGATACCGATGACGGTTCCGACATCGTCCTTCTTGTCGTCAGCGCGGACGGACGAGGCCAAAAGGCCCAAAAAGAAATTTAACAGTTTCATGCTCTCGCTTTACTTCCGTCTAGTAAAAAACTAGAGTTTCTCTACTTGATTTTAAATGAGACACAGGTCTAAAGCCGTCCCTTCCCGTCGGCTCAAACTCACTCGACTTGCTGACGTGGAATGGATGGCGAGCGCTGATTGGACAGCCCTTTGCAGAACTAGAGTTGCTGATTCACGCGCACAAGCATGACGTGGCGCTAAAAACTCAACGCAGCGAAAGTGGCAGAAATCAAGGAAGAGCCGCGAAGCTGCTCTGTGGGACGCCATCATGCGGAATCGGATGAATAAGCCGTAATCTTCCTGATGTAAAATCACGCGAAATCGTACGACACGTTGGCTTTAGCAACTTATAAAGGGATGATGGCAGTGAAAAAACTCACAACCAAAAATATCAACTCAAAAAATTTTTACTTTTTGACGGAAAAAAACAGTGTAACAAAAAA
>Ga0115008_10005209_pt1 | contig 10750 bp, 6 predicted proteins | sample FraStrMetagenome_FD_87164 | JGI IMG/M metagenome (GOLD analysis project Ga0115008, IMG submission 87164) | Marine eukaryotic phytoplankton communities from Arctic Ocean - Fram Strait ARC3M Metagenome | ecosystem: Environmental > Aquatic > Marine > Oceanic | place: Fram Strait | collected 2012-06-18
TATCAATATAATGCACGGGCGCCCTGTGATGAAAGATGTAGCGAACGTTATTGCGGATGCGAGCATTCCAGGAGTATTTTTTTGTGGTCCTTCAGCTTTGTTGGCATCAGTGAAGGAAGAAGTAGAGAAAGAGAGGGGGTGTATGGCGAATCGATGTTCGTATTATGTAGAGAAGTTTGAGGTTTAAGATGGAAAGAAAGTTATAGTGTGAGTTAAAGAATGAAGAAAGGAAGGCTGTAATTTTTTCGCTGTTTTAAAAATCTTATTGCCGCAGAACCTTATTTATAACATGGTGATACTTTTTTCATGTAATACAATTCGCAATTCTTGTTTGTATCGGATTTTATAATTTTTTTATCAAAACAGGAGATTGTTTCGATCATTTGTATGCTGGTTTTCTTTTCTTTCTTTGTCTTCGTCTGATGACGTCTGGACTAAAGAAGATATCATCACTTTGAACACCCATTTTCAACAAAACCTTCATTCTTGATTTATCCTTCACTTTTAATACAAGTTCAACCAACCATTCTCTTATTGATTTTCTTTCATCATCCAGTAAGATTCCAAATGGTTCTTTTGGGTATTCTTGCACTAAAGATCTGAGTATATTTAATAGATAAATTTTGCTCTCCTGGTGGTCTAGTTTTTGATCCCCGTATTCATAGTCCATAATGGCGAATAGTATACAACATAAATCAACATGAAACAACACTGGGCTATATTGAACTTCACCGTCATTTTCTTCTTCTACATCTTCATCATCTGGTACACCTATAGCAAATGCGAACATTCGCGGTCCATTTGTTGGTGGTCCTGCATGCACATCGTTACCTCCGGCTACCAATGTCGTACCCGGTTGAACTGTTAAGGCCAGGGGCCGTAAAACAGTTTGATAAAGTTTCCCGAAGCATTTTAATTCGACATCAATTGATTCCCAATGACGATAATATTTGGTGTACCACTTTTTTGATATCGGAAAGTTACGTTTTTTATGAAGTAAAGTTGATAATAAGTTAGGAACTTCTCCATACTTTGTTTCCCAGTGTTGAATAAGATCACTCGTGTTAGATATAATAGGGTCTTCCAAAGAATAAATGATTGTACTTGGACAATTGTTGGACATGTAGAGACATATTTGAACATTAGTTACCATGTTATCAATATGTCGCACTTGACCCACAACTGGACCAAATGACATAATGAACATTAAATTTCCCAATTTCTTTATTCCTCGTTGAGCACAAATACCTAGCATATATAGTTTCAATGAGTCCGTGGTGAAATAGTTTGCATAGTTTGGATACCATGAATGAAATGCGTGTATCAATTCGTAGGTAGCACTATGTGATGGCAGAGAATGATCTTCATCGTGATCAAGGGAAATCGCTACACGATAAATATCAAATGAGTCACTTCCTCCCTGTAATGCACCAACGCATTTCCCCATATATTTTTCCAAAATAGATTGACATTCAGCTGCATTCTCAAACAATACAAAATGAGAGAATGCCTCAAATGCGTCCGCCATTTGGAGTTCTCGAGGAGATAGTGGAAGTAGGACATCGACACCCAACTCTGCGAGTTCTCGTTTCACTTCTTCTTCGTTGTAACATTTATTCTCTGTTTTTGTGTCGATCTTCTTTTTTGTTGTAGGCGAGGTCTGTGAAGCGAAAGTTTTTGATTCTAGTTCATTTTTCATATCCTCTTTTTATTTATTTTTGTGAACATAAAATAAAAGTGAAAGCCTCAAATGATATCAAACATGTATCACCAAGCCACTGAAATGATATAAATGAATGGTCTGCTGTTTGTATAGCTATTCAATTCCCAGAACATGAAAATTGCCTCCGTATGAAACACAATTTATGTTTGTGCAAACGAAAATTGTCCATCAAAACCATTTTTATATTTTCACAAAAAAGTGCAACCCTCTAGATTAAAAAGCACGATCAAAAGTAGCATACGAAGACCTCTTTGTGATATATTAATCACCACTATGTAAACAGCTGATTTTCAAAAGTAAGAAAAGTAACAACTGCTCGCGCCAAATATGCAAATAAAAAGGAAGAGGACAAATCGAAGAGTACCACTTATATCAATTTTTTTGATAGGTTGTATCATTTTCTTCTCATCGACTTTACTGGGACTCATTGTTTTTAGCAGAACTAGTCCTACAACAATTGACGAAGGCTCGAGCGATGACCTTCCAGTGATAAAATTCTATCTCTATCCACTGGAATTATTTCCTTCATTTTGGGGACCTGAGGCGAAATGTGATTTTTCAAAAGTAAAAGAACGCAAACATGATGGTTTTATTTTTGCACTAGAAGCAATGAAACGACATCCCTGGAGAACAGCTCATCCAGAGGAGAGTATGATTGCATTTGTTCCTATTTCACCGGACTTAATGGCTCGTGGTGGTTGTCCTGGATTAAGGGAAGATGCAATGTTAGAAGAACTTCGCAATGCCATTCACAAAAGCAGTATTTTTCCAAAAAAACGACATGTTTTTATAGCTCATGATTGGAAAGCGTATAGTATAGCTACAAAAGTACATGCATCGTTAAAACCTGCTAGTATTTGGGCTAAAATGGAAGAACGGCAAGACTGTATGACATCTATACCGTATAGCACTAACTATGGCACATACATGTCAATGAGGAACCCAAATGAATGGCATTTGCCCAATCCTGCCAAGTTGGGGTCCGATCGAGTATATTCAGTTCACATGGTAGCCAGCCAAGGAGTTCGAAATTTTAAAATACGTCCTGGATTTGAAGATCGTGTCGCTTTGTTTACATCTGATGGAGGATCTATGAAAGACTCATTTATAGTTACACCTTATGGGACACATGTGTTACGATTAGAAAAATTACTCGAGTATGAATTGCGACGATGTAAAGATGTAACAGATACAGATCGGTGTGTAAGCCAGGACGGTTTCCCTTCTCGTATTGATACTCAAGTAGCGCAGGAAAAATCAAATTTTACTCTTGCCCTACGTGGAGATAGTTTAGGATCTGACAGATGGGTCCAGGGAATGACTGCTGGAACAGCCCTTATACATGTAATCGAGGATGAAAAAGCATATGACTGGTTGCCATTTCCATGTACTATTCCATGGAAGGATATATTGCTATCTATACAACAAGATGAATACAGGAAGGATCCAGTAGGTTCTGTACAAAAGGTTGTCTCTAGTGTTTCAGAGAAACGATTGTTACAGCTGCAAAAGTTATCATTTTATTACTCTGCTGATATAGATTGGGCAGCCTATCATTCACGAGTCTTAGAGAATTTTTTGAGAGAATCTTATTTTGTTCCCTGTAAATTGTTTTCAGCTGTGAATAATTATCCGTCTGATATACCATTACATCAACAAAACTGGTGTGCTCCAAGAATACCTGATGAATATGAGAGTTTTTGATGCTTTTGTAAATAATGACTCACAAACTACTATTATACTAGAGACTCCTGCCATTTAAGATTACCTTTCTTGACTCTAGTAGATTCATAACAACTACTGCTGCCTATATTTTTTGGTCGTTATTTATGCATCTATGCATACTCAAAGAGGATGTGATATAGATATACATGATGACATCTTTTTAAGAAAATTTACCAAAAGATGAACTATGATAAATGTTATAGCACTATATAGACCATTATTCTTGATTTTTTTGGTTGAACTAGACATGTGTGCATGAATCAATGCAGCTTGTTGCAATAATATTTTTTAGACTCTTTGTCATGTAACATCAATCCCTCTTCATGCGATGATTAAGTATTTTCGAGTGTTGAGAAGTATGAAACATGAATCGTTTTTTTTTCTCATTTCACAAGAAACTGTTTCATTGCAGTCAAGAAGTCGATGAAATTACCCATATTGTTGAAAATGTTTACAAAAAAATGTTAGTCACTGGAATTTTGGACTATATTTGGTACAAGCTTGATTGATAATTATAATGGAAAAAAAGACTAAGTAACTAATCACCCGATGAAATGTTCGCTTGATTAGATTTATAAATTAGAAACTGTCCAAACACTGCTGGTGATATGAGCTTAATCTTATTTGGCAAACAAGTATTTATGATCTATTGTTCCATATCATTTACATGTACTATGATTCATGTCAAGTGAAAATGATTAATGAGAAAATTGTCGTTTATCATTTGATTGTCGTTTTCCATAAGGATTAGAAGCGCTGAAACCACGTCCATTGGACATTCCCTGAGTTTTTGGATTATGCTTGGCTTGCCCTTGCTTTCTACCTTTCACTCCCTTGGTTCCAAATGCAATATCTACTCTTGGTGGAGTTGTAAAACCAAAAGCAAGCCCAACCGCCTTTACAAAATATAAGAAGAAAAAGTTGTGTGAGAAGGAACAAGTGAATACTTATATCATCTTATTAGAATGAATTCTATGACTTACCTGAATGTCCAATTCTTGAACATTAAAAATATTTTTGTGAGAATGAGAAGCATATGCCAATAGATAACTGCGAAATGCATCTCTAGCAGCCTTATTCAAATAATAATTCTTTTCAATCAATCTTTGCAATTGGGACTGTACATTAGCAACTTTATGTGTCGGAAATTCATATTCGTTTAAGGACACTTTCGCCATCTTCAAATAATGAAGGAAGCCTGTTTCTTCGGGGGTTAAAAATAAAAGAGCTCTTCCTGATCCAGTAGCACCGCGAGCAGTACGACCTACACGATGGATATATTCTTTTGGATCGTCAGGAGGATCAAATTGAATAATCCAATCTACCTTGGGTATGTCCAAACCACGTGCCGCGACATCTGTACAGCAAAGGACACCAGAGTTTTGTTTGCAGAATTGGAAAAAGGTGGTGGTTCGGCGTTGTTGCTTTTGTCGTCCATGAATATCCATGACAGGGATATCAATGTAATTTAATAATTCAGCATGAAATTTAACGGAATTACAAGAAGAGAAAAATACCATGATTTTTTTCTTTTTGTAATTTTTTTTCAAAAAGGTAAACAAAAGTAGAAATCGTTTGTCGGAGGGACATGTTACATATCCCTGTTCTAGACCTGCTGCTGTTGCTAATTTCGTTTCGGATGGAATTTCTACATGAACGGCATCTTCTTCACGGATACTCAAACGAGCCAAATCTTCCACTTTTTTCGTCTGAGTTGCGGAGAATAGCATAGTTTGACGTTTTTGTTTGGGCAGGATTTTAATGATTTGACGCAAATCTTCTTCAAATCCAATATCCAATATACGATCAGCTTCATCAATGACTAGAATTTGTAAATTGCGAAAGACAAATCCTTTAGTATTTTGCAAATGATCTAATAGACGTCCAGGTGTCGCTACGAGTATATTAACACCTCGTGCTAGTCGTTCTGCCTCAGTACGGCGATTTGCTCCTCCAATAACCAATCCATGTGTTTGTCGATGTGTCCCAGCTGTACATAAATCTCGTAAGACGCCATAAATCTGTAAAGATAATTCGCGTGTGGGGGAGATAACAATCACACCAGTACCATTCTTGGTGGTAAAGTGGGATTTTTGAAGTAATTCAATTGCAGGTACCAAAAAGGCTAAGGTTTTACCACTTCCAGTCTTAGCGGCGCCAATTAAATCTTTTCCTGCAAGTAGAGGGGGTATGGACATGGCTTGAATTTGTGTCATTCGAGTAAATCCTAATGTAGAAAGACCCTTTTGTGTAAAATCGGTTAAAGGAAGAGATGCGAACAAATCATCTCCAGATTGATTGTCTTTGGAGAAAAAGTTTGGTTTTTCAGACAGATTAGAATCATCGGGGGTTTCATTTTCAGGGTCCTTTTTCTTCTTTTTCTTTTTCGTGGAGGTACTATCCTCATTAACCTCAGCTTCCGTGATGGTTTCACCTTCATCGTCATCGTCATCGTCATCGTCATCGTCATCGTCTCGGGATGGTTTCCTTTTTTTTGAGGAACTCTTGCCCTCGATTTCGGCAGCATCGCTATCTACATTTTGGACTTTGACCTCCTTGGACTTTTTTTTCTTTTTTTTCTTCTTTTTATCGACAGGTTCCTCACCAATCTCAACATCCTCCTCTACTTCTTCTTCTTGTTTTAATTGTTTCTTTTTACTTTTCTTTGACACCATTTTTCAAAGATAAACGATTATTCTTGGGAAAATGAATAGTGTTGACTGAAGGATGTTAGGCAGAGCTTTCTTTTTGTCTGTCGGTTCGAGTTGAGTTAAAATAAAGGGAATTGTGTTTTGTTGGTGGTTACGGTACCAGCAGCCAAATTATAATGAAGAAAACCCTTCTTTTTATTTCACAGAAAAAGATGAAATAAATGGGCATTATTGATTTCAACAATATACCAATGTCTACATACATAAATTTATGACGTAAACTCAGCTTCGAGTCGATTCGAATCATGCTAAAGCATACAAATAGAGAGTATCTATGTACAATTATACGGAAATCGAAACATCAGGTTTTCGAACAAAGAAGTATTCATCATAAATTTTATACAAAAATGAGCACCTCTAAACAAGATAAAAATACCACTCTGATGGAGCAGAAGCATCATGATTGCATCATTGATAACACACGTATATTCTTTGTTTGGGACTTTGATCATACAGTGGTGAATTGTAACTCAGATGAATATGTCCCTGCTAAAATTTTAGGCGTGAAAGAAACCACTCAACTATTCTTAGAGTACTGGGCTCAACATACCAATAATTGGCACAAATGTGTCGAATTGGTCATGGAGAAAGCAATGCAAAAAGCTCGTGATCAAAATCAAGATGAGGAAAAGGAAATTCAAAAAATAGCAGCAACTATGCCCTATTTGATGGAAGTTAAGAATGCATTGGAAGATATTTATAAATGTCAACATCAAAGCCATCCAGATTCAGAACGACTCAAGAAGGAAAAAGAACAATGTATATCCAATGAGAACCAATATGAAAAGGATTTTCAAACAAACGACATTCATCAAATGATCCTTTCTGATGGAAATACATATTTTATTCAATCCTTTTTAAATGGTACGGAATTTTATCGTTATTTTAATCAGGGTATCATTACCAACATTGGTACAATGGAATCAAATGAAAGTAACACCATGAAAAATTTTTTAGTGACTCCCTATGCACAAAATAAACCAAATGGATGTCCTTTACCACCTAAGTCCCAATGTCCGGATAATTTATGCAAGACGGAGGCTCTATTCCGAATATTGAAAAATTCATCTCATTTTTATAAATCCAGAAGTGTGAATAATACAGTAATAACATCTCGACCCAAGATAGTATATGTAGGTGATGGAGGAAATGATGCATGCCCTGCATTACATGTTTTGACAAGTCCCAAAGATGTGATTTTAGCAAGAAGTGGATATAAACCAATCTATGTAGATCTTGTCAAAAAACCTTTGGATTCGGGTGCATTGACGGACGAAGAAGCATTTTCATCTTTACCCCCAATGAATGATTCGAACAGCGGAGGCTATGGAATTCTTCCAAAATTTGATTCCTTAAAGAAAAAGTTTGATGAAACACCAAAATGTCAAATAAAGGTATGGAAGACAGGCACGGAATTGTGTTCTCATATAAATGAGTGCTTAACTTCTTCTTTCATGAGTAAGAATGAAGAGAAAGACAAATTTAAGATATCAATCGAATTTGAATAATGCAAAGAAAAATCTTCTTTAATAATGCTATTAAGCGATTGATTATTTTACTTTTCTTCAATACTGATGTGGGCCCGGATCTAAGTTATCATAATCCAAATCAATCTCTTGAAGAACTCCATTATTTTTATTATTTTGAGTGTATTTTGGAGTATTTGGCTTTTGCTGACTCATTTGTTGTTGTTGCAATTGTTGCATTTGCGCACTATCCGGTGTCTCGCTATATCGTCCACTTTTTGGTTGAAAAAATAATGGACTTATACCCAATGACCCATCAAATCGGTTCTTTTTCACTTCCATATATTTCTTTCTTCCATCATTTTGTAAAATAAGGACTGTATCGGCTTCCTGTGTTGACTTGGCACTACCATATATACTACTAATTCCTAGTTTGCTGCCCTCATCTTCTTTTCGTGGGTGTACCACCAATGTTATATGAACATTTTTCTCTGTTGCAAACTTACGAAATTTTTCTACTGCAATATCCTGCATGTCAAACTTATCCGAATAAAATCCTCTTTGTGACATGAGTGACCGACTTAGCATAAACTGCATATTATCCAGAATAATATGTTCTACATCATGTACATATACAGCGTAATCCATTGCATCAAGAACATCATCTACATCCGAGCCTCCGTGAAAACTCATAAAGTATAAAGGTAAATTACCGAATTTATCTGCAACAGACTCCACTATTTCAGCGGCATTTGGGTCTCCTTTGGGTATTGGATTTCGTGAAAATTGTTGTAACAGTTTGTGCATCAATCGAGTATTTTTTATTTCAAAACTACCCCATAGTGTATTAATACCCTGTTCGGAAAAGTCTAAGGATATCTGCCCTAAAAATGTAGTCTGGGGTGTTTGCCAAGGAGAAAGGGATAAGAAGTATGATGCATGAAATAATTCATTGCAAAAAAAATTTCTGGCAAACTCACCTTTCCACTTCCCGTTGGTCCTGTGACGACCGTCATTTCCCCTCTTCGGAATCCTTTTATTATGTTTGTAAATTTTGGCAGAGATGGTACTTTAACCCCTGCGTATTTCTCTGGGTGAAATATCTCATGCAAAACTTGTGTTCTCAAATCCGAAAAGTTTACAATACGTTCATGCGGAACAACTTTGGCTTCGCCCAAGATATCATCGAGATCCAACCCTTGCAGCAATGCTTCATTGGCATCTTTAGGGGCATTTGGCCCTGTAGGTTGTACTAACAAGGCTCTACCCATACCTAGCTTTTTCGCAAATGCCTCGGCGCCTTCTCTACCAGGACCATCATTGTCCATCCACAGATAGATTGTTTCAAAGCGTTCAAGCATTGGTAACACCTCCACTGGCAAACTTCGACATCCATTTGGTAAACTAACACATGGACGTCCAGTTGCTTGATATACTGCCATAGCATCATATTCTCCTTCAGTTATGACGATTTCAGTGGCATCATGTGGAATAGTATGCCATCCAAATAAACCCCATCCCCCCCCGGGTGGCTCAAGGCGTTGCCATGATTTTTTCTGAAGAGCTCTTGCTTTGATGCGTCTTGTCACCCACGGTCCCAATTCTTTACTCAGTTTTTTTCTCTCCTCTTCCGAAGATATGTCTTCCGATGCTTCTGATTTTGATTCTTTCAGATTTGAATCATTTTCTTGCTTAAGATTAGCACCCTCAAAAGAGCTGCTTTTTGTCAGCTCGGTATTAGCATTCATTTTTGTGGTTTCATTTTTCTCATTTTCATTATGCTTGGATTTCCAACTATACTTATTCCCTCTTAAAGCTTCCTGTTCCTGAACTTCACTGGCCCTCATAAACCATGGAAATGTAATACACTCTGCAGACACAAATTGATGATTTTGCTTACCATCTCCACGAAATTTATACATCGCTCGACCAACACCATACTTTCGAAGAGTTTGTCGATTTAACCCACGTACATTTGTTAGATAGTCAATTGGTGAAATTTTGTTAGAGGTTGTAACTGCTATGGAGTTTGCTGGTTGATTATTTTGCGCATTGTCAACGTATAAATTGGAGATGTACACAGCTGCTAATTTGGGATTGGGCATAGGAGAGCAATAGTCATTATTTGAATTTTGTTGATTTTGACCTCGAGTCGCGCCAGGAATCAATTCATCAGGGTCATACGAAGTTTGCTTTGGTTTCCATTTACTGCTGGAGATATCAGTAGCTTCTCGTTTATAAATGGATGTATTCGACGCTGCATTTGCAGATGTATTAGGAGCTCTTCCATTGTAGCTTGAGCCTGTATCATTAACTTGAAAACCACCAATTTTCATTTTAAAATCAAACCAAGATCCTTTCGCTCCACATCGATGACAGAAATAGGCCCCCGAACCTAATTGTACATATAGTTTGTGCATATTATCGGATTTTCCTTTGATAGGGTGGCAAAAAGGACATTCTTTGATAATAACGTGGGTCGTCGTCGTTCGCATATCTTGATCTTCGGTCATTCCATGTGCCTGACAAAAAGTTTGGATATCACTAATGTTGACATTTAAGTCATTGTGTTTGGATACAAATACTTTTGATCGTCTTTGAGAGAAATTGTAATGATTAAGGGAGAGGAGAGGTGATCGTGATTTTCCCTTTGAGTTGTTGCGTTGAAATTGTTTTTTTGTATTGTCATCTTTATTAGGACAAGTAGTGCAAACTGGAGATATAAAAGTTTGTAAGTTCCTTTTTGGCACTTTCACGACATTGTTAAATTTTTGAATCTTCTTTATTGAACTTGTTTCCTCAAAAGATAGATGTAATCTTTCATTATTTGCTATGATAGATGAGTAGAAGCAAGTGCGCCCGTTTGGGGGTCTGATGAAATTCCCACCTGTAAAGGTCATATATTGGTTACATTTCTTTTGGATCGAAACGAACGCCCTCCTTTTGAGTGGATTATGAACCATAAGCTGTGACATATTTTATGAGCCTTTTGTTGGATTTATAAGTGTGTTTGTTGGCAAGATAATGGGTTCATGTCATGATACAATTGGAGAAGAGTTAAAAGCTCATTTTTTGTAATCCTACACTTTATAAGATTTTTGCTTGCAATATCATTTCTATGCAAA
>Ga0115008_10005210_pt1 | contig 10746 bp, 11 predicted proteins | sample FraStrMetagenome_FD_87164 | JGI IMG/M metagenome (GOLD analysis project Ga0115008, IMG submission 87164) | Marine eukaryotic phytoplankton communities from Arctic Ocean - Fram Strait ARC3M Metagenome | ecosystem: Environmental > Aquatic > Marine > Oceanic | place: Fram Strait | collected...
TGATGAATGAAACGGTTGCTGCTTTTTAATTTTTATGTAGGTTTTTATGTAGGTTTCTTACTGGTACAAAACACGCGTAAAAAAACGGTGCCCCGTAATCTGAGGATGTCCCCCCTTCCATTCCTTTTCGAAATCAGTACAGATATGAAGAGGATGAGTTGTAACTACAAAGTAATTTATACCTGGTACAAGAGTGTATGATTCTTTTACCCCTATCATATCACTGTTTTTTGCTCTACATGTACAAGCCCGAGCAGTGTTTCAACGTTCCAACGGATTCGGATTCGGATTCGTCGGTCGTCGGCTTGCTCGAAGATTGCTTTGGACACGTATGACTTTTCCATGGATACAATAAGGAGAACTTTATTCGTTGAAACCTTCGCCATATGGAGAATATAATCACATGACATCTTATAGATGCTTGTATTTTCTACGAAATTAATAGCGCTTATTCAAAAAATTAATATCTTTGGGAGCGACGGCCTTTTATTATCCTGTACGTATCAATACATATTATTATCTTTTGTTCTGAGCTTACACATGATAATATTCCTTTTACATCCGCAGAAGAGAATTCTCCTACATTGAAAGATTGTATCTACATAATATGTATCCTGATCCTGAGCAGTTCCTGCTTCAACTTCATCTATTTTTTATATAAGTTCTGTTATATTTTTATAAGCATCATTCTTACTTTCCGAGAAAATTCACGAAACGAAATAGTTTAACGTTTTTCTTTCTCGGACAAAAGCTTTATCTCCTGAGCTAGATCCTGAGTACCGTAATTGTTTCGAGAATTTACTTTGTGGCATAATTTTTTAACGAAAAAGTGGTGAAAGAGCTGGTGAAAGGTATTTAATAGTAACGAGTTAATGAAAAATCTGGAGCCGTATAGAAAAGATCAATCAGATGATTTGCCCTTGCCTGAGAAGACGTAAGCGGGGAGATACTTCTTCTGTTGTTGACTATACAAATGGAAACAATATACAGCATAATCGTTCAAGTGCGAGAAGAAGACAGCGTGAATTCGATCAGACTGGGCGACAATCAGAGACCGCGCGACGAAGAGAAAATATGATTTTACGAAGAGATGATTCCGATGCAACTCTATCCGATATTTTTGATGATTGTACCTGTAAGAAAGTACCGGTCCTATCCGCTTTGGAGGCTCGGTTGTTAGAAAGCTGTTTTGTGGGATATACACCATTGCAACACGATCGTACCTGCCCATGCTACAAGCATTCAAGTAAGCGTGGAAAGTAGTGAATGCAATCCTTTGCTCGAGAGTTGAAAAGAGAATGATGCTAAATTTAATCGCAACTTAAAAATAAATAATTTTTAGAGTTTTCAAAAATAAATTACCTATTTGTCAGATAACTATTTCATTTGTTTCAAGTCTCCCTAGTCTCCCTTTCCTTTTCTTGCTAATAATATTATTCACTACCGGTGGATAATACGAGCAAGGTTAATTTCAAGATGACACAACCACGACATCAAAAACTATTCTCAGCGTACTGCTTGAATCTATGAATAACTCGCTCTCCAAACGCTATATTCTAGAAGCAACTACGAAAGATAACCTATGATAGGCAATTCAATCGCGAAATTTCGCGTGCATCTGGAACAGATGTTGATATAGGATTATTCACGATAAATTTTCAAATCGCCATAACAATAATATCTGTAAATTAGTTGTAGAAAACAACCGGTAGTCAAAATTCTTAAGTTCTATCAAAATTTTCTGGTTCTTCCTCACAATGAATCTGTCCAATATAAAGACATTCACCACCATTTACTTCATGATGTATTTGAGGTGTTACGAGATGACTTTACTTCCAATCCTGCTCCTACCCAACTTGTTTTCATCCTCGCATATGATCCAAAGTTTTTGTAATAGTGTACTCTTATTCGTGCAACATTCCAAAAAATAATAATTTTTCAATGTAATCAATGCAAGAATCCCAAATCAGCTTGTAGGGAGCAACTAAATATTGTAGACAAAATCTAAAACTGTGCGACAATCTTGTGATTCAACCTCTTTTCGCAAGAGTGAGAACTCTTCACTAACTCGCTCATTCCGCATTTTCGTTCTGTTTAAGAGATAGAGGGCAAGCGATATAATCATTATTTAAGGAGTAGAGAGCAATTCATATTGTCAGATTCAACATTACGAAAGAAAGACTACCCGCGCACTTTTGAGCCCTCAGTGAAGAGAGGGCAGGAAGGGGGAAATCAACGCACTCAAAATCGAATTTTAAAAGTTAAAGATAAGCTTAGCAATTTAGAACGGACACCTCTCATCCCCTTTAAAATCCTTTCATGTATACAGCTTTGAACCTCCATTTACATTAGTTCTTTTCCGTATACAAAAAGAAGCGGATATGCGTATACTCTCATTCATTCAAAACTGGCTACATTTTAAATTATCAATGTAGATACGCTAAGAACAATAATGAACACAACTACCTATCGTTTCTGTTTGTTTGACCTGGTGAATTTTTACCAACTGTATGAGCGAATACTTTACTTGTAAACATCTACTTTTATCCTTACTTTTTATTTTACAGGTGTCAGAGTCGCGTACCGGTATGCATTTATTTTCATATTAGAAAAAAATGTAACATGCAACATGCAAAGCTTTCCCGACCTCTTTTACTTTTAAGTACTCTTCAACAAGTATTAATAAATGTGTTGTACATTAATGTATAAATATTGATTCTGTCTATTTAGCGATAATTATCGTCAATGATATATCAAAATTAGCATAGTTGATAAATCGATTTTCATTCTTGTCTATACTAAATTTCTTTGCTGAACAAGACACAGGCGTTAGGTAAATGCCGTACTCACTCGTAGTAGACAGGCTACATTATTTATCTTGACTCTCAACTCTCAACACAATAACCTGAAATTCCAAAGTACAAATGTACAAACACAAAGTCATTGTTTGGTTCTTTCCTTCAATAACTATCGTCGTTTTTGTGGGATTGGTCTTCCCTAAACGAGACCTCTTTCTATTACGAATTAGGTCACCAGTGGACTGTGGTTTATGTCATTAGCTGAATTACTACAAAATAATTGATCGATTTTGTAGCGCCATAAACCTAGAGAGACGGGTTGAATTGTAACACACCGTTCGGCGACCGCAATTCGACCATGGTAAGCATCCGATCAATTTTGTTCATGATATGTTTTTAGGGAACATTCTAAGTAAGACGGAGGAGCAAACTTATTTAACTTATGTCTTAAAGGTACGTGTACAAACTATGACGGCAACGATGCCTCTAGTTTGGACACTATTTCAAATTATGTGTTTTGTAGCATCCTCTGAAAGATTGGAATTGAGTACCTTCCCAATCGAGTTGGAACGAATCCAGTTTACGAGAGGGATGATGTTCGATCTTCAGACTTCATCGAGCGACGTCTTTCTTGAGCAGATTGATCAATCAATAGCCGGAAGGTTTACAGAAGAGGAATCATATGGTGTTCAAGTATACACTAGACCAGGGAGTCATGTGTCATTCGAAGGTGAGCCCATTCGATTTAAATGGTCTAAGAACTTTAAATTTCTAAAATATGTTCAAAACATAAGAATCTGATGATGGCTGGTTTTTATCCCTCTCCACAACCGTTGTGAGATCAAATTCACTACCGATACCTATTCCAATTTCGATTCCCATTCCAGCGAACTCAGTATTAGGAGTATACATTTACATGGAGCCTTCTAGCGAAGCGGCGGTGGATCTTCCTATCCCATTTGAACGAGCTTCTACACTTTTGGACTCGTTTTATGAAAGTGACTCCGGTTCAAATCTATTCTATTTTCAAGGAACTTCGTTAACAGATCTTTGGAGTGGTGTTGAGCTTCCGGAACAGTCGATTTGGGGTGGAACGATTTACTTTAGGATCGCTGGTAATCCCACCTCTATGCCATCCAACTTCCCTACCCAAGAACCCTCTACATCAGCACCAACGAAATTGCCTACGGATAATCCTACTCCAACGCCAACCAAACAACCTACAAAAAGTCCTACCCTCAAACCTACCGCTTCACCAACAAAACAACCCACAAAAAGTCCTACTCTCGAACCTACCCCATCACCAACAAAACATCACACGGAAAGTCCTACTCTGTTACCTTCATCATCACCAACAAAGCAACACACGGAAAGTCCTACTCTCTTACCTTCATCATCACCAACAAAACAACACATGGAGAATCCTACTCTCTTACCTTCATCATCACCAACAAAACAACGCACGGAAAATCCTACTCATCTACCTTCATCATCACCAACAAAACAACACACGGAGAGTCCTAGTCTTGCACCTACTTCACCACCAACAAAACAACACACGGAAAATCCTACTCTCGCATCTACTCCATCACCTACAAAACAAACCACAGAAAGTCCTATTGTCGAACCTACCCAATCACTATCAACACGACCCACGAAGAGTCCTTCACTTAAACCCACCCTATTGCTGACAACGCAACCCACAGAAAGTCCGACTTTCAAATCTACCAATTATCCAACAAAAATTCATACTTTTGAACCTTCAATGAGACCAATTCAACAACCAGCTGAAGATTCATCGAATCGACCAACCGAATTTAGAACTTTCTATCCAACAACTCACAACTCATCAATGCCATCTATCACTCCAACGATTAAAGCATCACCAAGTCCTAGTAAATTGATGCCCAATACAAGTGTCAATCCATCTTTAGTCAAAACGATCCATCCCACACATTCACCGTCGGTACAATCTCTCCGACCGTCAACGAAAAATCCAACACGACCTTTTAAATCATCGCAACAACCCTCTTCTATAACGCGTTCTCCAGCGAACATCTCAGAAAGCACTAGCAATGACGACACTGCATTAATCGGCACTCTCACTGCGGTGTCTTCCTTCACAGTTCTTTGCCTAGCTGCGCTTACGATGGTAAGGCGTAGATGGAAGCAGCGAGCAAGCGAGTTATTGGCCAGTCCAATCCCAACTAGAGGAGGAGATTTTTCGGCTCTATCTCCTTTCAGTAAATCTAGTCCACCTCAAGGTGGTAATTTATCCCAAGAGATATTCGATGACGAGAGTTCTGCAGCTATTAGTCATAATTTGGTAACAGGTGCATATATGAATGAAGATAATGACCCTGAATCGAGCACCGAAGGTTTTGGGTCTTTTGATCACGGCAATAACAATCGGAAAGCGTCAATCGACGAAAGTTCCAACGATATCGACAACGACCTATATTTTCATCGCTAATTTTATGTATATCAGTTTCTTACAAACTTTCTTGTACTTTGCACCCTTTTTTGTAAGAAGATGATTCATACAACTCGTCAACGTTTGTGTTTTCCCTTTGAAAATACTAACTATCCTAAAATAATTATTTGACCATCATGAACCTCCAAACTATAGGTCGGAAAAGAATATGATCCTCTGGTACCACTTTTCCTTACAGTGACGCAAAATAAATATTTGCACGCGGTTAACAGCGCCTTGCTAAAGACGGGTGTGGTGTCAGCCTACGTCAGTAAAACCCTTGCAAATTGTGCGCATACGACAACTTGAATCCCTCACTTCTGGAGCCTATGTATACAACGATAAATTTGTGAATTCAAGAGCTTATTTTCCTCTCTACTGCTACATAGATGACTCTGTCTTCTATCTCCTATTACCGGTTTATACCTCGGAATTGCCACGTTTCTTCGCTCGTGCTTTCATTCCACCTTTAGGTGCCTGTATCGCTCGAAAGCTTTCAATGCACTTTCGCACATCCGACTCGGACCCTTTTCGCCAACGAGAGGCATTCGAACCTGATACTAACATAACTGCATTGTCTGTCCCGCTAGGTATGGTTGCAGCAATTATAGCAACTCGAGGAATCTCACTGTTAGTGCTCTGACTCAAATTCGAAAACGTCAATTCAAGAAATCTATATTCTGAACCATCTTTCGGGTTAACATACGATTTCTTCACTTTAATATCAGTCGGCGGCCCGTAAAAGCTGTAACGTCCAGTTGGATCAAAAAGTCTTTTCAAGAAGAAATCATTAGGCAGATCGGCCAACGCCTTCCCCTGTGAACTTTCTGTGACAGCTACGAACGCACCATCACCAGTCTTTCCATCGCGACACTCAACATCAAAAACCGCTCCTTTCGCAACCGTCCATGGACTTTCAAAAGAAACGAACACCGGTTCACGATCTGCTCCCACTAAGACTTCGACTGCAACTGAACCAGATCGAGCATCTCTTAAAACATCACTTCCATCACGCAGTACAACTCCAGTTTCAGGTCGTGATTTTCCTGCTTGGCCGCTAACCTAAAAACAACAAACCGTCAAATAACATCTTTCATCAGAAAATGTTCTATTACCAAAGCGTATAAAATCCATCACCAAAAGAAAATACATGGCACTTACCCCCATAGGTTGGCTCACCATACCAGACCGCAAAAAATCGTTCACATCAAGTGAATCAGGCATAGTATCAGCCCCAGCCTCTGCATTGGCAACTATGGGTGCGCCCAATAAGAGAGAAGCCGCGGAAACCCCCAAGAACGCTCTGCGATCCGTCGAACTTCCTTGAACAGTAGCCGACACATCTGATTTCCCACCAGTTCTCGTTAGGCCGTTTGCCTCATAGATGATGGAAGCGAGAAATGTAACTGCAGCAGTTGTTGAATGGTATGTTTTCATGTTGACCTTATTATGTGCACGCTGTATTGGAGTGATGTAATATTTTTGGTTTGTTTGGGTTTGTCATTCTCCTCCATTCCCCATTCCTCGTGACAAGTAGATATGTGTCAGCACTGTGCGTGTCCAGGAGTCGGGGAGGGGGAGTGCTAAACTTCGGACTCTTTTAGCTAAATTGGCACAATTGTAAGAATTGGTCATATAATACATGTATTAAATACGAGTATATTGTAATAGGATTCGAAAGATACGAGAAAACGAGAGACAATAGGACTCATTACATCACACAGATCAATTCTGTATCGTACACAGTCGAGACTTTTTACTTTCTCTTACTGTATCTGAGTGTTGATCCATGCTCTATTCTTCTCTACATTTCATATATTGATATTCTTATATATAAATACTACAGTAACATATTTGTAAAACAATATGAGTTTAATCAGCAACGCTTCCCCCGTAGGATTTGGAACTGCAGCATTGGGCACTCAATGTGCATCCGTGGTATATACGGCGTTGCAAGCTGGCTTTCGAACCTTTGATACGGCCGAAGCTGAGTATTGGTGAGTAAGTACGCCTATTTTGTTTCGGATGGATTGATGTTCAACGGTGGTAGGTTTCTTATGCCCGTGTTTTCGTTTTGGTGTACAGGTACGATCAGAAGGCAGTGGTAAGCTTATAGTTGAAGAAAACGATGTATTGTAAAGATGAATGAACATTTTGTGTGGTAACTTCTCAGAACTTCATTTTGATACTTAGGGTCAAGCTCTAGAAAGATTCTTTACGGAACTTCCCGAGTGCGAAGATATTGCAACGGCGTGCTACGACGAGGGATTGTCTGTCTATTCGAAGATTCCCCCTTGGGAGCTTACAAGTATTGAAAATATTCAATCACGTGCGAAAAAGTCACAGGAGACTTTATTGGGATTTTGTAATGAACATGATGATAATAGCGGAGCTGTAATTAGCGTGTTTCCGCTAGATACATATTTTATTCATGCTCCTCATTGTTGGAAAGGTTGGCATGCTCAATGTGTTAATGGAGATGAGGCGAAATTGTCGTTGCGTGAAGCTTGGTTAGGTATGGAACAGGTCGTTATTGACGGATCAGCGAAACGAATTGGCCTTTCTAATGTGCGAGAGGATGAATTAAAGGATATAATTGCATTCGTGAAGGAACGTCAAAAGAAAGGCATTACAAGCGCCAGAATGCCTGATGTTTTGCAGCAATACAGTGATCCTCTACGACCAGCTACTCGCATTAGAGAATTATGCAAGGAATTTGGAATTGAATTTCTTTCATTTAGTACTCTCGGAACCCAACACTCAATGCAGCATAGAGGTGCAAATCCCGTCCTTAACAACGATGTGATACTACGATTAGCAGACTTGTATGAAAGAAGCACTGCAGAAATTGTTTTATCTTGGGCTCTTCAAAGAAATATGTCAGTCATTCCAAGGTCTTCAAAGAAAAATCATATTCAACAGTTATCTAATTTGATCTATGAACAGTCCGGTTTCCTTGAAGAAGAACATTTAGTGTTGATTGATAGTTTATCATGGGAATAGAGCTAGTTTTCATTAAGATCTGAGTCATTTTACGGAAATAATCAATTGTGTCTATTGTGAAAGTCTACATTGCTTGTTAAGCTTTTTTTCGAGTCAAAAGTAAAATTCCCTTTACACAGCATTATCGATGAAAAATTATTGCTTAGTTTGAAGGCGCAGGCCGAGAAAAGCTGCCACGGGAACTCGTTTCCACAACAGTTTTTGAAGCGTCAGCATCGCCACCATACTTAGGGTACTTTGCCTGCACACCCTCCCACGTCATCTTACCATGAACGATCGCACTAATGATGTCAGTAATATCATCCTTCGGTAACCGAACTTGTTCCATAGAATCTCTCTCACGTAAGGTGACACTGCCATCCTTCAGGGTATCAAAATCACACGTGACCGCGAATGGGACGCCGATTTCATCTGCACGGGCGTATCGCCTTCCGATAGTAGCACCAGATGTGTCCACTTTTGCCGAAAGATCATAATCCATGAGATCTGCTGCGATTTCATTAACAACAGTATTCAGTTCGTCACTGCTACTAATTGGAAGCACGGCACATTTATAAGGGGCAACGCGGGGGTTGAATTTCATTACATTTCGCTTTTCTTCGTCGTCACGAGTATAGAAACAGTGCTCGAGCAAAGAATAAAGGATCCGACCGACACCAAAGGAAGGCTCAATCACAGAAGGTGTAAATTTGATTTCATGAACTTTTTTGTTTGCTTTCTTCCATGTGACCATATCCTTCGTGATAGTGAAGCCATCAACAATAGTAGTTCCATTTGTCTCGAGGTCAGTCGCCACCTTTTCAAAATCATCCCAATTTTGTGCAAGCGCTTCAAGAGCGCCAGATACAACACGTTGGTCTGCTTTAAATTCTTTACCTAGCAATTTGCGGTCGAATTTTAATTTGGCTATAGTAATATCTTTTGGCTTATCCAACTTCTGAGTTGCAACCATTGGTGTATTCGTCGCTTCACTGTGAACTTTCAAATCGTAGCACGCCCGATCAGCATGACCAACACACTCTACCCACCCATAACTTGACTTAATCTCGAGGTCCCAGCAATCACATGCATAATGTGCCATTTCGGTAGTGAGATGCTGTCTAAATCGAAGTCTGGTGGCATCCATACCAATCTTTTCCATGAAGAGTTGTGTTCGAGCCATGAAGTAACCCAACGTTTCATTGTTTACTAAACCTAACTTTACTGCATCACCGACACTGACTGCCTTGGTCTTTCCAGATCCAAGTTGATCATCGCGGCCAAACAGAACGAGCTCTTTGTCTGAAACCGACGCAAAATTGGGATGACTCTTATCATCGGGGTTAACAAAATGCTCAATTTCTGCCATAGTAAATTCTCGAACACGAAGCAATCCGCTTCGAGGGGAGATTTCGTTTCGAAAACCAAGACCTATTTGAGCAGCAGCAAAGGGCATCCTTTGGGCATTGTAATCTAACAACCGACGAAAGTTTACAAAAAGACCCTGAGCAGTCTCAGGACGGAGAAAGCCAACACTTGTACCTTCTGGTCCAATGGTTGTTTTGAACATTAAATTAAATGGGAAGCACGGGCTAAATTCTTGGCCACTGGGTGCTTTTACCTTGTAACCTTCTTTTAGCAACTTATCTAATTCCTGAGGAGAGAACGCATCAGCCTGGCGCTGAATACGTAAATGATGGTCTCGCTCCTCAGTAGATAGAGTAACAGTATTATCCTCTAATAAATTATCAATTGCATCTTCCAAGAGCTTATCTGCTCGAAAGCATTCTCCAGTCTCCGGATCTTTGACCATTAAATCGGTGAAGCGATCAACATGACCGCTGGTCTTAAGGACAGGTTCAGGGGTAAGATTCGTGCAGTCCATCTCTAGCATGCTCTCTGTCAATACGAAATGTTTCCTCCAAAGATCAACGATTGCAGCCTAAAATAACAAAATCTATACCGTAAGCTACCGTGATTTGTGTTTCAATGAAAAACAAAGAACACTTACCTTCAAGGCACATCCTGGGGGACCCAAATCGAACAAACCCTTAACACCACCATGAATTTCAAAACTTGGCAAAACAAACATTTTGCGAAGAACTAAATCATCAAATAACTTCTTATCAAAACCATCACTTTCGGATACACTCAATTTCGCAAATTGCTCCTTGAGAGACTTGAGGTCGTCTACCGCCGCCGCAATTTCGTCACCCGCAGCTCCATCCTTCTTCAACTGACGGACAAGTGAAGCCTGTTTGGTGACCTTAGCGGCTAGAGCGTCAATATCTACTACTGCGTCATCGTTACTCATCTTTTGACACTTTACTTCGATATCGATATAATTAGATATGTGTTAATATCAATATTAGTTAGTATTAATGCAATGTACTAATATGTACCGGTATGTGTACTAGAAATGATTTTTGTATGGTACGTTTTACGTTTCATCCGAGATGCTTGTGTTGTGTACGTATCCGACGACTCGTAAAA
>Ga0115008_10005213_pt1 | contig 10742 bp, 7 predicted proteins | sample FraStrMetagenome_FD_87164 | JGI IMG/M metagenome (GOLD analysis project Ga0115008, IMG submission 87164) | Marine eukaryotic phytoplankton communities from Arctic Ocean - Fram Strait ARC3M Metagenome | ecosystem: Environmental > Aquatic > Marine > Oceanic | place: Fram Strait | collected 2012-06-18
AACGATATGATTCAATTTCGGTATCATGAATTCCAACAAAATATGAGAATAATCCCTTTGATTAACTTACCTGTTGGATCAACACCATGTTCATCTGACATTACCTGCGAAAGTGAGAATTTAAAGTGAAAAATTGTTCAAAAGTTTCAAATATCTTGACTATCATCGAATTTCCCAATCATAATTTGTCATCTCACCTCCCAGAACTTAGCTCCGATTTGGTTACCGCATTGACCTCCTTGAATGTGAACAATTTCTCTCATTTTGGCTCTATGTAATGTCTTCGGTAACAATAGAGGATACTAGTGCTTTTATCAAAACAATCTCTTTCGCAAAAAGTGAAAGAATTTTTTTGAAATCAATTAAAATGAAACTGTTTTCTAGATTCAGTATATTGTTACTCATTAATGCCCGCGCATACTCTTATTTTAAGAAAATTAAATTTGAAATTTCAATCTTCTTGAATGTATCATCCCTATTTGACTTCTGAAAAAATGTCCGCCAAAGAATTTTTTGTCTATGTGATGTTGAAAGTGAACATGAGTGCTGAGCAATGTATGGCATACATTTTTTAAAAGAAATTTAGCAAATAGCACATTTAACTTCAAGAGCATTTGATAAATGAAATAAAACTGATTAATCGATACTACTTTCACTTGACATATATTCATCCAATAAATTCACTAATATTGCCGAACAAAAATGTGTTGACTTACTTGTACAGACAACCAATTGAGCCAAAAAGAAATTTTAGAAAGTTTTCCTCTCTATCATTTTTTCCTCTTTCGAACATCTAGTTTGCTTTGAATTGTGGAAAAATCATATTGATGATTCTTGTCCTGAGGAGACAGCAGCATTACACACCTCTGCTGATTGATTCACAATATTGGACATTTTTTCGCGCCGAAAAAATAGAAAAAAGATTCCTTTTTGTCAATGTATGAAAGTAGCCGTAGAACGTTACTAGAAGCCTTTCCATAATGAAACTTTCTTGATAGTTTTGCAAATTAAGAGTACGAGAGTAGGAAGGTGGTCCAACTTTATCTACAACTCAGCAACCTACTTCGCCAACGATGTCATTTGCTAGCCCCGAAAAATCTGCTTATGGAGCTCGAAAACCATATGATGAGCAAAATCTACTCCCCGTAACCATCAAAATGCTGTTAAGTGCAACTCCAACCACAAATGCTGGAGGAACGGGACAATTGGCCTTACAAGATGGTCGAGAAATCAATAGCGTGAAATTCGTTGGAGCAATTCGTAGTGCTGAGGAACAGAGCACCCATATAAAATACGTAATTGAGGATGGCACTGGCCTCATTGAAGTGAAACAGTTTATTGATGAGAGCACAGACACCGCATTTACACGTGAAATGAGGGAAAAAACTGCCACAGATAATACCTATGTTCGAGTTATAGGGCAGTTGAAAGACTTTGGTGAATCGCATTCTGTTGTTGGTTTTAGCGTAAGGGTTCTTAGCTCAGGAAACGAACTAACTCACCACATGCTTGAAGTCGTTTACTCCGGAGAAAGGTACAAGAAAGATCGCGGTGGACAAGGAGGTGGTTCAGAAATGACGCCAACACCTTTTGGAACAAATGTACCTTTATCATCGCCAACACCGACTAAGTCTATGAATAATATTAACTCAATGGGATCCTATAATCAACAGCAACAATCTGACATGGGGCCTGATGCTAATTTACACAATGCCGTTTTAGGATTTATGAAAGTCAATGGTAAGTCAGGATCATTTATTATTATCATCATGTAAAATACTTTTGTTTGACTTCATTTGGAAGTATGTTGATTATTATAAGCTTATGTACTCTTTGTGCTTGTGACTATTTTATCAATATAGGTGACCCTGATGTAGGTGCGGACGTAGGCAAATGTATGGAAGCCCTTGCTCCCAAACATTCAGCCAAAGATATCAAACGAAGTATAGACCATTTGTCTGCTCAAGGATTAATTTATTCCACAATTGATGATACTAAGTATATGTATGCGGAGTAAAAATATTTAACACGATTTAGATTCAAGATAATGACCAAAGCATGTTCATGTAAATTACTGTTTCCTATGAAAAATCTTCTATTTTGTCGTCAACTCTAGACTTTTTCGCCACAATATCTTTCTCAAGTAAATCTAATCGTTCTTTCAAATAGAGTGGAACAATATCATTTTCATTTTCGAAAGAAAATCCATGATCTTTGGCAACAGCTCTCATTGCATCACATACTTCGTTCGAAGAGGTTATGTCGCCTGAATTTAAGTATTGAGTCAATAAAAGTCGCAAGGTTTCTAGCTTTACAGTAATCTTTTTCTCTCTTGCATCGTGGATAAGGGCCTTTGCTTCGTCAAGTTTGGAGGAGAAGGTCAATATTCTCGCAAGATAATGAATAGAATCAGATGTATGAGATACTTTAAAGTCGTTCATAATGGAAATTGTTTCATATGCAGATTCCAGTTGTGCCCCTGAGTCATATTCCTGAGTTCTTAAATTTTCTTTCTCATTTCTATTCTTGCTCGGAAAGATAGTGTTTTTCATATCAGTTGCAATAGCTTGTAAAAGGTAAGAAAAGGTTTCAGAATCTGGAACGAGTCCTTTTTCTTCAAATAAATCATATGTTGAAAATGCGTTATCTAAGTGCCCTACTTTTCCATACGCTGCAAGGATGCAGTTTATTGAAGAAGTTGTGATATTGGTACCCTCGGTATTGTTGATTAAGATATAATATGCATTATCTATTCTACCAACACTATAACTGTGAACCAAAAGAAAATATTAGAAACATATCAAAAGCATTTGCACCAAGAGAAATATCGTAATTACCTTAATGATTTTGCGATCATTTGAGTCAAGGCTCTTGAAGGAATATAACCTTCTTTTTCCATTTCAGCCATAACGGCAAACGCATGATGATCTTGCTTATAAGCAATCATAAACCCATGAATAGCGTTCTCGAACATAGATTCGCTTGGTTTATATCCCATCATATCAATAAGATCCCAAACTAGTAATAAAAGGTCAGTGTCGCCAAATTTTGCTGCAGAAACAGCAATGCTGTCTAGCATACTAGCACTAATACGATATTCATGAAGAGGATCTCCATCCTCCTTTGATTCATACAGCTTTTTAATACAATGAAGTATCTTAGTTGTTTTCTTCACATTAATAAATGGGTATTCATTCAAAAGGGTTTGTGTCACAGTTCTTGAATCAACACGATAGTTATCCTCCACAAGTTGTTCTAATACTCTGATAAATGGTACATCTCTTCGCTTTGCTTCACGAGGTGATTGTGAACCAACCTTCAAGAATGAGTAATTTAACATATTTTCCAGGATATGATTGGGGCAAGAAATGCCCTTGTGTTGTATGTATGCCCAAATATCACCTGAATGTACTAGATTGAAATCAGGTTGTGACAACACAGAGAGAAAGAACTCAGGGAATATTTCCTTTTGATAAGTTTCGAAATCTAAACTTTGAAGATGAGTGGACAAATAGGAGATTACGCTTGACACATGCTGTCTCCTCGGTGATTTCTTAGTCTCTTTTAAACTCTGACATAAGCTGATATACAAAGAAATTGGAACTGGATGTGAAGTGCTCTTATCTAAGTTCTTCGTAGTATCACGCTTGTACTGGATATTCAACTTTTGAAGAACCTTATAAGAAGCAAAAACATCATTTTCTTTGCAAGCTAAATCTAAGAGACCTACAAGATTCTCTGTCCGAATGCTGATGTCGTTTCTGTCTGACAGTTTCCAAAATGGATACATTGCACCAGAAAGGTTTTGTTTACTAATAGCGATTGCAAGTCTTCTTTCAAAATAATGACTACCTTGATTTTGTTTTTTTTCTTTCTTGTTTTTATTTTGGTTCGTCTCTTTCTCAATATCCTCAGAACTATGATTCAGATTGCCTTTTTGATCATTCAATACAGATGATTCATTCGTGGTTTTCGAATTGGAAATTTCATCGCCTTGAAGATTAAAGAGCTTACTTTCCAATAGTGGCTCAACATCGCCATCGCCACCGTCACCGTCAGCTTCAGCTTCAGCTTCAGATATCTTCCTACATTTTTTCTTTTCATCTGTATGACTTGCTTCGGTTATATTATTTTGGTCAACTTGCGACTTCTCGAAAGTAATAGGATCCTTACTAGGATTAAGAATATCGTCCGCAAGTAAGTTGGATGCAACGGAAAAGGACCGAAAAGCGGATGAATTTTCAATGAAACTGTTAACATCATTGTCCTTAAATTTGTTCTTCGTTTGTTCTGGGTTTATTTTCGTATTTGAATCATTATGTATACAAGAAAATATATGATTATTTGGACGTATTGGAAGATTTCTGTTACTGACTCTTTGTGTTACTGCGAATCCACTCTTTTTGAAAGCATGACGAAGCATTGTTTCTCTATCAAGCCTAATTTGGGATTACTGTGCAATGTGTGCAATATAGGACTCGGGAGGCCTCTCTTTGATTTTACACGTTTTGTCGAATGCCTCGTTTCTTTCACTTTCGATATAGACGTTGAAATCTTATTTTCTTGTTGATGTAATGGATGGAGGAACTAACTAATATTGACACAGGCGGATCTCCTTGAAAACAAAACAATTTATTTATTATTATTATTTTTTTTCAATCTGAATTGCGTAGAACATTACTGAACCGGAAATCTAATCCATCTGTTCGTGCCCATCCATCAGAAAAATTATCACTGCTCCTGTTTTCGAGAAATGACCTGACGTGCATGTGATCCATCAGAACTCGATTTTTTTCTATTTTTGGTGGTTGTGAAATGCATTATTGTATTGCCCTACCCTCAAAAATTCCATTGAGATTCCCTTTTTTGTAGAAGCATACCTTAAATGAAAACCTAATTAGTTGAACGTATGGAATTTCTTTATTTGCAACTTAGTTTATTTGGATGAAAACAGTGTCCATACGAGTGAAATCACCTACTCCAGATTAATGTGATCAACTGACTAAGACGTTAAAAAACGTTAATCGTTGCTTAGATGATGCTTTGGAAAAGAAACGGTACATGAACACAAGTGAATGTAATCGATGAGGAATGAAGTTTGTCTCATTAAAAGTTCAAAAAGAGCAGAATAGAACTGAGTGAAAGTAACACATCTAAGACTCGAAGATGAGACGTGTCACGAGATCATTGATACATCATACTCTACCAAATGATAGGAGGCAACTTCAAAAAGAATTATGTAATTGCACCTCTTTGTGCAGGTCAACAAAGATATCAAGACGTAGTTTTTCCATGCATAATCATCAACTCCAAAACAAAATCTTGAATCCGTGGTATATTCCAAATGATTCATACTCGATGCTCCCAATTAATCGGTCATACTTTTCGTCTCTCTCGGGATCAAGTGGAGATGAAAATGATACGAATAACAATGGATCCACAAACATAGAAACGACTCCCTTATCAAAAGTTTCACAGGAAGATTTAGAATTAGCAATGAACGCTCATTCATCCACAAATGCTATACATGATAACAAAAGCAGTACGTCTGATATCCCATCTTCCTTTTCTGACATACCTGGCATATCTCAAAAAGAAGGGAAAAAGTTACTCTCAATTGTTTACACATGCACTGTTTGTGGGACTAGATCTGCCAAACGATTTTCAGAACAAGCATATCAAAATGGTTTAGTCATGGTACGATGTCCAGGATGTCAAAGTTTACATTTAATTGCAGATAGATTAGGTTTCTTTGACGATTCTGATGATAGTGATGATATGAAGGGTAATTGGGATATTGAGCAATTTATTAAAAAGAAAGCAGGTGAAGATGGAGTCAAGGTGGTAACAAATGGGAATGTTTTAGAGCTAACAATGGATGATCTCTTGGGCAAAGATTCAGACCTTCAAAGTGCAAAGTCTAATGATAATGAAGACAAAACTACTTAAAGCATACTTCTACTTTAGAAATGATGAATAACCTTTGTTTTTACTATATTGTTAAAAGATGTCACATGCAAATTATTTTCTCTACTTTATTGTGGTTCGTTTAGTGTCGCGAGAAGAAATATCAAATTGACTAACTTGTTTTTATCTCGAGATGCAGCTAATTATTTTCAAGGAAGAGGAGGTAAACAACCAAGATTCTCAAACCATACGCGCAACAAATTGATCTCACAATCACGATACGGGACTCATCCCTATTGAGCAAGCGCCCTTGTTCTCAATCCTCACGGTCATCATTGGACGAATGGTTACTATTTTTTCCATTCTCTTGCTATTCTATAATATTGTGATGACTACATCTGTCTCAGAAACAACATATACATCCATGAAAACAAACTCACCCAATCACATCAAAACAAAATCCAAAGCTAAAACCATTTATCTTTGTCGTCATGCTGAAACAGAAGAAAATATTCGTATGAACCATTTACGAAAAGCAGGACATTCGATCAAATCCCTCAAACCCCCCAATCCTACAGATGTATTCCTAGGTTGTCAATTTTTAGGTATGGTCTTAATAGGACGGACCAATTCCATCGTTTCTGCAAATGGGACAAATCAAATTCAAGAAATGCAGAAGATAGTGTTACAACATCAATTAACACCAAAAATTAAGAAAGTAGCCCACTCTCCATTAATCCGTGCTAAGGAGACTTGTTATGGAGTATTTGATCTAGACCACCATATGAATATACCAATAATACCTCTAGATTGCCTACGAGAAGTAACGCCTTTTGAATTTGTATTTGCTGGAAGGACTCAGGTTAAAAGACGCATACAAGAACTTTATAAATGGATAAAGGAACAGGAAGAAGATACTATTGCAATTGTTGGTCATTCTGAATACTTTTTGATCATGCTTGGTTTGGAAGAGAAATTTAAGAATTGCGATGTTTGGAAAGCTACTTTTTGTGATGGAAAATGGACAAATTTAGAACTACAACATAGGTTGAATGGTGATGGGTCAAATGTTATTGATGTACCTTATTGACTTTGTCGATTTGATAATATATTATTCAGTCTAAGGAATAGTTGATTTTTTATTTAATTTTGTAATACTGTACAATACCAAATGGGGAGCACACAATCAAAACTAAAAATTAAAGTGAATCAATCTAAGAAAAAGATGTATACCTATATATATTCCTTCTTCTATGATATCATTTATAGGAGGGGGAGAGAAGTGTCTGGCTTCGATGAAGTGCAGAATTCATTGTGAATCGCAAGCACGAGTATAAATTCAACGGTAAATATTTCTAACTTGGATACATATTAAGTCTCCTCAGCTAAATCTTTTCATTCCAAGATTTCTATCTTTGAAATCGTTATTGCAAAACTCATAAAAACGGGCAATTAGCATCTAATTGGTCTTAATAATTTAAAGTGCGAAAGGTTCTACTTTAGCATGGTCAACTTCCATCAATTCGGGGTCGACAGCACCCAATATTTTCCTCATGGTGTTAGGGCTAGTAAGAGATTTGACAACCAAATCAGCTACGTCTTCTCTGTGAATAGATCCCACAACAGCATTATCTTCTGTTAAGATTGCACTTCCAGTTTTGGGTTCACTCTTCAATCCACCTGGCCTGATAATGGTCCAATTGGTATTGGTATAATACTTAACCAAAACATTCTCTGCTCGTGTTTTGGCTGCAAGAGCGTCCTTCAAAACATCATAGGCACTTGGTGGGATAGCATCTTTACTATCTCCACATCCGATACTGGTAACCAATACAACTCTTGTCACGCCCAAAATTCCAGCGGCTTCAATAACATTGTTATTACCTTCATAATCTACTCTCTTGTCATCGGCTCCTCCGCCCAAAGTTGAAATAACAGCATCGCATCCATCAATGGTTCCTTCCACGAGTTTGTAATCAAAAGCGTCTCCAATAACTGCACTGACATTATCAATTGCGTTAAGCTCTTCCGCGGCTTCCTCCGAACGTACAAGGGCGGTGATTTGGGAGTCCGGGTAGTTAGAGCGAAGATTGGAAATAATATGACGACCAACTCCACGAGATCCTCCAGCTACAAAAATATTGGAGTAGGATTGTTTGGCAGCAGCATCAGCTGAAGACATGGAAAGAGAGGTTGTTGTGCGTGTGAAGGCCGGAGATGTTTGAGAGAAACCATAGGCGGCAGGTAGGAGGAGAATGGCGGCGAATTGTTTCAGAGAGTACATTATTTCAAGGTTACGGTTGCAATGGTAATTTGTTGTCTTTGCTGATAAAGAAAGTTAAGTTTCAATCGCTGTTGAGTCAACAAAATTGAGTTGAAATAGAAAATATGTAAGAGAGCATCTTATTTTCATCAAATTTGATATACGGAAAAGTATGTGTTTTGGATACATCAATCATGGCGAAAGTCGATCTCGTGATATCTTCAACTTCACATTTAACGAGATATTTATTACATTGTGTATGGTAGTATGTGCAAATATTTCACGTGGAAGGAAAATGACAAATATTGAAGGGAAGGGTAGCAAGACTTGATTTGAACACGTACTTGCAATGTAACATACTATGTTCTACAGCAGTTTTCCACAAATCGCAAGAAAATTATTTTACGGCATTTTTTGTTTTGTCATTTTTTCAAAATTTTCTCCATACTGCTGTGAAGTGCTGCCAAACAGTGTCACTATGTTGAGCCACGATTGCTACGTCAACATCTTTATGTACCTATGGTAAGCATGTAGGATGTTCACAAAAGAGGATAGAATTATCCTTTCACTCTCAAGAAGAACAGTTTCTTAATTTTGTAGACAGTACAAAAACAGTCAGCAGAAAAAATGTAAAACTAAGACTCTACTTTTAGTCATTCCAAGTTTACCATAAGTCATGAAATTAACATATCCTTTAAAAATGACGACCCTCATAGCTCTCAAAACCATCGCCACTAGTATTGGTCGTCGAAGCAGCACCTCCACACAATTTAGTTCCTTTGGAAAATCATGTTTTGCTTTCGCAAGCACAACGAACAATCACAAAAATGGAGTAGAACTTTCCTCATCTGCATCTTCCGTTTCTTTTGGAATTCGCCAAAATTCTGCTTCAAAGTTAAACAATCAAATGCGTCTATTCTCCTCCACATCTTCATCCTCTACGCTTACAAATAATACCTACCACCAAAGTTTTCATCATAATTCCTCATCTTCTGCATTCACAACATCTACAATCGCTGCGTCCACAGCAACTGCTGCTGCCATTGTTTCAAACGATGAGAAATCTCAAACAAATTGCGAAGGTGGCTCAGATAGTGAGACGGAAAGCATTGTAACTATGCCATTTCCAGAAGAAGCTTTACGGACTGACCATTATAATGGGGTAACAATTGACGTCTCAAAGCTACCTTCTAAATTCATAGATTCTCCAGCTTTGTTTGAGGATGCATTGGCAAAAGCGTTATCAATTTGGAAACACGAAGGAAAGAGAGGAATCTGGTTGAAATTGAATACAAGATTCTCGAATTTGGTTCATGTAAGATCTATTTTTCATTTTTGTTATTGTATAACAATTGTATTTCTGTTTTCGCAGCCAACTCAATATCTTCTTTAAATACAAAAAATGTAGCCTTGTGTTGAAAATGGATTTGACTTCCAACATGCGGAGAAAGGTCTAATCATCTTAACACGATGGCTTCCTAATTCCGAATCACGCCTACCACTGGGACCTACGCATCAAGTAGGAATCGGCGCCCTACTTTTACATCCTAAAAATCCAAACAAAATGTTAGTTGTACAAGAAAAATCAGGACCAGCCGCTGCATATAAGCTGTGGAAGATGCCAACTGGATTATCTGATCCTGGTGAAGATATCACCGATGCTGCTATTCGTGAAATGCAGGAGGAAACTGGACTTCATTGTGTCTTTGAAAAAATTGTTTGTTTTCGTCAATCTCACCGCGCTGGAAGTGCTGCTAAGTCGGATTTATTTTTTATCTGTTCGATGAGATTGGATCCAAAGTATTATGACGATCAAGAAGAGGTAACGTTAGTTCCACAAGAGGAAGAAATTGCTCGTATAGGTTGGATGGACATAGACGAATTTTCTAATCAAGGTCATTGGGTCAAATCTCCTTTGTATAGTACATTGAATCTTGCAATGAGGGAAATAGTTGAGGAAGCCAAGTCAGAAACAGACGAGGCGGAAAAGAGTAAAGGTCTAGTTGCTAAAAAATTACCTGTTGGAATCCGTCCTGGAGAACAAACCTTATATCTGAGTAACTTATGAATTTGATATTGGATCCAGTAGTGATTATTTTGTTGTAGCTCTTCTAACTTACATAGTGAGAAGTTCTAATCACAAAGGTACAGCTCATAGTTCTTGAAGTGTAAATTTTGCAGTACTATTTTAATGTGGGTTCGTGTGTTTTCTCAAATTGTAACAGTTCACGCTTTGATTCATACATTAAATCACTTTTGTACCAATAATATCAAACATTCTGTAGCAAATGTATGTTTGAATTCATGAAGGTAATAGTGACAGTCACCATTTCTGGCATGGGTACGATAGTATGTAATTCAAATCAATTTTGTAGCGTCTCTTCTGATTTATTTGAGAATTATTCGCTCTGTAGCTATTATCTTCAAATGCCTGAAAATAAACAATGGGTTACTTTATAGCTTTGTTTATTATTGGGATTATAACTATTTCGTATAATTTCTAAATAACAACTTGAAAACCTGCTGTTCCAATTCTCGTTACTTTTCAGAATGCCAATATTCAACACAACTT
>Ga0115008_10005214_pt1 | contig 10742 bp, 11 predicted proteins | sample FraStrMetagenome_FD_87164 | JGI IMG/M metagenome (GOLD analysis project Ga0115008, IMG submission 87164) | Marine eukaryotic phytoplankton communities from Arctic Ocean - Fram Strait ARC3M Metagenome | ecosystem: Environmental > Aquatic > Marine > Oceanic | place: Fram Strait | collected...
ATCCCAATAATTATTAGTGTCATAACCGCATCATTAATTGCGCTCTCCGCCTACGGGTTATCAGATAACATTGGAAATTTCATTGCTAGAATTTGGCCTTGGGATTTTGGCAAAGACACCTTCACTTCAATCTCCACTTTTATTGGTGTTATTGTTGTCTTAGCTATTGGTTTGATCTTATATAAACATATCATTATGGCTTTTTCTGCACCATTTATGAGTCCGGTTTCAGAAAAAATTGAAGCACATCTTACAGGTGTAGAAAGACATAATCATAGAAACACCTCTTTTAAACAACAACTATGGAGAGGTATTAGAATAAACTTTCGAAACTTAGGTAAAGAACTACTAATTACAGTACCGCTTTTACTATTAAAGTTTATTCCTGTCGTTAATATCTTTTCAACAATTTCTTTAATTCTACTTCAAGCCTATTATGCAGGTTTTGGGAATATGGATTATACTTTAGATCGCCATTTTAAGTATCGCGAAAGTGTTCAATTTATAAGAAAAAATCGAGGAATCGCGATTGGTAATGGACTTGTATTTATTCTATTTCTTATCATCCCTATAATTGGTGTCATCTTAGTTTTACCCATGAGTGTTACAGCTGCATCCATTAAAACCGTAGAATTATTAGAAAAAGATAATCTTTTAAATACTACTAAACACACAGTCTAATGATCGCTAAATTTGAAGGTTTTGAAATTAGCGCTATTCGTGAAGGTGATGCATGGAAAATCTGTGATTTAATGGTGGCAAACGCAGACCGATTTAAACATTATTTCCCTGGAACGCTCGAAGCAAATTTAAACCCAACGTTATCGCAACTTTTTGTCGATAACAAAATAAAAGCTTTTCAAAACAAAGAGGAGTTCTTATTTACGTTAAAACACTCTAAAACTAGAGAATTAGCAGGTTTAATCTACATTAAAGAAATAGACTTAGATAAACAGCAAGGTGAATTTGCCTACTGTATTGGCTACACTTTTGAAGGCAAAGGATTAACGTCTAAAACCGTTAAGCTATTATCTCATTATGCGTTTGAATCGTCAGGCTTATCGACATTGCAAATCATTGCTCACAAGGATAATGTCCCAAGTGTAAAAGTAGCTTTGAACAATGGTTTCAAATGGCAAAAAACTTTAGAAAACGAATTTACTCCTACTGGTGAATCACCTCTAGATATGGAGTTATATGAATTATATAAATAGTAAACGTGAAAGACAAATTCTTCAAATACATACACACATTACAAGACCAGATTACAGCTGGTTTAGAAAAAATAGATGGTAAAGCAACATTCCAGGAAGATCAATGGGATCGACCAGAAGGTGGCGGTGGACGAACACGTGTTATAGAAAACGGGAATGTTTTTGAAAAAGGAGGTGTCAATATATCTGGAGTACACGGTAAATTACCAGACTCTATGCAAAAATACTTTGGTGTAGAAGATGCCGATTTTTTTGCCTGTGGATTAAGTCTCGTACTTCATCCTACAAACCCTATGATACCAACTGTTCATGCCAATTGGCGTTATTTTGAAATGTATGATAAAGAAGGAAATATCGTTGACCAATGGTTTGGTGGCGGACAAGATTTAACGCCTTACTACTTATTTGAGGCCGACGCTAAGCACTTCCATAAAACTTGTAAAACAGCTTGCGACAAACATAATCCAGAGTTTTACCCAAAATATAAAGCACGTTGTGATGAATACTTTTACAACACACATAGAAATGAAGGTCGCGGTATTGGTGGTTTATTTTTCGATTATTGCAAAGCATCAGATGATATGAGCATGCAAAACTGGTATGATTTCGTGACTCAAGTAGGAAATAGTTTTCTAGAAGCTTACGTCCCAATTGTAGAAAAAAGAAAGCATTTGGAATACAGTAAAGCACAACGCGATTGGCAAGAAATTAGACGTGGTCGTTATGTTGAGTTTAACTTGGTACATGATAAAGGAACCTTATTTGGTTTGAAAACAAATGGACGTATTGAAAGTATTTTAATGAGTTTACCGCCACATGTGCAATGGGTTTATGATCATCATCCAAAAGTTGGAAGTGAAGAAGAAAAGTTAATTAAAGTTTTACAAAACCCTGTTGATTGGGTGTAATATGAATTGTTACTGCGGAAATAGTAAAACTTATCACGTTTGTTGTGAAGTTTTTCACTTAAATAACGGAAAAACAGAAACAGCAGAACAATTAATGCGATCAAGATATAGTGCATTTGTCTTGGCTAAGGGTGATTATTTAATGCAAACTCACCATAGCTCGACCAAGCCAATTTCAGAAAAAAAAGAAATTGTAAAATGGGCAAAATCTGTACAATGGATCAAACTGGAAGTCCTAAAGACTGCCAAAGGTCTAAAAAACGATACAGAAGGTACAGTAACATTTAATGCTTATTTTTATGAACATAGAAATACTGATGTTATACATGAGAATTCCAATTTTATAAAACAAAACGACAAATGGTATTATTTAGGTAATGCTAAAAAATAAAAATATGTATCCACTAAGAAGAAACCGAAGATTAAGAACTAACGAATCTATAAGAAGCTTAGTTCGTGAAACCATAATTTCTCCAAACGATTTTTTAGTGCCTTTATTTATTGTTGAAGGCAAGGGGATTAAACAAGAAATCCCTTCTATGCCTAACTACTATCGCTTTAGTTTGGATTTATTAGAACATGAGGTAAGAGAATTATGGAACATGGGATTAAAATCTGTTTTATTATTTGTTAAAGTACCAGATAATCTAAAAGATAATAAAGGAACAGAGGCTACTAATCCCAACGGATTGATGCAACGCGCCATCAAAACTGTAAAAAATGTTTGTCCGCACATGTTAGTAATGACAGATGTTGCGCTCGATCCTTACTCTTCTTATGGACATGATGGAATTATCAAAACGGAAAAATCATAAATGACGATACCGTTGATGTTTTAGCTGAAATGAGCCTGTCTCACGCTCAGGCTGGAGCAGATTTTATTGCGCCAAGCGACATGATGGATGGACGTATTCTTGCCATTAGAGAAGCTTTAGAAGATGATGGCTTTACAGATACTGGTATTATGAGTTATTCTGCAAAATATGCTTCTGCGTTTTATGGGCCATTTCGTGATGCTTTAGATTCTGCTCCTGCCGATGTTGTAGATGTACCTAAAGATAAAAAATCGTATCAAATGGATTATGCAAATCGTTTTGAAGCCATTAGAGAAACCGAGATGGATATAGATGAAGGTGCAGATATTGTGATGGTTAAACCAGGATTATGTTATCTAGATATCGTTCGAGAAATTAAAAACGAAGTCGATGTTCCTGTTGCAGTATACCAAGTTTCGGGAGAATATGCAATGCTAAAAGCTGCTGCAGAAAAAGGCTGGTTAGATCATGACGCTGTTATGATGGAACAAATCACAGCGATTAAGCGTGCAGGCGCAGATGTAATTGCTAGTTATTTTGCTAAGGATGTAGTGAAATTATTAAAATTCTAAGTTGTAATTCTATCTAAATAGGTCATTCAAAAAAAGATAGGGAGTATCATTTTAAAAACAAAGTACTACCCTATAAAAAACATCCAAAATTCCAATCAATTTTTAAAAAATACTTAAAAATAAAAGAATTAATAAAAACTATTTTTATATTTTTGATTTCGAATACAATGAAAATTAAAATTAAACTTTCGAATCGAAAATGAATGCTATAGATGAACAAATTCTTGAAATGCTTAAAAAAAACGCTCGAGAATCCTTTGCAACCATCGGAAAATCTGTAGAATTATCTGCTCCAGCTGTTGGGAAACGTGTTAAACAATTAGAAGAAAAGGGAATTATTAAAGGCTATTCTTTACTATTAAATCACGAGAAGTTAGGCATAACAACAAGAGCCTATATTAATTTAAAAATTCACCAATCTAGTACAATAAAAACTGCTTATAATCAAATTAAATATTTGCCCGAAGTACAACGCTGTGATAGAATAACTGGTGAGCACAGTTTATGTATTTTAGGGTTTTTTAAGAACAACAAAGATTTAGTCATATTACTAGAACGTATTTCCCAATATGGAGTGCCAAATACAAGAATAATTCTAGAAAGTTAAATGAAACGTTTCATAATCATCTCAACGTTTATCATAATCGCTGGGGTAAGTGTTTTGTTTCTGGCTTTAAAAACACCAGAACCTATGCCTGGTTGTGGTGTTAAGGATACGTAGTTTATATGTGGAAACAGTAATTTCTCTTCGGAAACAGCAACTGAAGGAAAAAAAATATTCAACGCTAATTGTGCAGCCTGTCATAAACTTGACAGAAACATGACTGGACCTGCTTTACGAGGAATAGCTCAAAAATATGACAGTATTAATCTTGTAAATTATATAACAGGTCTAAAACATGATATCAAACCTAAGGAGTATGGTTCGAACTGTGTTAATTTTCCTCAATTAACAGATGAAGACATTTCTAACCTATTATCTTATACTAATTAGTATTATTTCAATAAATTAGCATCAAACTAAAACAATCCATGGGATTACTAATATTTTACGGAGTCATATCCATCTTCTTTTCATTCTTATGCTCCATTCTAGAAGCTGTGCTTTTAAGTGTCACGCCTACTTTTATTAACTTAAGAAAACAGGGAGGTAAAAGTTATGCAGTAGCCTTAGAAGCACTAAAAAAAGATGTCGATAGATCATTAATTGCTATACTAACTTTAAATACAATAGCGCATACAGTTGGTGCTATTTTAGTAGGTAAAGAAGCTGAAGGTTTGTATGGAAGTAAAGGCGGTTACGGTGTATTTATCGTTTCGGCAGTCATGACTATTTTAATTTTAGTAGCTTCGGAAATCATCCCAAAAACTATAGGTGCTACCTACTGGAAAAGCTTAGCAAACTTCACAACTAAAGCTTTAAAAGTTTTGATATTCCCTTTAAAATGGACTGGATTATTATGGCTCATGCAATTGACCACAAAGTTAATTGGTGGTAAAGGTCATGGTAGTGTATTAAGTCGAGAAGGATTTTTAGTTATGGCAGACATGGCAGAAGAGGAAGGCGTGTTTCAAGAAAATGAAAGTAAAATCATCAAAAACTTATTAAATTTTAAAGAAATCTTTGCTAAAGATGTCATGACACCAAGAACAGTCATGAAATCTGAAGACCATAATACAACAGTTGCCGATTTTTTTAATAAAAATATGGATTTAAGATTTTCAAGAATCCCTATTTATGTTGATGATCCTGATAATATCAAAGGTCTTGTTTTAAAAGATGAAATCTTTAAAGAAATGGCCTTAGATAATGGCTCAAAAAAGCTGTCTGAACTTAAAAGACATATCATTGTCGTAGAACGTAATTTACCAATCCCAACATTATTTGAACAACTCGTAGAAAGCAGAAACCATATGGCTTTAGTTGTCGATGAATATGGATCTGTAAGCGGAATCGTAACTATGGAAGATGTCATTGAAACGCTTCTAGGTCTCGAAATAATGGACGAAAGCGATAACGTTTCAGACTTGCAACATATGGCTAGAAAAAGCTGGGAAGCAAGAGCCAAAAAATTGGGAATTATAGACGAAAACACTTCCGAAGAAAACGAATAAATAAATGGAAACCTGTATCATCAAATCGTCTTTAGGTTTTACCAAAATTGTTGGTGATTATGAAGGTGTTTCTCAAGTGACTATCCTAAATTCCGAAGAAAAAGAAACAGACATTATTCCTACGGAATTAGAAGATTGTGTGATTCAACTCAAGGAATATTTTGAAGGGACTCGTAAAACCTTCGATTTAAAACTAAATCCAAAAGGTACAGATTTTCAAAATGTCATTTGGGAACTTCTTAAAGAAATTCCTTACGGCAAAACAGTATCCTATTTACAATTATCCAAACGATTAGGAGATGTCAAAGCTATCAGAGCGGTGGCCAATGCAAATGGTAAAAATCCATTATGGATTATTGTACCATGTCATCGTGTGATTGGAAGTGATGGACGGTTGACTGGTTATGCTGGCGGATTACATAGAAAAAAATGGTTGATCGAGCATGAAAGTCCTTACAAACAACAATCTTTATTTTAATTAAAATTTACAAAAGGGTTATTTTTCACCTCCCTGTAATTATCTAATATTAGCTTATGAAATTCTTTAAAAAATTACTCAAATTTATAGTCATATTCTTCGCTTTGGGTATTGCTATACTTTACATTACAGATACCGATTACCTCATAAAAGCAGTGAGAACAATTTACTTAAAAGGACACAGCACTGCTTATCTTGAGGACTATAAAGAATTTGATAATCAAGTTATTGAACCAGGAACACCTCAACCATGGAATAATCATAAAGATTACAACTCAATGACGGTTACTCCAAAACTAGAAAAAGCGAACCAAGATTGGGGTACAATCGCCTATGTGATTATAAAAAATGACAGTATTTGGTTCGAAAAATATTATGATGGGTTCGATGAGAACTCAAAATCAAACTCCTTCTCTATGGCGAAAAGTTATGTGTCTGGACTTCTAGGAAAAGCAATTATGGATGGTCATATTAAAAACTTGGACCAACCCGTTTGTGATTTTCTACCTGCATTTTGCGATGGAAAAGCAGCAAAAATGACGGTTGGAGACTTATCATCTATGGCATCAGGAACAAATTGGGATGAAGCCTATTATTCGCCTTTATCTATTACAACTCGTGCTTATTTTGATGATGATTTAGCAAAAGTGATGAATGGATTAGACGTTGTAAATGAACCTGGTCAAGCTTTTAAATATGCCAGTGGCGACACACAAATGTTGGCGATGGTAATTGAAAAAGCGACAGGTAAAAAACTATATACATATTTGGAGGAGAGTTTCTGGAAACCTTTGGGTTCTGAAAATTCTACATTATGGCAAGTGGATAGTAAAGACCACGATTTGGTAAAAGCATACTGCTGTATTGCTAGTAATGCCAAGGATTTTGCTCGTTTTGGTAAATTATATAAAGACTTCGGAAAATGGAATGGACAACAAGTTCTAGATTCTTCATTTGTAGCTAAGTCTATAAAACCTCGTTTTCCTGCAGGCCCAGAATATGGTTACGGTTGGTGGCTAAAACAACAAAACGGAAAAGACTTTTTTATGATGCGTGGCCATTTGGGTCAGTACGTCATTGTGCAACCCGAAGACAATGTCATTATTGTTAGATTAGGACACTCAAAGGGTCCTGGTGATGCATTGAAAACGTTTACAGACGATATTTCGACTTATATAGATGAGGGCTATAAAATGCTAGGATCATCTTTGAATTAAAAACTACAGTTCACTAAAAATTCATTTAATTACAAACTTGAAAAGGCATGATTTCAAAACTTAATTTAGAAAACATCTTATTCTTAGATATCGAAACGGTTCCTGAGAAGGAGTATTTTTCTGAATTAGATGATGTCAAAAAAGAACTCTGGGAAAGTAAATCTAAATACCAAAGGCGAGATGATTTTACTGCCGAAGAGTTTTACGATCGTGCAGGCATTTGGGCTGAGTTTGGTAAAATTGTCTGTATTTCGGTTGGATATTTTAAAATGGAAGGTGATGCGAGAGCTTTTAGAGTGACTTCTTTTTATGGTGATGAAGTTAAAATTTTGAAAGATTTCAAAAACATGCTCATCACACATTTTAGCGCTACTAAACATTTATTGTGTGCTCACAACGGTAAGGAATTTGATTTCCCATACATTGCACGTCGCATGATTATTCATGATATAGAATTACCTTACAAATTAAATCTCTTCGGAAAAAAGCCTTGGGAAGTGCCGCATTTAGACACTTTAGAACTTTGGAAATTTGGAGACTATAAAACCTATACTTCACTAAAGTTATTGACCAACGTTTTAGGTATCCCATCACCAAAAGATGATATTGATGGTAGCGAAGTGTATCGTGTATATTACAAAGAAAAAGAAGTAGATCGTATTATTGTTTATTGCGAAAAAGACACCATTGCTGTGGCTCAGATTTTCTTGAGATTACGTGGTGATGAACTATTGCTTGATAGTGAGATTAAGCATATTTAAACCACACCTTATTTTAAAGTAAAATGATTCCCAAACTTATTGCTCAGGAATCATCTTTTATTAGTAATTATCTATTATTTTCATTTATATAGATATTAAACAGTGTTACCACTACTTAATAACAATCTTCTCTGTGATTTCTTGGAAACCATTTTTAAGAGTCACGAAATAAACACCAGTACTTACAGATGAGGCATCAATACGATGACTAACCTTATCGCTTCCTAAGGTCCAAGTTGTAATCAATCTACCTTGCACATCATAAAGTGTTAATTCGCTATCCTCTAACAATTGACCTTTCACATAAATTGCTTTAGGCTGCGTTGTCGTGAAAATATTAATTCCGTTAGTGTCAGTAGTTTCTGTTCCCAGAGTGCTTTCAGCAAAACTGATGAAGAAACGACCTGTTCCTGTGACATTAGTATTGGCTGTAAAGTTATAATCTGTTGTGTTTAATAACGTAAACGTATTTGTTAAGTTATCTTCTAAATAGACTTCAATATTTTCTGGAAGTGTTCTTTCAGTAATACTTATTGTCCCTTGTTGTCCTTCGGAAATATGAATACCCAAAGGTATTGATACATTAGACAAATTAGTCGAACCTATAGATTGTACACCATAATTTGTTCCTACATTATCTTCTACTAAATGAGAGTACATCGCGAATGCTGGTGCAGCTCCAAATAATCCAGAATCATAATTTGGATCTTCTCCTAGAGATGCATTTTCCGTGAAATAGAAATCAGTATGATACGCATTTAATGTATTATCTAGCTTTAATTTCAAATGAGATATTGGGCTAGATTGTCTTCCGAGGATAAAATCATCTGCGCTACCTGTGCGTCTCATTGACGCAGTAAATTCAATCTGACCATTATTCGAAGTTGATGCTATTAAGAATCCTTGACCAGGAGTAATTAGTGCATTAGGATTAGCATCCGAATACGCTTGATTCCAAATCGTCCATCCATCTGAAGCAAAGCCATCATAACCATAAATCCCTGAAGTTAACGTCGCAAATTGAGGTGTATTAGCTGCTAAGAATTCTGACAAACTAAGATATGCTGGATAAGGATTACCAACCAAATTCCATTCTGGATTTGTTGGTCCATCATTAGCCACTGGCACACTTATATCCCCTATTTTAACATCACCTGTAAAAGTAAATGTACTCGCATCTGAAGACCCTGCTCTATAACCTATTCCAGGATTTAAAGGTGCAGTTTCTGTATTAGAATACAACAAATAGGTATCTGTCACTTTATCAAACGGTCCAAATAAGAATAATGTATTTGCTGTATTACTCAAAATATTTGGGTTCTCTGCTCTAAAGTCAATAAATGATTGCCCAAATACTGGTGGCGCAATTAAATCACTTCCACCAACACTTGCTGCAGCATTGACATGTCTCTTATATTGCGCTGTACCAACAACAAATTCGTCAACAAACAGACTTGAATATTCATTAGAATCTGACTCTAATATCACATTATCTGCTGTTTTTAAAACACCATTGACTGTCATTGCAATTGCTTTCTCCACAACTATTCCTGCACCAGCACAAACACTCATATTGTTGATTTGTATATCACCTGAAACCGTATATGTTCCATCTAATACAAATGCATTTTCCGCAGTTGTTGTAGGTGAAGGCGCATAAGGTGTCCAAGCACTATTAGTATATATTAAATCACCAGATCCTACAATAATAATTGTATAATCTTCTACTTCTCCATATTGAAATGTATTCTCACATGGAGTTGCAACTGCATTCCATTTCATAGATACTCTCATTCTTGTTTTAGTATCTAAAGCACTAGCAGGAATTGTAAAACTGCCAATTGCAGGTGCTGTAGTTGAAGGCGCTATTGCAACGACTTGTTCTCCAGCATCTGTAAAATCTCCATCTTTATTATAATCAATCCATACTGCATAACCTTCAGGGAAAACAGTTCCTGTCCATGTAGGTGTGATTGTAATTGTATGTGCTGTTCCTTTTCTCAATACTGTTGAAACAGATGTAAAATCTGAATAATTTTGTGAGCCAGATGCATTATCTATGTCTCCTAATTGAATACGACTAATAAATTCTTCTAAAGCATCTCCACTTGCAGAATCACAATAGTCATCAGGCTCAGATTCTAAAGTCACAAAAGTTAATGTTGTTGAATATGAAGATGCTTCAGAAACTGAACATTTACTTCTAACCTGAACTTCATATTGCGTAAATTCTGTTAATGATGCTAACGCTTGAGAATTAGTCGCTATGTCTAGAATATCAATCCAAGTTGGACTTCCAACTTCGCGATATCTTAAGTCAAAATCTAAAGATGTCAAATTATTCCAGCTAATTGTAGCAGATGTATCAGTAATAGCGCTTGCATTTAAACTAGTAGGTACAATTGGAGCTATTCCTTGATTTTCCCATGTACATGATATATTGTCAAACTGGTAATCATCCCAACAAGTTGTAGCTATAGGTTCTACTGGTTGTGTTCCTGAGATTTCCCATAAACATGTTCCATTATTAAACGATGTAGTTTCCCAACATTCTAATCCTGTTGGTTCAACCGGTTCTGTACCTAAGTTTTCCCATGCACATATTGTATCATTAAACTGGTAGTTATCCCAACAATTTACTGCAGTAGGCTCAACTGGTTGC
>Ga0115008_10005218_pt1 | contig 10741 bp, 9 predicted proteins | sample FraStrMetagenome_FD_87164 | JGI IMG/M metagenome (GOLD analysis project Ga0115008, IMG submission 87164) | Marine eukaryotic phytoplankton communities from Arctic Ocean - Fram Strait ARC3M Metagenome | ecosystem: Environmental > Aquatic > Marine > Oceanic | place: Fram Strait | collected 2012-06-18
CTGTGTGCACCTCTATGTATGCGCGCTTGTATTAATACATTGTACCGGTATATATGTGTACAACGAGAATCGGCCATGTGCGCCATCGGAACACACGGACGCGTACGAGTACATGTATATATTAATAATACTTCGAAGTAATTTTTATCCAAAAATATGTTGTTTATTTGTTAATCTCACATCTTCGCTCGTACTCTTTCAATCTTTGGTCCATATACTGTCATACCTTTTCCTACAAATCGTTGCGGATCATTGGCATTATAGAGCACGTGAAGAGAGAGAGAGTAAAAAAAAAACTGGGATTCCGCCATCACTCCTATTTTACGTCACTTTTTGTCAAATTTTTGACATATGACATCCTGTGTGCCTGAAAATGCAGCATTGGTGGATGAAACATCAAGGCCTTCGCAGTTGAGTTCTAATACATTGCACGATGGTGCACCTACATCCGAGTTGTTACCAGAGAAATGTGTGGAGAAGAGACGAGCTCGTGATAACGATGGTGGAATATTGGCAAATCTTCCATGTGCCAACAAGGTATCAAATACATCGATTTGCGTCGCGGATGATCCTTGCAATGTGGATGTGGTTGTAGATAATCAACGCACTGACGAAAATGGTGTAGGATCTGAAAATAATGAGGAAGGGTATAACAAAGGCAGACGGACGAGAAATGGGGGACGAAGAAAAAGTACGGAGGTAGAATCCTTACATGCTACAATAGCGAACGCTTTGGAGTTGAAGCGAAAGAAGTTGAGTGGTTCGTTGTCGGAAGAATATGGCCTTCATTTACCGGTGCATTCTCCCTGCGTTCCGGTCAAGAATATCGAAAAGAAGTTTTGCAACTCGAATCCAAATTGTCTGTGCTCCTTTCGTTCAATCGTTGAACCCACTTGTACTTCTTTGGATAAAGAGGTAACAATATCAAGTCATTTAGTTTCAAATCATTTAAAATTGATTGGTTTAGATCGACAATTTGTAAAGATGAAAGGTAGTAAAACTTCCATTCGCGCTCCATCAGGAATCCAAAATCTTGGCGCCACTTGTTACTTGAATAGCCAACTTCAATGCCTTGCTTCCTTTCCCCCATTTTTTTCTTTTATTTTAAATATTGATGTCTCTCAAATGGAACCTGAAATACAAACGATTTTTCAGGAATTTCAAAGAATTTTTGCGAATTTAAAATTCGGACCTTCAAAACATTCAATAAGTGCTGAATCCTTTGCCCGCTCGCTTCACCTGGAAGAAAACGAAATGCAGGATCCTATTGAATTCTCACGCCTTCTTCTTGATAAACTCGAAGAGTGTTTGCCCGATAAGGGTGAAAAATTAGGTGATTTCTTTCGTGGAAAATGCAGATTCAAAACGAAATGTCATTCCTGCCAAACATACTTTGAGAGTCCTGAGGAAACTTTCTTTGATTTGTTGCTTCCAATCTCGACAGATAATTCGTCTTCCCAAGGAAAAAAGGAGAATCCAAGCGTTCAGTCCTCCCTTGATTGTCATTTTCACCCTGAAATATTGGAAGACAATAATTTATATCATTGCGAAAAGTGTGCATGCCCCCGTGTAGCTGAACGAGCTGTAGAGATGACGAAAGTTCCACCTATTCTTAGTATTCAGCTGTGTCGGTATATCTTTTCCCATGGAAAGAAAACTAAGGTGCGCAGGAAAGTAAAAATCGACAGGGTATTATCAATAAATACGGCTGGACCTGAACAAAAATATCATTTAGTCGCCCTTCAACACCACGTCGGAAATGTTACAAATAGCGGTCACTATGTTGCAGATACAATGGATTGGCAAACTGGATGTTGGTTCACTCACGACGATACAGTCGTAAAAATGATGAAAAACGATAATGAGGATGTGTCTTCTTCCAGTGTTTACAATTTATTTTATGCCTCAGAGGGTTATATTGCCGCAAATTGTATGAAGGTAGACGCATTAAAGTTTTCTTTACCAGTGAGGGAGATTAACGATTATCGTGCGTCCTTATGTAAAGAGCACGAACGAAAGTCAAAAGCGAAAGACGCAATAAGATCACTATTTCAGAAGGAAGTTGATAAAGCAGGTAAGATTATTTGCCTCCCAGAGACCCTTTCCTCGTATATTCCCTTAAATAGATGTGTGTGTTATAGAGGAGGTAGTTTGGGTTCCAAACAGTGTCATCCAGTCCATCATAAACTTTGAAATCCCTGAACTACCCACAAAAGAGGATTGTGAGCATGGCTTTCTGAGGTCTGAGCATGCAAAAACTAAGGGCACATATCTCCATAGTAATCTCATTGCTGGTCTTGTCCGAGTCGTATTCGATTATCTTGAAAAGGACAAAAAGGATATTGAGAGTGTCATTAGTTTTTCTTCTGTAAAGAACCTGTTTTGCAAAGATTGTTTTACTGTCAAGAACTTGGATAAGAACCATCGTTACAACCACATCGAAAAACTTAATAATTTAATGTTGGACTTGACTCAACCTTTACGCGGAAATGAAAGCAAATCTTTCATCGTCACTAAACGTTTTGCGTCATCGCTCAAAAAATACATTAAAAAAGTTTGTAAGAATATCGATAGTGATTTCTGGAATGTAAGGGAGGACGATATCGATCCTCTTGTCAATTCTATTGTTACCTGTGAGTAGAGTTCCCCAATACCGTCACGTATTTACTCAACGTGTTGATTGTGCATTTACTCTCATACAGGCAACCATGGTAATCTTCATGCGATTCCATCTCAGCTATCTTACGTTTCTACAGAAGCTTGGGGACGAGTCAATGCTCTATTTCCAGAAGCCATTGCATTCAAACCTAGCTTAAACGAAATTAAGTGCACAATGTGTCAAGAAGCATTGAATGCGAAGAATGCGAAAGCAAACCTCGAAGTAACACAGTGGAAGGAATGGAAAAAGCGTTTTTATAAAATTATTCCAAATCTGTTAGATTTGACTTCATCAGTTGAATTTCTGGAAGGTCGGATCTTCTATATTGTTTCGGGAACATTCCTGGATTCCTTTCGTAAATGTCTGAATAAGAAGCCAACCATTTCGGATGTGAATTGTTTGGATATCGCACAATTAAATTCTTCGTTTAAATGCTGTCACCAGAAGACGATTTTACCGCCTGATCTATATGAAGCTATTGCTGCGTCTTCAACTTTTAACTCTAGTTCCTTGAAGGAAAGAAATAATATCGAGATAATTTCAGAACTTGACTACACTGCACTTTGTAAATTGTTGACTGAACTGAAACAAATAATCGGTGGCGATCTACTTCAAAATGATGTTAGTATAAATCGTATTGACGAGATTATGGTGCTAGGAAATGAAGTTAAGCCTTCAAGTTGCGTTAACTGCATGGAGAAAGTAAAATTCGAAATGATGCATTGGAAGTATCGTCCTATCTATTATGTAAAGTTGTCACCTACTGATGAAATCCCATGTGAAAATTCCAATTTGGAATGTGAAGAAGTTACATCAAGGAGATCCAAGCGACAACGCACGAAAAAAATTAATGAGCTGATCGTATCTTATGATGATAATCTAGCAACGTTACGTCTCAAGATACATGAGCAATACGGTGAGAAAATTTACGATCAGCACTTGTATTTTAGTGAAAAGGACTTGACGGAACTAGAAAGTAATCTCAATACAAGTATTAAAAGTCTTGGTATTGAACCTTTCTCGACACTATATTTGCGATACTCGGACACCAAGTATACTCGTGAGGAACGCCAAATACTTGAAGAAAGTACCATTTCATATTTATGGGGATTCATTGACAATGGTATTGAATCTAGAAAGAGAAAAGAAGGATTTGGTGGTACTTTCCTGGGAGGATCTGGGTGCGATGCACCGAGTATGGCGGGCAAGGCTCTGGTAGAGGAATCGACAAGATTAGGTCACTCTGAAGACATTGTCGATCTTACAGTGTAATCTAAGACAAAATGCTGTTAAGGTCAATGCGTAATCAAATGTGAAATACTTTTACAGCATAAGCAAACTTTTCCTAAGTTCTACTCTTCGTCGAAGTCCTCAGATAGATTTTTTAATTTTATTTAGCACCGTCAAACGTGATAAATATTGAACGTAATGATTCTGCCTAAAGTACATAAGGACGGACACAATGAGGGAGCATCTCAAATTTACGTTTACACGAAAACCACGACTTTAGATGAAGTATTCTCAAATCTCTATGTTACTACATGACGCTTGTAAGTGAAAGTCAAACCGCGACTTCAAATGAAGTATTTTCAAATGTCAATGTTCCTACATATCACTTGTAAGTGAAAGTTAAACCGCAAGTCTCAAATTCAACAATCTTTTGTTACGTTGAGAATTTTAAAGAGTACAAGAGATTATCTTTCATTTAAGTATACGTTTTTGTTTCTAAAGTAGAACAAGCCCAATCTCCTTCGATTCCATCTCGGGGCAGTTCCAGTTGTAAATGTAATATTGTAGGTGGCCATCACCAATTCCAAATTTAAGATCCTTCACAATCGCTTCGTTTTCCATCACATTCAACATATTATAGACATCCATTTCCTCCTAAAAACGCAAATAAGATAAAATTAGGAAAACTGCATTTACGTTACGAGAGTAAAATGCGCACTTACATCACGAGCTAAAATTAGCATGTCGTTCATGAGATCCTTGAAAGATACCGAGGTTGCAACATTGTAGAAAGAATATGCAGCATTCAATTTATTATGTAACGGATTTCTCATTACTGATGACGGCAAATGATAATATGATCCTACATCTGTTACATCTCCCGCATCATTTGTTATCACGAACGAACTAACAACACCTTCACGCGGCAGAATCCAATGGGCAAGTTCCTCAAGTGTAAACTCCACAGCCAGATTAAACCTAGAAAGGAGGAGAATATAAATCATATGTTAGCACATGTGTAGACCAACGCCCATTACTCTTAGAAGTTGGATTTGTTATGTAATATTGAATATAGGAGTGAACAAAAGAAAACGAAACATTTACGAAAAAAAGAAACGTCAGCCGAAACTTAACGAGGAAGCGGCCTGGTTACTCCCACCACCCTCCTTCCAGCAAACTCACCTTTTCAGATGTTCAGTGACCAACTTGTGCACACCAGGCATATCGTCAGAAGTCATTGGACGCAAACCCGATGCATTCGTTTTTTCTGGTAACTTATAAAGCTTAATTGTTCGAGCCATTGTCATTCTAGGTGAAATGCTGCTGAAACCAATTTCGACAAGTTTTTTCGGTTGAATTAGGCGATGGTAATATCTGCATTTTGCAACAGGTACAGGTAGAACAACACCAGCAGTGTAAACAGCCTGAAAAACTCCAGTCAAATTCACTCGTCGAGTAACTTCTTTTATCAGCACTGGAGCCAGTCTTTTTGAACGTAGCTTTTTATGAACACACAGAAAATTGATTTCAACCATTTCAACTGCCTTATCGTAAGCTCGAACGACAGCAGGCACTCCAGTTATGAGCGCCATCAATTTCCTCGTCTTCGATGACCTCACCCCAACATGAAATTCTTTGTTGAAACCAGGCGGAGTAAGTGCCCAAAGCAAAAACTCTGGACTGTAATCGAATCGAAACATACAATCATTATCCTCAACATAGTTATCCGTCAAAAGCTTATAAATTTCCTTCCGTTCTTTCTCATCCGTCACATCAACCTCACACCATTCAAATCCTTTTGGCATATTGTACGGATCTTGACGAATTTCCTCACGATCCTTATTCGGTTGAATGGGCCTCGATTCCACCGGTCCCTTTTCATCATCCCCAACCGTGTTCGATCCAGAGGAATACTTGGACTGTTTCTTCTTATCCGAACTGTTGGCCCTCTCATGCGGCATTGGTTGAGTATCCCAAAACGCTAAATAAGTGACAAAATAAACGTATGACAACAAATGAGAAATTATCCTTGTGAAATGTCAACCCTCCAAAATCCCTATACATTTTCCATTTATATCAATTCCCCCCTTACCATGCCTCACTGGTTCACCATTTTCAGCATTTCGAATTACCACACGTTGCATCAAATCCTCAATGGACTTGAGTGGTTTTCCTGTATGATCCGATTTCTCGTTGGATGACATGTTACTCTTGGAGTATATATATATATAGAGAGAGAGAGAGCGAGAGTGAGAAAGCGGCTGTACCACCAGTACTCGAAATATCTTTGTATATATATACAGAGGTGAGAGGGGTGTGGCGTGAATCGGTCGGCAGAGCGAAGGATTGTTGGATTGTGTTGTCATTACTACACACATGTACTTATTTCACACCAAAAATATATATATGGATTTCGCGTCGTGCGAATCTAACATCGTAAGTGCAAGCGCAAGCGCAAGAGAGGAAGGAGAAGGAGGTAGGAGGTAGGAGTAACACTATATTATGTATGTGAGTATGGATGAATGAATCTTTTCACAAGTACAATATGTACACATATAAATCGATAGGAAGATAAAATATATGATGCTATTGATGATAAGTGATAAGTGTTAGATGGTCCGAAAACTGAGGAAAGTAAATTTTTATATATGAGAGTTATTCTCTTGACAATGGTAGTGATATATCATATACAGGACGGAATTTTAAAATTCGCTTTCTGCCCTCAAGATCCATGCCAAAGGTGACAGGAGAGCATCACAATTCACAATCACAGTGACAAAAAAGAGTACATGTACATTTTGTAAATGCACAGACTTGAATCATCCTCTAGTGATCCGATATTCGATGCATGAAGTCGGCACGTCGGTTTCTGATTGATGGAAATCAGCCGCTCCACCAAGCCATGATCGTCTCCCATCTCCACTGTTAATTCGCGAAACGTATTTTTCCGGACCCGATCATCAACTAATCCGCCTTTGGTTTCCTCTCTCAACTAATCATTGACCTTCGATTCAATGCCAAATCGGTCCACTTCAACTTGGGTTGGGGATCTCATGGTCATGCTGGCCTCGTGATGACCCCAGTATGGTATGCAATCCAGTCCGGAGTGGACAGATTGGGCATTGAAAAGGAGTTCAATGATGAGTTGGTAGATGGACTCAAAGCCGAGTTTGTTGAAGATTGGTTTGGGAAAGTACGTTTCGCGAGTTAATAGTGGAGATGTTCATGGTCTGGTGAAGCAGGAATAGTTAAAAATACTTTTAAGCTCTATCGCTAATACGAAAAGATCTTGTTCTTAGAAATTTACATTGTTGATGAGATCTAAACTAGAATGTTCCATATCCTTATCCGGTGCATGAAGCATGAAGTCGGCACCTGATTGATGGAATTTAGTAAAAGCAAGCCATAAAACCAAAGAAAATTTACCAGTTGTCTTCTTGACGAAACCGAAAGGTTAGGGATATTCTGCACTCCCCTCGAATGATACTTTCACAAAATCTGCTTGAAGCAACATTCAGACACTTTTCTGTAATCTTCTCTGTATACACTTCGTCTATTCCATGCATAAAATCGATGTATGCAGCAGATTCAAAAGTAACAATTGAGCCTTCCTCTAAAAGCACCTCACATAAATAGTTGCTCTTCTTTAACCCGATTTCATGAGATTTCAACCTTGGTGAAAATTTTAATATAGCAGGTCCTCCAAGACTTATCGTTGCGGTTTTATTGAAATATTCTGGACCATCTGTATGCGACATGATTCCTTCACCTGCTTTGTAAATGTTTATTAAAACATGGTTGGGTTTTTTTGATCGCTCGAAAGCCCCAGTTTGAACCAAAACTTCAGCAAGATCATTCAGCCAATGTGGCATTGCTTCACGTGTTCCATCGAGCATCGCAACCTTTCTACGAGCAAACTTCAAAGTTTTCCATTTATCCTTTGGTATTGATTGCACTATATTCTTTTCAATAGAGCTGTATAGTCGAGAATCCTTTGAAAGAAAGTTTGGCATGTAACAAATCCTCTTAGGAACAAATGGACAGAACGGAGTCTCTGACAAAGAAGCGCAATTCTCATCTAACTTCGGAAATAACGATGGATCAGGTACATCAATGCATTGAATGGACGAACGCAATTCGGGTGATGACAGTCTATCACTTCTCTCTGCCTCCTTTTCCGACTTCAAAACCACACTTGCATTACAGCTTTGATCTATTTTTGCCGTTCTCAGTTTCCTCGCGGCCTGTTTTTCTTTGCGAATTAAAGCACGAAAATCAATAGGATTCATGTCTCTTCCCTCTTTTTCATTAAAGAAAAAACACAAAAATATACACTTGTTCACTCAAAAATACTCGTATATATTATAACGCTCCATCTACTTCTTCTACTCAAGATCAGTAACTTTTCTCCATTTGTTCAAGACTCTCTGTTTTATCCATGAATCATCATCCAACCCCCATTAACTTCTACTCTACTCGACAAGATCACACAACAAAACAACAAAAGGTTGCTGCTCCAAACTCCAAAAACTACACAAAAATACTCGCGTGCATAGTCCATGTACAATTTTTGGGACAATAATTTTAGCGATGCATGATGCATGATGCATGATACATGTACAAGATATACAAGGCACCTCGTCTCGTCTACGTAGCTGTGTCATCTTTACCTCCTTGAAGTGCAGAGTTCGTTTGATACACCCTACGTTGACGTCATTTAAGCGTCACTCGTATAAATTCACGAATCCTCAAAGAGGAAGCCATCCTGGACTCAATCTTCTAGGAACTTTCAAAGATGAATCCGTATCTTTTTCACGGTTGATGTTTGGGTGATGTGTACTAGATCTACTCACCCACAGAAACGAAAATCTCTAATACTCTCTAGAATATAGATCATTGCAAAATTCTCTCTATTGGACCGACGACACCAACGCGGCCATTATCCACCACCAATCCTACACTCGTATATATACATACATACCTATATCCTATCCAAATACATTCCTTAGACTCCTTCCTTCCTTCCTTCCTTCCTTGCTTGGTTTTGTGTTGGTACTGTAATCAAGTTCAAGTAATTAGGTCAACCGCATTGAAGTATATATATTATATTGTAGTGTGATTGCAAGGGACAGTGACAGTGAAAATTGTAACACAGAATATCCACAAAGAAATTAAACACAAGTGTGCAAAGGTTCCTTCCTTACATCAACCTCTGAAGTCATACGAAACCCAAACCTTATCCTTTCAATTAACATTAACATCATCATCATCAACATCATGACGAATCATTCATGGAACAAAATAACAGTCACGGCAGCATCCATGCTCTTACTGCTAAATACGGGCAATGTCAAAGCATTTCAAGTACCACGTGCTGCAACATCCTCATTCACATCATTTGGATTGAATGCACGTCCTGTTGCGAGATCGAGTAGCAGTATAGTAGATGCCTATCAACGCAAGGGTTTGGTGAGTGAAGATACGCTGATGCCTACATTGTCAGCACCGGATGCTCCAGCTCCCCCTGCTGTCACAACGACGGATTCTGTGGATTTATCGGGTGCGTTCGATCAGGCTGCCGATGCGGCTGGAAAGGCAGCGGATGCAGCTGCTATTGCGGCTAGGGAGGCTGCGGTAGAAGCGGCTGGGAAGGCAGCGGATGCAGCTGCGGTTGCGGCTAAGGAGGCGACGGATGCGGCTGCTTCTATTTTGACTCCAGCTATGACGTCGGTTAAGAGTGCGGCTGCTGCCAAAGTGACGGTTGTGACTGCTACTAAAGCTGTTAAGGCGGGAAGTGCTCCTACGTTCTATGAATTTCTTACTGGTCAGCGTGCCGAAGTTACTACTGGTGATGTGCCACAGAATAATATTATGGAAAAGCTTGATTTGATGAAATCAAATTTGATGCATTTTAGAGGGGACGTGCAGAGCAGTATGAGTACTACTTCGACCGAGGCTTCGAAGTTGGTGCCTCCTGAAGCAAAGGTTGCGGCAGCTGGAGCAGCTGGGGCCATTAGTGGTGCTACAGAAAATGCTGCAACATTTTTCGAAAGATTGAATTTTGCGGAATATGGTGGGTGGTATGTTGCCCTTCTTGCCACGGTTGCTGCGTTTACTCAAAGAAATGCCGGAATGGACGAGGCTAAGGATATCTATGAAGGTCAACTTATCGATGCAAGAGAGAAGGCCGCTCTGGCAGCTGATGCAGCTAGTGTAGCAGCTAAAGAAGCAGCATTAGCAAAGAAATTGGCTGATAGTGCTGTGAAAGGAATAGCGACAGCAACGGAAGCAGAAGCTTTGAAATTATCTTTGTTACAGAGCAAGAGCGAGTGGGCCGAAGTGGATACCAAGCTTACCAAGCAACAACTCAAATCATTAAAAGAAGAAGTTTCAAGTCTGACTACGAAATTGCAAGATATGGAAAAAGACAAAGAGTCGTTGACACTGGCTTTGCAAATGAGTCAAGTTGAAGTTGCTAAAAATGAGATCATGGAAGAAGACGAAGTCAAGGAAAAAGCTGCTGAGGAGGAAAAAGCTAAGAAGGCCGCTGCCGCGAAAAAGGCGGCTGCGACCAGGGCTAGAACTAAGGCGAAAAAAGAAGCAGAAGCGAAGAAGGCTGCTGAGGTGAATGCCAAGAAGGAAGCTGCCGAGGCGAAGAAGAAGGCTGCTGCCGAGGCGAAGGCCAAGAAGGAGGCCGATGCTGAAGCTAAGAAAAAGGCTGCTGCTGAGGCGAAGGCCAAGAAGGAGGCCGAGGCTGAAGCTAAGAAAAAGGCTGCTGTTGAGGCGAAGGCCAAGGAGGAGGCCGAGGCTGAAGCTAAGGAAAAGGCTGCTGCAGAAGTGAAGGCCAAGAAA
>Ga0115008_10005219_pt1 | contig 10741 bp, 11 predicted proteins | sample FraStrMetagenome_FD_87164 | JGI IMG/M metagenome (GOLD analysis project Ga0115008, IMG submission 87164) | Marine eukaryotic phytoplankton communities from Arctic Ocean - Fram Strait ARC3M Metagenome | ecosystem: Environmental > Aquatic > Marine > Oceanic | place: Fram Strait | collected...
CCGAGGGGCCATGGAGCGTCATTCTCATTGAGCTGCCGCCGCCCTTGCCCCGCGCCCCGGGTGGGATGTAAGGGGGCGACTTCACAGCAGCGCCGCCGCCGCCTCCGGTGGACGGCGGCGGGGGAGGGTGGGGCAACGCCATACACACTACCAGCTCGTCCTTCGCCTGCGGGGCGCCGTCAAAGCACTTGCAGGGACCCACCATCTTGTCTAATTCGTCGCATTCACACATCCTCCCCGCGGTACGGACTGCGGAGCGACCGTCCAGAGCGTCACCCATAGCCCATGAACCCATTGGCTTTGTCTCACTTGCTTGACCTTTAAATGTAACACAAAGTTTCTCATCATCTGATGACCAACTCGCCAACGGGGAAGTGCTGGTGTGCACAGCACTGGCACTTCCCAGTCGGCGTGTGATAGTATCTATAAGTATTTGATAGCGATTTAACACGTTCGTTAATATAGGAAGTATTGGTTTTAGTACAGATGTAAACTCATCCACGCCCGGGACCTCACCGCTGTAACGGACGACGGAGGGGTTCTCAGCAACACGCCATTCTATATTACAATGTGCGCCCTCCTCAGGTTTGCGGAGTAGTAGCTTATACAGGACCCCTTCGCCGCCGCTGGTTGGCGTGGTTTTAAAGTGTCCATTGGCCGTTTCCTTTCCTCCCCACCAATGAATATGTGTGCCATTTGCATACCTGGCCCAAGCATATTTCTCTTGGACGTCGGCGCGAAAGTGAAAATTGATTATAATATTTACTTTGTCGCCACTTGATGCGACCGCCTTCAACGTCACGTACGCAAGGTCGGGAGTGTAATCAACTTCCGTCTTCCTCGCCACCTCTTTTGCGAAGCCAACAGATAATATTTTGGTACTCGCTTTCAAATTATTATCTTCAGAACCTGATGGGGTCTCATTGGTCAAAAATCTATGTATTAACGGGTCCTCGTCCTTCTCTGCCCTTATTCCAGTATCGACGTCATCTAAATCGCTTTCACATACTGATATAAACACGTCCTCTAGCGCACTTTCCATCGTAGCAATTGCCTCTTCCTCGGCGTCGATGAATGCCCACCGACTACTACCGCCGCTCAAAACAGCAAGGTATTTTCTAAGTATCTTTTTGCCAAATAAACTATTTACATTGACTTTACGGCCAGTTTTTGGATTAACAATTTTTGCATACATGTTTATAATATAATAAAACATTTTTTCAGGATTCATAAGTAAGTATAAAAAAAGTATTAATTATCTTTTTATAGTTATAGTCGTATGGAAACTCAAATTATAAATACCCAAATAATAAATACCCGGTCAAATATTACAAATGATATAGAAATTCCTAAGGAAAAAAGTTATATTAATCTGTTATCGTATATTGACATGAAACCTCGTAAAATATTTATTGTCAAAAATATAAATTCTGGTAGTTATAATATAATATATAGTTTATCGTCGGCGAAAGATAAAAAGGAGGATAAAAAAATTATACTCCGGTTATCTAAAGTAAAAGAGAGTATAGCCAGCATTAAAATGGAATTAAGAGGAATTAAGATACAGTATAAATTGGGGAAAAAAAATCCTAATATAGGGTTGGTAATAGATTACGGCAGATTAATTTCCAAAAATGATAATTGCCATCAAGAATATTCTATTTTAGCAAAATACGGCGTATCAATGAAATTTTTATTAGAAAACACTAATTATTATGAGAATATTATGGTACCAATTACCTTTATAAAAAACTTTTTAGAGGCAGTTCATACTATACATCAGAATAATTATGCACATTTAGATTTAAAACCGAGTAACATACTTCTCCGTAAAATATTAAGAAATCGCAGAACGATTAAAGAATTAGACTTCGCGCTTATAGATTTCGGTGCAATAAGGAGTTTTACAAACGATAAATCTAAATTTATCAAAAGACAAATGGCGTCCGCGGCCTTCTCTCCTCCCGAATTAATTAATAGAAAATATGGGAAAAAAAGCGATGTTTGGGCTTTCGGCGTTATATCATATTTAACTTTGCTGAATAAATTTTTTTTTAAAGCTAACGGTATAAAATTATTTATAAATGATAATCATAATATTATAGAAAATAATATAATTACAGAATTAAGTAACTTAAGGAAGAATATTATTCCTCCTAAAATAAAAACTGATAAAGAAATAGATAGATACTTGGGAATCATGAACAATGATTATAATATGGATATACTAAGAGACTTTTTTTTAAAAATATTCACTATTAATCCAGATGAACGTCCTAATACTAAAGAGTTATTAAATCATAAACTGTTCACCTTAATAGAATAGAATGTCCTCTATATCCAGATTTTTCTTTGATCCAATGTTATTATTGTCAGCATTAAAATAAACGTTACATTTGGCGTCACGCCCATCGTCGTCTAATATAACACCCGAAATAACCGCCCTTTGCCATTTACCACTAGATCTTCTAATCCAAACTTTATTGCCTTTTTGAGGAGTCTTCTTATGGCTTCCTTTAATTATCTGTTTTAATTCACGGCCACCGTATTGTTTAATATCTAAATCCTTCGCGTATTCATAGATATTTTCTATAGACAGTTCCCTTGTATTGGCTCGCGACGCGTGCTTAGGTTTTTTATAAAACATTTTTGTTGAAATTATATCGTCTGATTCCGGTCCATTTCTTAAACATTCTATATAGTTTTTAATTACTTGCTGCCCGACCGCCGATTCTAAAAGAACTTGTTTATTCGTTTCAGGGTCAATAATTTTAGTGAATAATTCTTCTTCTGATTCCAAACTCATATTTTATAAATATTTAAAATAATATATTTTTAATATTTAAACTCAGTTCATTTATTACAAAAAAAAACTAAATAAATAATAGATGCCTTTTATTAAATATCTTTATACTTTAGAAAGCGGAAGCGTATGTATATATCCGGATTATGATAATAAAATAAAAAACAGGGACTTATTTCCTGAAACAATTACACTTGAGTTAAATACACTACTTCAAACATATGGGACGGACCGTAGCAAATTTATAATATTGATTGATCTTACTAAAGTAAAGATGAATTGTGAACAGGCGAGTAGTAATTTATTATTTTATAAAAATTTAAAAATCCATCTTGAGAATAAATTTCCTGATAAATTAGAACAAATCATAATTTACGATTACACACACCAAACATTTTTTTTATTAAGTATCATAAAATTAATTTGCGGCAAGGAACTAAGAGATAAAATTATAATGGATCGCAATTACAAACAATTTATGAATTCTAAAATAATATCAAATATTAACGTAAATAATAATGGATTGCATTGTTAACATCCCCTTCACTAACTATTAAACTTTCTATAATTTTATGTTCATCTATAAAACCCATATTCTTTAAAATTATTATTTCATCTTTATATTTTTCCTTATTCATATTTATAAATGTTTCCTGTGAAGTATCTATTTCAGGTGGAGGATTTATAGGTGGGGGGGGTATATTGATCATATTCATAATATAATTTATCGCTGTAGAATTATTTATAGATAATGGAAATGGAGTTTTCTCAAGTATATTCATATTAACAAATATTATAATTAATTTAGAAGGTAGTTTAGTAATATAGAGATCTTCTGAAATATATTTACCATTTAATACCGGGATAGGTAGAATAGTTTTAAGATTTTTTGAAGTAAAAGATAGAATGTCACTAATAGTATAATTTTCTATATTATTATTATTAATTATATTTTTATACAAAACATCCGAACTTACATACGAATTACTAATAGATGAATATTTTATTAGATAGAAACTTTTATTAATAATATTATGTATAGCACTATTTATAATATTATTTGTAATATTTGTTGCAAATATCTCAACTGACATGTTTTATATATATATATATACTATGTTTTATGTTTTTATAATATTCATACATTCCTCTAAAGTGTTTTTATTATATGGTTTAGACCGTTTTAATTTATAATTGGTACCGCTGTTACCTGCTTTATTATTAGAATGACCCGAGGAGAATGCTGTATTATTACTGCATTCAATGTAGGGTATAATACTTTTTAACGGAGGAGTAATAATTTTGAAATTAATATCATTATTAATATTTTGTTGTCTAAATTGACTAATTGTTAAATTTCCGCCAAATTTTTTCAATGTATGTCTCGGGGGTGCTATTTTAACAGTTTTTTTATATATTTTTCCATATAATAAATTTAATAAAGAATATTTTTCCCATATATTTGTTATACCGTTTGTATTAAAATTATATGCGGCAGCACATTCCGGTGAACAAAAAACGCCCATTGCGGAATAAGTATTATTCGAATAATAAACGGGCAATGCACACGGAGTATTATCAAACTGGCACGTGCACCACCAGCATGATACTTTAGTCTTTGTCGGCCAATAATTTAATTTATTAGCTTCGTCAAATTGTATCAGGGTTTTTGATATAGAATTTGTCTTAATTTTAGTTTCAATTTCGTCCAGATCTTTTGCGCGATTGTCTTCAACGGAATCCAGTGACACATTATTAAACCAATCGTTATTATGTACAACATTTTTGAATTCTGGATAATTTACAACGGTTTCTTTGCTACTTTCTTCTTTATCGGGTTGCTCTAAAGACATATCTATAAATGATAAATGGTCGTCGTCATTTATAGGTTCGGGTAAATTTAATGTAGGTGAATAATTAAGTATATCATCAACGCTATTTAAATCACCGTAAATATCTTTAATAGGGAGGTGTATAATAATACTATCATTTGTTATCGGATTAATATTCAATTTTTTTTTATTAAAACCATATGATTTATTTTGAGGTTTTCTACCTCGTTTTTTTGGAATTTTTTTTTCAACAGTTCCAGATTTTACCTTGGGTTTTCTACCTCTTTTTTTCGGGAGGGGTTTTGGTTTTTTATCTTTTGGATCTTTGGGTTTTCTACCGCGTTTTTTACCGTTATATTTTTTTACTTTATCCATTTATAATTAATGTTTTTGTTTTCTTTAATTGTGTTGTTTCTTTAAATGCTATTTTTTTTATAATATTATATTAATGACCGGGGATAAAAAACGAGCGTCTTTAGAGGACTCTATAAACAAAACGAATCCGATAACATTATTGAAAGAATTCTTGAATGGTGTCTATACTATTATTGACGACCTTCTAACTATATACGTTTCTGTTTATAATGTGTTAGATAAACTAACCGATAATACGGTATGTAATGTAACAATTCCTCAAATATTAAAAAATATTTGCGACTTAGAAGACCAAATTAATTCTATATTAATTATTTTCAAGGAACTGCCTAATATTATCGCGAACAGCCCCGAACTATCATTTATTTCAGGACAAATTAAAATTATTAATACAGTAGTCAGTGGTTTATTTGGGGCATTAGAATTATTAAAAGATAAATTATTTAGAGATATTGGGATTCCAGCTAATATTAATATATGCAATGAAGGACTGTTATTAACTAATAAAGTATGTACTCATTTACAGAAAGCGTCTGATAATAAAATCCTTCTTTTTATTAAAAAGGTAGGTGGTGTATTAGTCATTTTTAAAAAGTGGTTTAACACTTTAGAACCAATATTCCGATTAGAAAAACTCAGTTTTAAGGATATCCTCTATTCTGGGAAGAGTTTATCAGACACTTTAACTCCTGAAATTACTGGATTGAATAACGAGTTAACTAAAGAAATTGACGGGTTAAAGGAAGATATCAAGAATAACCGTAGTATTATCAAGAATAACGCAGGTATACAAGTCGGTGGGCGGTATAACCAATATAATTTTATATTAGATCCTAACACTACAGAGAGTTATTACATCAATTCTCCAAAGGGACGAGACCTTTTAAACATGTATAGAGAGTTAATTAATTTATAATTAATAAAAAACTATATTTATAATATAAGATTTATATTATGGATATTAATTTAGAGAAATATACTGAAGACTTATTAAAAGGTTATTGTGACAAAAAACCTGCTACCAAAAATAAATTTATAAAAAATATAAAAGTAATAAAGGCGTTCTCTACTAACGTTTTAGAAAATCACGGAGCAGAGTCTATGAAAGAATGTAAAATAAGGGATACGGACCCCCTAATTAATATAACCAATCCAATCGCAAAAACTAAAGAAGATTACGAGAACATATTAGGAAATATTATTGAGGCGGAATGTAAGTTAATAGACGTTCATAGTTCTGATAAATTACCCACAGACTTATTAAAATTAATTAATTTCTGCAATATACGAATATTAGAGTTTAACAAAAACCCGATAAAGTCTGTTGAAACGTGTAATTTTAAAATTAAAGTTTATAACAAGCAACATGATATTTTATTTAAAGAGTCGGCATTATATTCCTTATATTTAACCCTATATAACTTTATACGGAATATGATTCCTATACGAATATGCAGAACGATCTCAGAGTTACGACTAATATATGACTCGGTTATTCATGTGGTATCGGAAAGTGATTCATCGTATACAGAATGTAAATTGAGTGAATATACCTTTCAGACAAATGAGGGGAATAGTATATGTTTGACCAATAATAGTGAGAAAATAATAACTGTTAGTAAATTTATAGTAGATTTATATGACGAGTTTTGTGTGGATGATCCAGATAAACCATATTTAGAAAATTTAAAAATTTTTATTGATAAAACTCTGCAAAATAATAAATATAATGCCATAGAATCATTGAATTCCGATAAATATCATTATTTAAGTAATTCAGGGGATGGTGACTGTTTATTCATAGCGGTAGTTAAATATTTAAGCATTTTATCAAATACCGAAAGACACTATCCCAATAATAATACTTTGAAAAGTATCGCCGAAGAATTACGGTTTGAAACCTGCAAATATATGTTTCATAATAGATACAATGTTATAAATGATATTGGGACAATTGAGAATAACGCCGAAGCCATGGTATGGTTATTAAATTCTAAAGGCGGTGAAACTAATAATGATAAATTTATTTCTTTGATGCACTCCTTAAGCATCAAGAGAAATATTTCCATTTTTAAAAATCCTACACATCATACTTTAGATGAATTAATTAATTTATTTAAACGTTCTGAGATTGACGACTTTACTAAATACTGTATATTAATGGCACAGTATTCCATGGGTTCTCGTTATTTTTTGTTAGAAGATTCTACTAAATTATACTTATCTTATTATGCTGGAATATGTGAGATAGTTTGCCTGGGACTTTTATTAAATAAAAATATTATTTGCTCTTCAACAACTCTTAAAGAGGGGGACACTGATTTTAAATATAATATCAGCACTAAATTTTCTTATACAAATAAATATAACCCCGATGAAAATACCGAGATGCCTATATTAATTTATTTAAGAGGATATCAAACACTACGGGGTGGATCTAAATCAGATCATTATGAAATGTTGTGGCCTAAATCAATGGGTAAACCAACTGGAATTAATTCTCCACGAGAATTAACTAAATCCCAACAACCTTTATTTTCATTTAATACTACTCATACAGAAAAGTTTATACCCACTTATACCACAACCAATGATTTATCTGTAAAATTAGAAGTATATAATTTAGATTCTTTTATTTCAGGTAATATCCCAAATGATTATATTGAAACCCCTTCGGTAATTATTTTAAAACATTGGACTGATATGTCTGAAAAACTGTCATCTAACTCGGATACATTATTGCATCCCAATTTTGGCGATCTTGATAAGGAAGTTTTTGTAGCGGATGATAAGATCCGGATTAATAAATTTACGTACAGTGTAGGGTATTTAACTAAATTTACGAATAATATAGAGAAAGGCTTTGTTACAAAAAACGAATTAGAAGAAGTAATAAATACTATTAATAAATCCCCGAATATAGATACAAATAAACCTATAGAGATACTTATACATGATACGGATGTAGACGAAGATGGAAATGTTAAAACCATATATCGCAATTTTAGAGATAAACAAACCTTATTAAATTTATTAAAAAATAAGGATATTTCCAGATATAAAAAATCTAAAAAGGTAGACGCAACTGGACCGAGCGATTCCGAAATTATAGAACATCAGACCGCCACCACCAGTCGCGTCATTGATTTAGATTCTGATAAATGGGTAATATTCGGAAATTACTACTATAAAAAGAGTTATATTAAATTACCTTTGCAAGAATCGTCGCCAACAAATAAAAAAATTATTAAAACCTTAAAAAGTTTACATTTACATAAACAATCTAATCCGATAAGAGTAATTGAAAATTTTGGAGCAGGAAATTTTGAACCGGAATATATATATAGTCTTTATACTGATGATGACTTGGATGATTTAGAGGACGATCTTCGGCGTAAATTATTAAAAAAAATACCTGCCGATAAATTAAATTTAGTTGAAACTAATGCCGAAATAAAAGCAGATCGTATACAAAAATTAGACGAAGCTGCTTATAAAAAAATAATATCACAAAGCGATATATCGGTACCAATATTAGAAAAAGAAACAACAGTCGTTGAATTGAAGGCAGCATGTAAAAAGAAAACTCGTAAGGACGGAGGGCTTTATAAAGTTGCTTTTAGAAATAGTTTAATAGAATATGTCAAGCAATTATATAAGTCGTCCCCAGAAAAGGCCTTGACTGAGGTTAAAAGATTGAAAAAAATTAAACACCGTAAAGATTTAGAGGATTATTGCATTGAAATAAAAATTTTATAGTTTTATTAATCTAATATTATTTTCTATAGCCATTGCATTAACTAATTCGCTATTTTTATAATCATTAAAGTATTTAATTTTAGATATTCCACTCGCAATTAATAATTTAAAGCAATTTAAACAGGGGAAATGTGTGATATATGCCGTCCCGTCTGATACAGATACCCCTCTATCAGCAGCATCACATAACGCATTTTGTTCCGCATGAATGGTAAATTGTTCATGTCCATTTACTACCTTTGATTTATGGGGACATCCTTTTAAAAACCCATTATATCCAGTAGTAATAACTCTATTATTTTTAACAATAATACATCCTACGTTTAACCTGACACAACTGCTTCGTTTTGATGCTAATAATGTAAGGGCTGTAAAATAGGTGTCCCAATCTAGGCGTTCTTTAGTATTTATTATATTTTGTAAAAATGCTTTATTATTAAGTTCTCCTTTTATTTTAGGAGATAATTCTATTGCATTACCAGTGATATCCATTATTTTTAATTATAAATATAATTTTAAATAAAAATAATTTAAATAAAGATATATTACTTAATAACATTTATTGCCCATAAATACCCGATAAACCGCATAGTATAGTATATATATCTCAGAAAAGACGAACGCTATAATTGCCATAATTATTTGCATTACTATACCAGAGTTCTTATTACACCCCCATGCTAAACTTACCGAGATTAACGATAAAACAATTTTAATAACAATTGTTGTATAAACTTTAATCCAATGTTTCTGTTCAGGGGTGTTAGATAAATAAAATTTTTCTATATTGAACATGTTTAATATGTTAGAAGAAAATAAATTAACTGGTGTTGCTAACAAAACCAATTTTAACAAGGGTATATATTAGATAAAACGGGGAGAATAAACCCGCTACAATACTTTTAACTAATTTATTGGAAACCTTATCATATGGAAATTCCTGCCAAGAGTAATACCCCGCCCCTATACCCATTAATAAAAAAATACCCACGCCCACTAATACTAATATAATAACAGTTATTATTATTAATGTTTGTGAGGATACCGATGTTGACCCAAAGGAAATTGAATTGGTGCCATCGGGTTGGTATCTTTCAAATCCATAGTTATCGCGATTGTCATCAAAATCACACATATTAATATATATATATATATTATTTCACATCAGTAAAATTATAAACCATTTCGGGATGCAGAAGCGCCGGTAATATAAAAAATATACACAATGTGGTTAATATTAATATACACATTCCGGTTATGATAAATATACTAAGACTCTGTAGTTTTATTTTCAGTAGCTCGTTATTAATATAGAACATTGAAGGGGGTATAGTAGTTATCACATCATACGAGGGGGGCGAACGTATAGTTATTATAGTGCTGTTTTTATTTACAAATTCCTTCCTGCAACAAGGGCATATTGGGGTTAATAAACCCTTTATACACTCGGGATGAATTTTTACTCTGCATTGCAGGCATTGCCATAGGATGAGCTCATCCGTCTCGTTTAATTTTTCAAAACATATTACACATTCTTGCGGGGGAAATTGTATATCCTGAAATTCTGCGGACGCTATATTTAAAGACATAACCTTTATTAATAAAATAGTCTTAAAATTAATATTAATTTTATTAAAGAAATTTAATTAATAAAAATTTATATTTATATATTAATGAACTCAAAATATAACTCTATTCTTAAAATTTTATCCAGAAGTATTAATAAACAAACAGGGGGGGATATTTTAAATAATTTACCTCATATAGCAAAGGAATGTGCTATATTAGAGGTTTATTTTAAAAAATATTTAGAAATTATAGATGACCACACACAGGTTGGCGGCGCCCCTGAATTTTCTATAAAAGAAAAAATTACAATGATTCGTAAACTAGGTTGCAACGGTAAGACTTTTACTGAGGCCCAAGCGAGTGCCATATATCAGACATTAAGTTTGAATCTTTTAAAAAAACA
>Ga0115008_10005225_pt1 | contig 10736 bp, 10 predicted proteins | sample FraStrMetagenome_FD_87164 | JGI IMG/M metagenome (GOLD analysis project Ga0115008, IMG submission 87164) | Marine eukaryotic phytoplankton communities from Arctic Ocean - Fram Strait ARC3M Metagenome | ecosystem: Environmental > Aquatic > Marine > Oceanic | place: Fram Strait | collected...
CATTTAACGGTATTTGGATTTATTTCAGTGGATATAAAAAAGGGATACCTATCCATTTTGCGTTTTTTCTTGCCCCAACATTTTCGAATCAAAATATAGTATTGTAAGGTCCTAGTGCATTTAATTTTATTCTGATTCTTTAGGCTTGGGCGCTTTCGGCTGCTCATAAAAAGCTGGAGAAAGGCTCTATCGAAGCTTCACGGAAGAAGAGATAGTTAGGATGTTGAGAATTCCAATAATGTATTTACGACTATAGGCAAGGGAAACTTACCCTGATGTCATGGATAGGAAAAACGGAATTACGGACCCGAACAGCTTAGGGTTTACATTCCATGAGATATCCTTCTATTTGTTTAAATTCCATACCCTATTTTGTGGTATTCTATTCTACACCGGAAAATGTATTATAAGATTTTAATACATGCATTAAAAACTAAAAATATAACACTCGTATTATTCAAAACTGTGGTTCAACTTCTTCCGTCTGCAAATCTTCAAGTCAATTGACACTTATTGGTATGTCACAAATCACAATAATGCATAGTCAGTCAACTATCCCTAACACCTATCACCTATCATTATCATTATCATTTTCATCACCTATCATCATCACCTCTATCTCTATCATATATTTTCAAACTATTTTCAATCAAGTCTTACCTAGCAGCACGCAGCGTGAACACCTAGAATACAATACCCTTCATGGGACTACATAAACATATGTTACACACAACATACGTGGCAACGTATCAGCTGGCCAGAAAGCCACACATCCATTGGAAGAAGCAGATGGCGCGCCAAGTCGCCAAATGAAAAACGCTGTATTTGAAAATGTTTCTATGGATATTTCACAATTACAGAAGTTACGCTTGAAGTTGATAAATCATAAATCGCATCCTTCTTTCTATAGTCAGTGTGAGAGATAATATCCTAAATTTTCAACTTTTAACTTACATATCCATAGAAACAGAAATACGATACATAATATTGAAACGGGAGACGATGATAATAATTCGAAATATCATTCCAATTCTACTCGCCGTAATTGTACCGACAACTTGTGGATTCGGCGGAATCGTGGATCCATCGACTGCTACGGACATCGTTTCTGCTACCAGCAGCGGCAGCGGAGGAGGAGGATTCGAGTTGGTCGATGCAGCGATCAATCAGGCCACAACAACCATTTCACTGGAGGGATCACAGTTATTAGCCTCATACAAATCTGAATTGGTGATGCATCCACTCACAATGAAAATGCTGACGGGTAGTACGCTTGCAGTGTGTGGAGATGCCATTGCACAATCTCGAGGTGATGATGAGGTAAGGTATGATACCAAACGAGCGACGAGTTTTGCTGCGTTTGATGCGGTATATCGAGCGGTGCAGCATGTGTCGTTTCCAGTGATTGTTCAAGAGTTGCATGGGCAGTATATTGGTTTGTTCGTTGCGTCGCTTCCGTTGTTTCAATCGGGATTGCATGCGCTTGCGTGGGATAATCAGAGTTTTTATGGGGCGATGGAACAGACCTTGGCGTCGCAATTGGGGATCGTGCCGTTCTTTTACTATCCGGTGTTCTATACGATTACGGCATTTGTGCAGGGCTTGAGTCAAGAGCAAGCGTTGGATCGGGCGAAGGAAACTTTTATTCCGTTGATGAAACGAAATCTTCTTTTCTGGATTCCTGTGCAGTTTGTACAGTTTCAATTTATCGATCAAAGCTTACAGATTCCATTTCTTTCCGTTTGCGGATTGTGTTGGACTTTTATAATCAGTTTATTCGCTGGAAATGCCAAGCAGGGTGTGAAAGAAGAAGAAAACAAAGCACTGGTGAAACACGAATCTTCATTGGAGAATATCGAAAAGTTCAATGATGAAATGGCAAATGCTATTAAAGTTTACAAGATACAGCAAGTACAAAGTGAGAGCAAAAAAAGTAAAGTTTCATCGAGATAATCGAAGAATGTGTTCTCGTCCGTCTTTCAATGATGTTCAACAATTTCTCTGCATAGCGGAGCTTGATGTATTCATAAATGTTTTGCTAATCTGCGCTAGATATCATAGAAATCATAAAAAATATGCCATAATGTATTTGATAGCTCTTCAGTATTTTGTATTTGATATCTCTTCAGTATCTTTCTCAAACTTTTATTCGAACAAAATTTTCCGTAGGAAAACCAGGAGCATGCGTTTACGTTGTTTTATTTTCTACGTACCTGTTGGCCACGTTGTGTCATTAATGACCTGTCTCTACGTTAAATTATCTACGACTATAGACCCAATATCTACACTTTGTTCATTGCGAGTATGGACCTTCTTGTGTTATTTATATATGGTCCCTGTATCAACGTGGCGTTGTTTACAAATATGTCGTCGGAGCTTACGTACAACAAAATGCTGATTTCTCCGGTGGTATCAATAATGAAAATATTTAGTCTAGATCTGCTACTGCTACTTCCACTTCAATTGTTAATATCTATTCTTGTAATAGATGTCAATTGCATATATCTAATCAACTACTTTAGTCTAGTAACATTATTTAAAGAAAAAAAGACACATCCGGTTGTAGTTGCAAGCGCTTCAAGATATGTTTTCAAATACTATCCGATGATGTGACTGCAGAAGTCTGGGCCAAATCCTTAAGAATCTCTGGTGCATTGTTCACAGCATCTTCGCTCTTTCCAATACTTTCTTGTTCTTTTGGGAAAAATTTATCACCTTGTCTCAACTTTGATGATATTGAAGGTTCTTTATATGATAATGGTTTCGACACAGATCGTCTCGATGATCTCAACGGATCTTTCGCTTGAGACGCCTTTGCCATTTCATCTAAGCGACGTATCTCGTCCTTTATTGACGAACTTCCAACATCACTGCTTTTTGATTTGATACCATCATTTTCTTTCAACGTATTATCGGTATCGTTGGAAATAAGATGGTCGGGGGTTGATTTTGGAGACACTGTAGACGGATGAGTTGCTTTCAATATCGCTGGTGTAAAGCTTCGACCGGCAATTCTATTTGGAGATACCTTGATGGTAGTGTTTGAAGATGTAACCTCAAAATCAGGCAAAATAGGAGGTTTGCTTGATGATTCTTCAGCCTTCTTTAATTCAAACATTTTCCGCCGATCTTCGAAGCTCTCCGACTTCACAGTAGGTGACGTTGGGTGTGAATCAGACAAATCGTTGTCACCGATATCTTTGGAATCGCTAACTTTCATTCGAGGAAGACTTGATTTCGGGGAAATATTCAGAATGTCACTTTTTGATGAAAATTTTTCAGGAAACCGAGGACCTCCAGTCGAGGCCTTGGCCAATGAATCATTGCTTGCTTTAGCAATCTTTTCATGCACGCGCCTTTGCTGAAGTCGCCGTAAAACCAAAGCAGGACTGTGTTGCGTTGGTGATTTTGGTGATGCTGGAAGAATTTTGCTATTTAATGGAAACTTACTAACATTTGATGAGGACTCTTTCTTGTTGCTGTCGTGTGAAGACGCAAAATATTTTTCTTTCAACGAACTTCGAGATGCCTTTTTTGATGAAGATCCATTGGTTGGACCATTTTGATCACTTTTTGCTGCACCCATTGTCATGCCACTATATGCTGAAACTCCTGTGTCGGCTTCCATGGATGACGACTTCATATTGTGTGAACCCATCGCGATAGAGTCCAACTCCTCGAGAGAATTATCGGGGAAGAGATTGTCGTTGTCGGCTTTCTCATATGATTTGTGAGGACTCTTTCGACTTTTACTGCGAGGCTTCTCTGACGATGATTTTTCACTTCGGGGCTTGGTTGCGGTAGAACGAAACGCACTATCCTCCGTATTGTTGTACGATGAAAAAAAAGGGTCATCATTCGAAAAGTCACCAATATCGATATCAGCGGTAGCGTCTTGACCAAATGATTCATTAAATTCAAAAGATTGGAAAGAAGCATCAAATGCATCTTGGTTTTCCGGGGGTGATATAACCTTTGGTCTAAATGTTTTCGAATTAAATATTGGGGAGGAAGCGCCTGATTCAATTGCTTCACCAAACGCATTTCGTTGTGGTGTATGAAACGACGTTTGATGTCGAGTACTTAGAGGTTCATCGTCAATCAATTCCGGGGTAAAAGACAACTTCGATACTCTATTCGATGGAGCCGTCTGCGTCTTTCCTGGTGACACCGGTGGAGACATAATATTCCACTGCTTATCATCGTCGTCAAGAATGGCAATAGGACTCTCCGGACGTACAGAATATGGAGATTCATCATTTTGGCTAGGGCTATTACTATCAAAACTGTCCATGTTCGCAAACAAATCCGACGATGCGGAAACAATAAATCCTTCATCAGCTTGTGAAGTTGTTGCATTACCTGCACTCGATTCATTGACAATTGGACTGGCTGCGGAATTGCTACTGCTACCAATCGAGTCAAACGAGCTTGAAATCGGTCGACGTGGTTGCCTCAATGAAGACGTAGAATCGGCCGTACTTGAATGACGTTCCTGTGACGGTGGCGGTGGCATCCGAGAAAAGTTCTGCTGTTGATGCACATTGCGACCATTTCCATTACTTCCATAAAACTTCTGCCCCGACGACGAAAATCCCAAAGGCGACGAAGCTTGCGCTCTTTTTGCCAACAACTCCCTCCGCATTTGATCACATTTACTGCGCAAATCTCGATTGCTGCTTTGCAACGTCATATTCTCCATATGCAATCTCGTAACCTGTCTCATCTCCTCACGCAGCCGTACACGCAATTCATTCAATTCCTTAGCGAATCGATGATTTTTATTTGCAAGTATCTGTTCCCCATCGGTAAGTTTACGCGACATTCCTCTACCATTATTACTATTATTACTAGTATGATTGCTGCCATGATTGTTCGATGTTTGATGCTGAGGAAGGACGGTTGACGTAATATTACTATTATTGCTGCCGTTGTTGCTGCTGCTGTTCCCGAACGAAGACGGTCCAAGCAAGGTAGAATCACTGCCGTTGGATAACGACGATGATGATGACGAGGATGATGATCCTCCATTGATGGAAGAAAATCCCGCTTTACGACGACCATCACGTCCTCGATTACCTCTTCGACGCATTGCTCTTTTTCTTTTTCTTTTTGGAATGTACAGGCGATGGATTTACTTTGTGGTTTTGATTTTGATTTTTATTTTGATTTTGATTTTGATTGTAATTGTTATAGAAGTAGGAATGAAAATTCAATGCTGTGTAGTCTGTCAATTATTGTACATGTACAATGTACTTGATTTTGGATTATTAATAATAATAATAATAATATGATTCTTGTGTAGATCTCAATATATGGAATTCCTTTGTTACAACATTCTCTCCTTTATTACGGCGTAAGAAGATTGACCTCTTTTTTTTATATCACTCTATTTATTTAAGAGAGTCTTACTTTTTACTCTTCTCTCGTAATAGCCAAGTAGTCTCTAGAAAAGGTAAAAACAATAAATAGTATCTCTTTCTCTTTGTACGACTCTACGTATTCCGACGCGCCGTGTAGAGTCTAGTACTTCTTGTCAAAAAATAGGATATACCAGTATTAGGCATATATAGCATATTTATTCTCTCATTGGGCATTGGGGTGGTGATGGTGATACGTGATACGTGATACGTGATACTCGATACTCCACTCCCACTCCATCGCGCGTTTCAAAAAGACATGAATTCGTACAGACGACTCGATTTCGAGCGTTGGACCAAACGAGCCTGACCGGCCACTCTCGATTTATTTAGATCTCCATCAGTCCGTCCGTTTGTCACGCCATATGACGCTTTCAAGGTTCCACTTGGAGGTGCATCGAAGTGATGCGGAGCCGTACAAATCTCTCATCACATCTCTCTCTCTCTGCTTTGCTACCTTCACTACATACACAGTGTGTCGGCATCATCAATCATCAACGTCAACATTTACTTGTACATACAACGAAATATATACATATATCAATCATCATGAGCTGTCGTCTTCTAGCACTCGTTTACTTGGCCACCCAAGTAATGGCATCGACACCGGATATTCCTATAACGGTTCCTGTTGTGTCAAGTGGGGGTGCTATTGGAGGAGATGATTATGATGCACTTTGTGAGAAAGTTAAATGTGACGTATTGGAGAGAGCGAATAAGTCGGTATGTTGTCAGTTTGTAATGTGATAAATGTGTTTGTTTGTTTGTTTAATGGTGATGGGGTGATGATGAATCGATATCTTTTTATTTACACAACACATTTGGTTCAATATATATATATATATATATATTTTTTTTTTGATTGTGTGTTCCTTTATTGTAGATTGAGGAAATGCGTCGAGCTGTGGTGGATGAAAAGACCTGCTTGACTGCATTCGGCTTAAAGGCTGATGAAATCTGTAATTCGGCGTTAGAGGAATATGCTTCAAATGCCCCTGTTGCTGGAGAAGATGATGCGGCAGGAATATATGATCGCAAATTGGAAGAAGTTGAAGCTACGATCGATTCACCGTTGCAGGTTCTTTACTTGCGTCAACTTGCACTTCTTCGGGAAAAGGCTTTGTCGAAGTATAAGTCCGCTTCGAAGACTTCCGAGGCATCAGACTATGAAGCCATGATCAACGCTGATGCGCAGTTTGTGGCCGATGCAGAAGAAGCAACACGGGATGGATCGGATTGGGATTATGCCACTGAACGAACTTACTTACAATCTGTTATGAATGATTTGGCCAGTGCGAGCAAAAAGTTGACTGAGGTACAAGTTAAAGCTGGTCAACAGCAGTCCACTGCAATGCAATATTTACAGCAACAACAGCAAATGATTCAGCAGCTTCAGATGCAACTTTATGGTCAATCTTCACCATGGAACGTCGGTGTCGCCTATCGCATTCCAGACACTAATTTCAATTTGCAGGGAGCTTACCAACAGGGACGAACTAATATTCAGGTCAGCTGCGTTCCAGATGAATATGCAGGTATGCTTGGACCCAATGGTTTCACGAACGGCGTTGGCCCTGGAAATCTGGGACTATCATTGAATCTCAGCATTTAGTTTTTGTAATATTGTGAAATAAAAACGATGTAATGCTAGAAATTAATCTAACCGATCATTCGTCATCATAATTTCCTCTCTAATAATTACATTTATATAGTGAACATCATTCAGTTGCGCCAGTGTAATGTTTGTTTTGAAAATAATATCGTTGAGCAACGTCAATCCATGAATGGTAGAGGTTCAACTGGTGACAACTTGAAATCACATCCAGTTTTTGACCGAATTTCATCTATTGATACCCCACGGGCGATTTCTATCAAGGTGAGACCTCCATTGCCAGTTTTATCGCAGTCAAAAACACACAGGTCTGTAATTATTCTGTCCACTACCTTGCGTCCAGTAAGTGGCAAGGAGCACTTTTCTAAAATTTTGGGGGAGCCGGACTTTGAAACATGCTCCATTGTAACTATGACTTTAGAGCCTGGTGCCCCTACCAAGTCCATTGCTCCACCCATTCCTTTAACCATTTTTCCAGGAATCAGCCAAGACGCAAGATCTCCGTTACTGCTGCATTGCAAACTCCCAAGTATTGTCAAATCAACATGACTGCCACGGATCATACCAAAAGACTGGCTACTACTAAAAGTAGACGCACCAATTGATGCAGTTATTGTTTCCTACAAAATCGAAATGAGAAATGATTGAAGAAATAGTAAAAACCAAAATGTAAGCTTTCATTACCTTTCCTGCGTTTGTCCAATCAGCATTAGCAGTCCCTGTTTTGGGATATGGGCCGATACCCAGCAGACCATTTTCGCTTTGAAGAACAATGTTCACTCCCTCAGGCACATAGTTTGATGCTAATGTAGGAATACCAATACCAAGGTTTACGTACATTCCATCTTCGAACTCCTTTGCAGCGCGTTTAATGATTCTTTCTCGTGCCGCATTGATGTTTATGCTGCTAGTGCCTTCGTCTGCATCTTCTTCAACTTCGGTCAATCGTTCAATGGGTTTATCGTTGTTAGAGGCTTGAATTATTTTTTGTACAAATATTCCAGGTAAATGAACTTCGTCTGGATCTATGGTTCCTGCTTCAACCAATTCCTCTACTTCCGCAATACAAACTTTGCTTGCCATGGCACACTCTGGATTCATGTTCCGAGCAGTTCCCCGAAACACCAGGTTTCCATGTGTATCGCCTTTCCAAGCTTTGACAAAACCTACATCGGCATATATGGATTGCTCCATCACATATTCCTGCCCTCGAAACATTCGAACTTCCTTTTGCTTCGATTCAATCTCGACATCTCCACTTCCATCGCTTCGAAACTTAATTGGGGCTCCGCCGTCCGAAATAACCGTCCCAACCCCAGTGGGCGTAAAAAATGCAGGAATTCCAGAACCAGCCGAATGCAATTTCGCAGCCAAGGTCCCCATAGGAGTCAACTCCACTTCCAACTTTCCCGAAAGATACTTTTTCTCGAACAGCTTATTTTCTCCGACATAACTCCCAATCACTCGTTTCACCATCCCATCCTTCTCCAACAACTTGCCTACACCATATCCATCCACGCTAACATTTAATGAAGCTACTGTAATATCCGTCACACCCTTTGTTTTCGATAACTCGTTTAGTAAAGTCTCAGGTATGCCACAGCATCCAAATCCCCCGACACACACGAGAGAATTCGATAACGGGAAGGTTATCGATTGAATGGCAGATTTTGCATTTGGATACAGCTTGGATGATAGATATCGGCGTATCAATGGCGTGTGTTTGATCTTACTGCTGTAGTTGAGATTGTTTATCATCGTTGTTTGTGTTTGGATTTGTGATGCAGTGTGAAAGAGAAAATGTGAAGGAAAGGAACAGGGGCAGGGGAATCGAATTTGGATTGATGGAATTGATCGTGGGTGTGTCAAACTGTTCACATTAGGCTATTATAGCTTTATTTACGTTAAAAATATCGGACACGCACTTCCAAGTGTCAGTTGTCAGTTGTCAGCAGTCGCGAAAAGTAGAAAGTAACATCGGAAAATAGACGAAACAGGAAAGCATTTCAATCTGTCAATCTGTTACTATTTTTTAAGACTTCTAGGATAATAATGTGCCTAGGAGAACAACATTCACTATGAGTTGTAATCGCACCGTGCTTTCGAGCTTACTTATTATATTTGCAGGGAGATGGCTGTCCTTCTGTACTGGTTTGGCTGGCTTTTCGACAAATGAATACTACCGCGTGCCGTTCCAGGTGTACATAGAGGACACGGATGCTTACGGCGTGCTATATAATGCTAACTATGTGAAATATTACGCTCGCGCTTTCGAAACTATCGTTGGAAATGAGTGCGTCATTTCTAAAATTGATGAACAAAAATTTAAAGGAAGCCCTGGTTTGGGAGAAAACGTGCTGGTGCAAGCAGAACAGATAGATGAGACTGATTCTACATCGAAGTGGACAGTAGTACTAACCAGTGACGACGAGGATTCGATTTATAACATGGCCCAGGTGACTTTGTCACGATCAGCCTCTTTTGATTGTGACGAAGTGCTGGATATCGATGGATCGTGGATAGAACAAATAGATTCGTTTAGGTTATTCCAAGACGAAATCGAGATGAGGTTTCTAAATGACAAGCAAACTTCCTTTTTATCATTGTTTACAGTAATGAAACTTTTCGAACGTTCTCGATCAAACTTTATCGGTGGTCCTGATAATTTAAAGAGGCTGAAAGATGAGGAAGGTTTGCTCTGTGTTGTAACATCTGTAGATAACGGTGCATTACAAGGGAACGCGCTTGATGACTACAAAAGTGATACAGATCTAACTTTAAAAGTTAAAAATAACTTCCATATCAAGCGCAAGAAAATGATAGATTGCTATCAAACCCTATTGTCCTTGGATCATACTTCTATCATAGCTCAAGCAAAGATCTCAATTCTGGCTATTGATTCAGAGAGCCGTCGTCCTAAGGCAATTCCAAAATGGTTAATGGATAAACTTACATCTGGCGACATTTCAGCTGAAATCAACTAAATTAAGTTTTTCTAAGTTTTCTTAGTAGAACAACTGTGGACGGTGGATTGATGTGGGGAAGTGTAAGAGCAACAGTACAAGATTAGAAGTTAACAAAATAAAAGCATACAGATTAAAAAAATATATAAACTTTAAAAACAGAAATTATGATTCCGACCTACGTCGACCTCGTTAGAATGAATTGTCATTACTTCTCATGTTCGCAATATCCACGACGCTTCTAGTTTTCTTCCTAAAGATGACAAATTTCTTTATCATTGATCTTACTTGAACATGAGTTCAGCTCACAACGACAGATGCACGAAATAATGAAATTCGACGTAAGGTCATCATACGTGTACATTGTGTACATGTAGTAGTCATAGCCAAATGTGTAGAGACTCTGTGTGACCGACCGGTACATGAATAATTTTTAACTACCCGGGGTATACCGGGGGTACTTCAAACACAAAATCTTGGTTCAATGTAAAATAGGGAAAATGATGACGCATAATATGTTTCGACGATATCAATTACTACCTTCTAAATGACTGATGAAGAGGATGAGTTCTAAACTACAAACTCTGCCATTCAGAATATGGGAACTCATGATTCAAGAACAGGGAAAACGATGACGCGTATTATATGTTTCGATCATATAACAACTGCTACTACTCCTCTTCCGAACCTGTAACTGATGAAGAGGATGAGTTGTAACTACAAAGTAATTTATACCTGGTA
>Ga0115008_10005227_pt1 | contig 10734 bp, 6 predicted proteins | sample FraStrMetagenome_FD_87164 | JGI IMG/M metagenome (GOLD analysis project Ga0115008, IMG submission 87164) | Marine eukaryotic phytoplankton communities from Arctic Ocean - Fram Strait ARC3M Metagenome | ecosystem: Environmental > Aquatic > Marine > Oceanic | place: Fram Strait | collected 2012-06-18
CATTGAGTAACAATTATCAGAAAGTGTACCTTCTGAGAGTGACATCACTGCCAGGCATATAGAAAGAGAACACCAATCATCTGTCTGGCCAACATATGGGAGATGGACTCACTGTTGAAATAGAGTGGATTTCAGTATGGGATTATAATGTGATATATTTTTAAATTGTGATTAAAAATACAAAGTAAAATAAGCTCAAAATTATCATCCTTTTAAATTTGTCTTTGCGTAATTATAGACACAAATCTGCACATAAGACATAATAAATTTACTCCATTTTAGAGTGCATTGATTTCAAACAAGATTGAAGTGAGTAAATCCATTTTGAAATTTCCCTTGACGGGCCAGATACAAAGAGTAACATTGGAGAAGGAGAGTACTCTGTACTCAAGTGCTAGACCAGCCTTGGCTAATTATGACCTTCTCATCCTTTACTTTTAGAGTGAATGTGTATGGGAGCTCCTCAGGTGGAGGCTAAATGCGAAGAGTGCTTTGGCCAGACATGGTGAGACTGGTGGTCCAGGTTGGTACAATTTATCCCAAAAGCTACTAGACAGAGTTGCACTAATGGTTTTCAACCTGAAAACAAGAACCTAACTTGGCAAATTACAAAGTGGCACTGGAAACAGTGACTGCTCATATGTTCCCCATCAAGGCTCTGCAGATGTAGAGGTGCTACGTAAGAGGGTTTTGAAGGAAATCCTGTGTATGCAAGATCAATACAACAAAGGTTACCTACCACAAAATGAGTTGCTGGGCCTAATGGATTTTGGCATGGGCAGTTCCTTGCAGAAAGTTATGATTCTACAAGACTTTCTTGTTATTGTAGATCATACCATTTTCTTGTTCATCAAATTCTTTGAATCACGCCTTGAACATACCAAGGTAGAGGCTATCAAGGAGAAGAAAGTTTGTTTTGATGGTGATAACATATCCAAGAAGAAAAGGTAGTCCAATTCTGACTTTATTATAATAATGAAAGGCAAGTGCTTAAAATGCTAGTTTTATTTGAATGAGAATAATTCTCCAAGTGGGCAAAAATTCTCTTTAGAAATTCTGCATTTTTCTCTGTTTTGTCTGAAATCATTATTACTAATTCATGAGTGAGGCAGTTGTCCTGAATTATTCAGGAGGCATGTCCAATGATTTTTAATCCCATAACTAATGATAACACTGAAAGGTGACTTTCTCTCCTATATACGTTATGTTTGTCTCCGAAAAATCCTCTTGATAGTAAGAACAGGCCTCACAATTATGTCGTTTTCGAGATACAGTACTGTGGGCGATAAAGATAGCATTACATAACATAACTGTGTTTAATTCACGACAAGTGTTTCCTATATTAAGTTCTGTTTGTTGTTGTATTTTTGTTGTAGCTCGCATTAATTAAATTTTGTCTTTTTAGGCTCAATACAGTTTCCTATGAATTTACTGTTTTAGTTTCATTGGATATGATCACGTCTGGAACTTGGAAATTGGCCTTCGATAGGCTTATTGAGAAAAAGCCTCTCAATTCGATGCCAGTTTTTTGATTACATTCATAATTTTCTTTCGTATCAATAAATATATAATTACGCTTAAAAATGCTACAGGTTGTTTGTTTGAAGCTGGGAAATCTGCACTCGTTGTGCATCGTTTTCTGACTTAAAGGATTACGTGAAGCAGCACCAATACTTCATCAGAGTAAACTCAATAACGTGGCGTTATTGGACAAACTTTGTGCTTAGTAAGTATTTATCGACACGACATGAGGTACTTTTTCTAAAATAAACGTGGAGGGCTCATTTACATCCAAAAGAATAGAACCAACGAAAAACAACAATAAGGTATCCAATACAATTACACAATTTATACATGACAGCAGACTGCCATTGTTGATTGACTAAATGTTTTACATACGTCTGCATTCCTTGAAAATCATGATTATCTCTGACGCACAAAAATAATAATTTCATGCCCAAAACAATTAGGAGTAAAAGATACCAGGCAAAGAATTCTCTCTAAATAATATTTTCTCTTTTCAATTTTTCTCTGATAAAAGCTAAAGTCCTTCGGTATTCTGTAATCAAATTCATCATATCATATATTTATTTAGGAATGATATTTTCTGTATTCATCAATTTAGCTTTTGATATGAAAGATACATCTATCTCAAACGCAAGATGCAGAGAGTATTGCCGACCAATTTGATTTTGAAATGATTGAGTCTCAATTATTGTCGACGTGAAATTGAGAGAATTTCTTTATTTACATTAGATGCGAAAAGACTGTATGAGGGGAAACTTTTTGCGTTTTCTTTAGAAAGATTGAATCGTAAATATGCATGTAGCCACATACCACAGCAGATGCTATCTTTTTACTCATCACATCATGTCCCTGATCCATCTGCAAACTTAGGAGAAAAAAACAGGCAAGCTAAAAAGTTTCTCAGTCCAAGACGAGTAGATGGTTGGGGTGATTCATACTCATATAGCCATCATTCAAAACATTACATTAGATATATGAAGGGATGTCAATAAACCATATTTGACGATGGACTCAGAAAATAGAGCCTCCCTACAAAATCTCAATGAAAAAAAAGAGCAAGAAGAAACGAAAAAAGATACTAATAATAATGTTGTCGTAAATGATGCTATAAAGCAAAAGTACCGCAATGTTACTGCAACACTCGCAGCTTCAGCTTGGGGAGATGACAATGGACATCGGCAAAATAGTCCTGGATCATTTCGAAATATGGGAAAATTAGGACGTGCAGATTCGATTTCTACTGGCTCAGTCTTGTCTCATATCGATGTTTCTACGTCGGCATTTCAACTAGTGCAACGTGCAACAAATCAAATTTCTAATTCAGATCCTGAAAAAAATACCCATGATTATGAATCGAATCTCAGTCATGACGCTGTAATTGAGGTAAGAACGCTCGCGCGGAAGTGATTGCAGAAATGCAGCTTACATTTTTGCATAATGTATCTCATATTTGTGATTGCGTTTTCTGTTCTTTCTTTATAAAATAACAATATAGAGAACAAATAGATCAAATGAGGAGATTCAAGCAGACTATTCGATTCCTGATACCAATGCACGAAATCCATCAAATTCTAAACACACGAATGCAATCAAGAGCTCCCTTTCTGAGAAAAAGAATGTTTTAAAAGCCCTCATTTATTCAGTTGAAAAAACATACGGAAGGATAAAGATGGCTGATCTCCACAAAAAAATTGAAAGCGACCTTGCAGATCATTCAATGCAGGAAAATTCAAGTAACGAACACGGAGGAACTGGACGAGATTCAGCGAAAGAACCAGATTCTCCTTCAAGGCCTACACAACCTTCAGGATTACGTTTAGCTCTTGCTGCTAGCTCCAGCAATCACAAAAACACTACGAAGTCAAACAAATCTTTATTGAAAAGGGGGAAATGCTTGTCATGTCCGTCTGAACCAGTGTCAAATAATGGACTAGATAATGTAGAAGGAAACTTGATAGTTCATGTGAACGACATACTCACAGTTCCTAGAAGTACGATACACTATCAATGCACTGACATGGAGTCAAAGCTTCAAAAAGGTTTTTTTTCAGATAATGATAGTGTCGATTTCCAAGTTCTAGAACTATTAGGTCAAGGTACATTTGCTCAAGTATTCAAATGCAAAAATCTTCAAACAAATGAAATGATGGCCCTGAAAATTGTCAAAAGCAAACCTGCCTATACTCGTCAAGCAGGAATCGAAATCGAAATTTTTAAATCTTTATCAACTGATTTACCAATTAATTTTGTAAGGGAGCAGCAGCAACGTCATAATCATCGTCGTCAAAATGGGGATAATAACAACGAATCCAATGAGTCAAATATGGTAGAATTATTGTGCTATTTCATGCATCATAAGCATTTATGTCTTGCGTTTGAACTTCTTGGATTGAATCTTTATGAGGTTTTAAAAATAAGACAGTTCCGTGGACTATCAATCCGCGTTGTGCAATCATTCGTAAGACAAGCTATGAAAGGAGTCAAGAAATTGAGCCAGCACAACATAGTTCACTGTGATTTGAAACCTGAAAATATACTTCTGACTGACAAAAATCAAATCACATCACTCTCCAATAATGGAGGCTTTCTTGATGAGAATAAAAATGGGAATTCTTCTCCATCACATGAAACAAAGATTAAGTTAATTGATTTCGGATCAGCATGTTTTGAAGGACAAACATCTCATACTTACATTCAATCTAGATTTTACCGTAGTCCAGAGGTTCTGGTGGGATTACCGTATGACTCCGCAATAGATATGTGGTCTCTTGGTTGTGTGGCTGCAGAACTTTACTTAGGACTACCAATTCTTCCTGGTGCTCATGAGTATGATCAATTATGTAGAATCTGCGAAATGATTGCTCCTATACCAGATTGGATGGTTGAACAAGGGTAAGCAGATATCCTATACCATTCTTTGTCATTCTTGTGTTTTTATAAAGTCCAATGCTTATTCTAGTATTCTCGCTTGCCTATGAATAAATGATCCACAGATCAAAATCAGACAAGCACTTCATGAAGCTTCAAAATGTTCAACCTCCACCAGAAAGAAATGAAGGAGGGGTTCTTGGACATCGTTCGCCACAAAAAATAGCACTTAATTGGAGATTGAAAACGCGTCAAGAATATCTTGCCTATCTTACAGAAAAGGAAAGAGGTAAATATGAAAAACTTGATCAGCCACCAAATAGATATTTCAAGCGAAAAAAGCTAGCTGATATAGTATCATTACATGGACACTACTTGCAAGGGCAAGATAAGGAATTATTACGTGTGTTCAACCATTTTTTGAAAGGTAAGTATTCTCTTCATGGATGATTACTTTTTTCGAAACAATTCTTGCTCTAATCTGGACAAATTCTCATTTTAGGTATTTTGGATCCTGATCCTTGGAAACGGTGGACGGCTCACCAGGCATCTATGCACCCTTTCGTCACTGGTGATATTCGTGAAGCTCAACTACGAGCAAGAGAATTCCATTGGGTCCCTCCATGGGACCCTTCTATTTGTCATAGAAAATTGTTGAGTGTCAAGAAAGCTCGAGAAAAGAAAGCCCTCTTACTCCGTGAAAGCATCTCTCGGGATTCAGTATTGGCAAACAGCAGTAAATCAAAGCAATTAATTCACTCTCATAATGTTGAAGGTCCATCTATTCCACAAATGCGAACCAACAACGAAATATTGCCCGAGGTTCCTGTTCAATCACGCTTAAAAATAGAAGCGAATCCGTAAGTGTATGCGATGTCTATAGAATTATTGCGTGTGCTCTATTTTGATACTTACAGCAGATGTTCAAATAACTGAATAGGTCTCATAGATTAGCAGCCATGACGCAGTCAATGTCCTTATCGCATTCCTTTAGCTCAAATGGAATGCCAAGGTCTTCTTTCCACAATTCATTTACGGCTAAAGAAGGCTCTCCACCCCCTGCACTAGGATTTCCTAATGGACCCCCACCTGTATTTAATCAACAATATCACCAACCACCTAGCAATCCAGGCAGTTACACTCTTCACTCCCAGATGCCTGGCAGTTTCAATGGTGCAATTTATCAACAAGATGGTAGAGTTTATTTGCAACCACCAGTGCCATCAAATTTCCCACCAAATTTTTCCAACGCTGTTCCATTGAACAATAGTATGATCGAAACCCAGTTTCCACCTACTATGATGATGGCACCGAATATGCAAAGTTATCAACTTTCTCATATTCCACCGATGGCAGGCCCTCAGAGCTTTTCAGGTTTGTACTATGATCGGATAAGTCAGCACTTACCTATAGAAGGAGATCTTGGTTATGCATTACAAAGACCTGGAGTTGTACCTAGTATGGAAAATGATCAACATGGCACTCAATCTCAACAGCATATGTACGCACCACAACAACTTCAAGGTCCAAATGAAAGTAAATCATCTCGAACACGAAGCACGAGCTTTTCCGGTGGAAGCACGAATAACAGAAAGGTGATGCATCCGCCAACAAGCCTTCATGCATCTTTTACAGGTGATGTCCACGCGTCCAAAGAATTACGGAATGAATTCAATGAAAATGATTTTGAAATTGATTCGCCCATAGATGGCAATAATAATAATGTCATCTCATCGTCTTTAACATCTTCTGGAAGCCAAGGTGTCAGTCTCCTAGCTCAGCAACTTGCAGAACACTCAGCAATAACGCACGATCCAAATCTTATCATAGAAACAAAGCAAACCATACCCTCGACAAATTATAGTAATATTCAAATGGACCATAGTGCTCCAAACCATCATCATCATCCAACCTATTTTCCTCAACAAGGCCATCCTTATGTGAAGACAGGTAGCCACAGCTCTCTTATGCAGCAACCACAAACCGGAAGTTATTACGGCTATACTCCATCAAATATGCCACCATTTATTCTTTCACAAACTGCACCATCAAGCGCTGATCCAAACATTACTCCTTATTACCCAAATATTGGACATTACTCGGGAAGTCACGGGAGTTTTTATAATGGAGCTCATGCAAACAAGTATAGTGATACTCCAGGTCAGATACCTATATTTCCTAATGGACAAGCACATCCAATTGATTCTATGTACCGAACAATTGATGAAAGAAAAAGAAATTTGCCATATAATTCGCAAGCATAATTCGCAAGCAATTAATAAAAACGAAGTAGTTCGAATGAGTTCTCAAGTCAAATAAATGATTCGATTGAAGTGTTCAGGAGTTTACTGACACGTTTCCTTAAATTAAAATGTTCTAAATTAGTATATCCTTCGATTCCCGATCAAATTGAAAGTCAACTTTTACCCCGAATTCCAACTCACTCTGAATCCTGGATCCCATGTGCTTTCTCTCTCTCAGAAGTTTTCACAATTTCACCATCAATCTTATTTAAGCTTTTTAAGTGCTTCAAAATTTCAATTCTACCTTCTGATCTATTTCCATTGACTTCATCATACATCGGGTTCCCAACAAAGAGCACGTCTTTCAAACCTGTCAAGGAGTTCTGTGCAAGTAATGTAATAGGCAGAATTATTCAGATTTTTATTGAACACGATATTAACAAAGAAGAGTGAAGAGTTAGCGAAAAACTTACGATCTTACTTAGTTCTGTAAAAGACTTAATATTATTGTTGCTACAATAAAATACTTTCAGATGAGTTAAACAACTCAATCCATCTAGTGATGCGATTTGATTATAACTTATCCATAATTGTTCCAAAGTTCCTGCAACATCCTCCAACCTTTCAAGTTTCTTGATATTATTTCTGCCAAGACTTAAGATTCGAAGGTTTATCATCCCAGCAAGTGATCCGATTCTATCTATTGAGTTTGTGCTTAACGAAAGCCGCACACACTTTTTTAAAGAATTGAGGGAGTTGTCCATTTTTGAAAGAGGAGGGATTTGACAGCACAGTTTGATTTCAGTTGCATCTTCCGCTCTTTCCTTATTTTTGGCTTCCCATGCTTTTATTGCTAGCGAACATGCCTTATGAAAGCTGTGAGAAATAGAATCTATAAATTAGCATGATTTATTTTCAAACTTACCATAATGCAATTTGATGTTGCGTCTGTAATTTTCTTTTCAGCAGCAGACCTTTCGTATAGTTTTTCAAAATTTAAAGTAAAATCTTTTTTTTTTATACTTTTTCTCCTAAAATATGGTTTCTCTTGAAGCATCACCAGATTGAAATGTTAAAGAAAAATTGCTTGAATAAAAATGAGTTAAGTTTAGTCTATAAAGTTAATTCTGCATTTCTTCATGTTTTCGAGTGATGGAAAACAATTTTCTTATAAAATAAACAAAATGTAGTTTAATTTTGTGGTTTCGGAAGACATGGGTCAATATCCCATTCCTCCATCAGCTCCAGAAAATAAGTTTCACCCCCAACAAAGACATCTTCACTGCCAATAAACTCATCTTTTATCCATCTTCGCGTCTCTTTACTTTGGGATAATAGTAAACTTCGCAAAAGAGTAAACTTTTCTTCACAAATATCTATGTGCTCCTTGAATTTTTTAATTTTACCCCATCCCACATTTTCCTTGGGAAATGGGTCTATAGAGCTACTGAGACCAAGAAAATCTTGCATATCATTGCGGAATCGTGTCGCTCTTTCTGTGTTCATGTCCCCTAACTGTTGCATATTGTATATGAAGACCTTTAAACGAGTTTTACCTTGATCTAACTTTCTTTGAATTAAATCTTTTCTATTTTTTGAGCTGAGATTCGTTTTACCTAGCTGCATAAGAGAAAGTTCATACCGAGCAAGATCAGTTGAAACACGTTTCCAATGTTTATTGCCTACAAGCATATCAGGTGGCGGAACCTTGCCTTTCAGCCCCTTATTATGCAGTTCTGTTATCCTGTAATTATAAAAGCTTTGAAAGAAAAGGACTGGATGGCGCATTCCAATAATGATTTTGGTCCCAGGCGATTGTGTATCAATCTTCTTGATCCCTCTCATATCACGTATAGACATAGGACACTTAATTCCTTTTTTTGTTTTCAGGGAACTGGGAAGATTATCCAAAGATTCGAGGAGTGTGGATATAATTTGACTCTCAGTCTTGCTAGAAGAATCAATAGCACAATATTCACGAGCAGAAATAGACGTTTCATTATGTTTACCAAAAGCATAAAGTAAGGATGTAGTCCCACATTTTGGAAATCCGGCTATAAAAAAATCGATTATGTTGTCATTGTTTGATTCACCCTGAATTTCATAATCATTGTTGTTATAAAGTGGATCGTTTGGTTTCGTATCTACATAGGGATGTGAGTTTTCAGCCTCTTCATTCCTATATCGGATGTTGGAATCTTTTTTGTTTCGGATCAACCGATTTTCAATCGCGAGATTGTAAGTATGATTGCGTGGTAGGATAAAGAAAAATGTCATTGTATTCATAACTAACCCCGCACAAAGTGCGATGGAAATAATCTTTTTTGTTGTTGTGTTTCCTACAAGAAGGAAATAAGGAACCGATGTCGGATAAATGATTTTATTTTCAATTATTTTCGTCGCACAATCATCTGACATAGAAGAATGCAGAGATTCATTCGCGTAACACATGATGCAGATTATCTTATGGACTCGCAAAACGAGATCTTTTTGGGTGAATTTGCTTTTATTTTATGTTTGGAATAGCAATTTATGAGGCAAGTTTTTCTTCAGTGCTGTCCAGACTCTTGCCTATATTGAGATATTTTGATCTTGTTAGACTGAATTTTGTTTAGGTCAAGTTTTGTCAACTAAAATAATATTTTGAATTTTGGATTGTAACCAATAAAATGATGCACTATCACTACTGACAGTCAAAAAGGATCATTGAATAGTACTTTTATCATCTATGGTGGGTATCCCATCTGCACTATATACATTTCGAAATTTAAAATATTTTATTCAACGCAATCCATTTTTCAAAATTTGAAATATATCTTTGCTTTACGGCATGACTTTTTATTTCTGATTTAAACGCAATGAAATATGAAGATTTTGGCGGGGAACATTGCCCCAATTCTCCTTTAGAGATTGAATTGCATAAATCTTTTGAATTTTCTCAATTCCTTTGCGTTATGTGTCGAAATCGTATTTAATCATTCATCTAGTGTAAGCACTGTTTCATCCATTATCCCAAAGGACCTTCTCGCAAAACTTTTAATGCTATTTCATTAAACGATGAGGAATCGAAGGATATATGCGCGTAGGGCGAAGATGCTCAAAATACCACAAAATAAGATGATTATCATTGAGATCTTTGCGAAAAATTAAAGAAAAAAATACAGTGTAATGAAGACGAATTCAATCTCAGCATATCACTTTTAGAAAGAGAACGAATGGTTCTATTAATTGTTTAGTTTTGTTGTTCACGGAATGGAAGTTAAAAATCAATCAGAAAAACCTCGCAACTCACGTAGAAAATAGTCTAACCCCAATATTAACCGGACCAAATCTCACTTTCAATCGATGAATAAAGTGAACTCTCAGGCCATTTTCACTAATGACATCCCATGTGCAAGATGAAATACTTTGTAAATGGGTTACATTCTCCCCATCCTTATTGAGAGACATACCAAAATTAACTACAACGCAAAAGGAGTTAGGAATGTCGAGAATCCTTTTAATCATGGCGGGCCAAGTCTTCGACTTTCACCCTTTCCCATCAATTTTCAAGGATCAACATCAAAAACGATTTTATAGATTACAATCATTATATCAAGAATATTCAATCATCGATACTGGTCATATAATAGATAAAAAACCCAACATTTTGAGTCTCTCGCCAAGAATGGAGATTCAAAGTGAAGAACGATGTTTGTTGAAGAATCTTTTTTCGGAACATTTGGAAAACTTGGCGAAAAAAGCTGAGGAAGAGTTACAACAAGAACTTGCAGAGGAAATCCTGCAAGCTGCAGTTCTCGAAGAAAGAAAAAAGAAAGTTAGACAAAGGAGAAAATATCGGAAGAAGAAAAAAATACAAAGCAACAATATACACACACCAAAATCTAGCATTGATATCGCACTAAAAAATATCAATTTGATTCAAAATGACGAGAGCAGTAGTGTTGATCAAAAAGAATCTCAGAAATTCAAGTTTGAATCTAATGAAGATGCTTTAAAAGATGATTCAATTGCTTATCCCAAGCAATTCGATAGTGATAATTCAGAAGATTTTTTGCCAAGATTTCTTTTACCCAGAAAGAACAAAATATTAGAC
>Ga0115008_10005228_pt1 | contig 10734 bp, 7 predicted proteins | sample FraStrMetagenome_FD_87164 | JGI IMG/M metagenome (GOLD analysis project Ga0115008, IMG submission 87164) | Marine eukaryotic phytoplankton communities from Arctic Ocean - Fram Strait ARC3M Metagenome | ecosystem: Environmental > Aquatic > Marine > Oceanic | place: Fram Strait | collected 2012-06-18
TACTGTAATGCACATTATATTTACTATATTTGGATATTTATCAATTTTTATGGCCTTTATTGTCCAGGTTCCACAAATCATCACGGTAATTAAACATAAAAGTGCTAAAAATATATCTTATCCCTATATTGGATTAATATTATTGGATTGCCTATTTTATATTATATATGGGTCAGGATTTTTACTAGATAATGATCTTAATGGAATTCCTGTAATATTAGCAGGTATAATACCATTTTTATTAACAACAATATTATTAATATTAAAAATATTTTTTTCGTTTCGGAAAAAAAAATTGAGAATAAAAAGAGAAAAAAAAGAAGTAAATAGTCATATAGACGAAAATCAAACTGAAGAACAAGTTGATGCCATCACTATTACGAATAATTTATAATAATTTAAAATTTTAAATATTTAATAAATCTTATAATGTTTTCGGCATATCCATATTCATTATCATACCAAATTAAAAATTTATACATATCATCCATTTTCATAGCACTTAATCCGTCAACTATTGCGTTTTTACGATTTCCTATAAAATCTGAACTAACAACTAAATCGTTATTAACATCAACGATATTAAAGTATTGATCACTTTGTGATAATGTCTTAATTAAACTCAACACCTCATCTATTTCTGGTGATTTTTCCAGGTTAACATTTAAGTCTAATAAAGATACATTCGAAACAGGAACTCTTACACTTACTGCATCTAACTTTCCATTTAATTCTGGAATAACCTTACCAATAGCTTTTGCAGCACCAGTAGTTGATGGAATTATGTTATTCATTACACATCTACCTGTTCTTTTACCAGATGTATATTTATCAACTGTATACTGAGATGCTGTAGCTGAATGTATTGTAGTGGCCAACCCATTAACAATACCATAATTATCATTTAATATTTTAGCAATTGGCGCCAAACAGGTAGTAGTACAAGACGCGGCTGAAATAACAGTTTCATTATTATAATTTATGTGATTCACTCCATATACAAACATTGGAGTATCGTCTTTTGGTGGAGCAGTTAATAGGACCACAGTGTCTTCGTCTAAATTAGTATTTTCTTTATGTGCCATAAGTGTTTCTTTAGTTTTAAATTTTCCTGTAGTATCAAAAATTATATCAATCTCATCCTCCCATACAATATCTTTTGGTTCACGACAATTATGAATATTAACACTTGTGTTACTTGGTTGTATTGGATATGTCCCATGTACAGAATCATATTTTAATAAATAGTTATAATCTGACTTGGTAAGAGTTGGATGATTTACACTACAAAGCCTAAGCCGTGAATCACTTAATACCAGTCTGGATAATAGTTTACCAATTCTTCCAAATCCATTAATTCCAATATTAATCATTTTATAATATATATATAACATAATTTTATATAAATATTAATAAATAATCTTTTTAATTCCCCTCTTAATTTCATGGGTCATTTCTATATGGCATTTTCTCAGTGGGTATTTCTTATATATTATTCCACATTTGTTACACATTCTTATATAAAGTGGTTTATTATTAACTTCCCCATAATACATAAGCTGTCCAGTACAAGAAGAACATCCAAAACATTCCTGAAACCATCCCTCTAAAGGGATCCCTGCCCTGTTTCTGTTAAAAAAAAATATAAGATAATCATCAAATTTTGATAAAAAAAAACTATTATAAAGCTTATATGTATCTTTGTAAATATTAATAGGTTTAGACAATTCATATGAATAATGTTTTTTTATTTGAGTATCCTTAATTTTTTTAGGAGTTAATCCAGATATATTATTCTTTATGTCATCAGGAACCGGTGATATTAAAGTTTCTGGTTGTAATCCACTTTTTATATCAGAATATTCATTTTCATCGGCCTCAAAACTTGATAATGATTCATTGTTTGTATAGTCTTGATGTGGCTCTTCTGTATTTATATTATTATTTTTAAATAAAAGTTTTAATTTATTAGTAAATTTTTTACAATCCATTATTAAAGTATATAAAATATATAAACTGACTTTATATAAATTATTAAAATAAAAATATAGTCTTAATTACTTAAATTTATTAATTACAAATACACGAATTGCCATCCTCGACACAGCCATATTTCAAATATTTTTCCTCGTTCTCAGGGATATAAAATTTACACCACTCATCACATGTCCACTCAATACAATTAGAAACATTTGAGTAGTATGTTGGATAATTAGTTGGATAACGAGTTGGGAACTTAGTCTTCTTTGGAGGGGAAACCTTCTTCTTTGGAGGGGAAACCTTCTTCTTTGGAGGGGAAGCCTTCTTCTTTGGCGGGGAAACCTTCTTCTTTGGTGGAGAAACCTTCTTCTTTGGTGGAGAAACCTTCTTCTTTGGTGGAGAAACCTTCTTCTTTGGTGGAGAAACCTTCTTCTTTGGAGGGGAAACCTTCTTCTTTGGTGGAGAAACCTTCTTCTTTGTTGGAGAAACCTTCTTCTTTGTTGGAGAAACCTTCTTCTTTGGTGTGGAAACTTTTTTATTTAGTGATACAATTTTATTGGGCATACTATTACTTTTATAATTATCAGTTTTTACCCCAAAAGAAGTAGTAGTTTTCCTAAGACCATTAAATTTTTTCGCATCAGAAGAAAGAGAGAAAGCAGCAGAAATAACCAATAGTTTAAACATCGTATTAAGCATTTTATGATTAAAAACTCAATTAAAAAAATCAAATCAAATTTTTGAATTTAGTATTAACCCGTTTGGCATTTTAAATGTCCAGATTTTTTCGCTAGTTTTTCTAAATGGTTTATTTTTCAAAGGATAGCTATTAGATCTCCCTTGGCACATATTCCATTGTGAAAAAGCTCTGTGAATGGGTTCTCTTAATATTATTATTAATTTTATATTTGGCTAATGGGTATAGATTCGATCTATGCATTTTTTGTTATAACAATATATCGGGGTTTTTTCACCTACTACTTTTTTTAGTAACAAAGTGGTTTTCATAAAAATGTATTCCTTTGTGATAATTATTATCAAAAAAATGTATTTCATTAGAATGCATATAAATATCTGGATGTTGATTTAAATAAGGATGTTCCACCCTTTTGAACTCCAATACATAAAAAATTTGGTTTTGTTTTTGTCATCATGTCTATATATATTATTAACGATAAACAAAAGAAAATATGTTGTTCCGATCACTTGTTATGTGGCTATATATAAATCTGGACATTTAAAATGCCAAATGGGTTAAAACTTTCTAAGGGTATTTAGTGGTTTCTACAGCTCCCCCCGACAGTATGCATCCACTCACCCGATCGCAACAGCCTCCACTTCTACGTCCACCACCTCCACCACAGTATTCAATATCTTCTCCTCCACTTTCTGTAGGAATGTCCCTATCTAAATACATATATAAATAATTAATATAGTGATACGCAATAGCATGACCCAACGATATATCTTCTATATCCAATAAATCACTTTCTCCGTTTGACGATATAAAGTTCCTCGCTACGCCAAGTATTGACTTACCTAATACTAGAATATAGTTTCTTTCTAGTATTTTTGCACGGTCAATCTCAGTAACTACATCTGGTATGAGAGTTTTAATTAACCTATTTTCCTCGCCGTCTGTGAAACAGGTCTCCACAGCAATCACTAATACTTCCTGAATCAACTCCGGAGTTTCTTCACCGCCGATCGTTATTTTTGGCGTTAAAATCTCATCTATAAACAAATCCAAATTGTTTAATTTATCTAAGGTAATCATTTCGGAAAGATCGTCTAAAGATAGATTATATCTAACTAACTCATGAAATATAATAGTTGATATGTTATCTGTCGTTATATTAATAGTCCATTGCTCTAAAATTGGCTTGTGGTCCATATAGTTCAGTCCCTGCGCCTTTGGTATTATATCTGTAATAAAATCTTTTGAGAAATCAGCGATACTAAATGAGCCCTCATTGAAACCGGTTATATATTGCACAATATCTGTTTTAATATTTGGAATCACTTCAGCTGCAGTAGCACCTACAGGGTGGTGAGTATTTATTATAAATTTCATAATATCGAACATTAAATCTAAATCAACGCCTAAATAATTGCTTTGAGCAATACAGAAAATTGGAATATGAGCATATAATGTTTTAATTCCTCCGTCCCTAGTGCTAAATTGTGATATATCAAATTCTTGTTCATCCAATATATAATTATCATATGCTTTCTTGAATGCTTTTTCCTCGGACAATATACGACCTCTGGCCCCCCTCCCCGGATTAAAATCCGAATACACACGATCCACTTTATCTATAAAACTTGCAATATTATTTTCAAAAGAAAAGTTATTAAATTCATCAAATAAGACATGAATTTCCACATAATATGTATTATATTTTGTTTTATAGTATGTCAATAATTTTTGTCCTACTTGATTCATTGTTTCTCTTGGATTTGGAATAAATAATTGTTCTAGATAAACTATTTGATCAACCAAAAAATCTAGTTTATTTAACATCTCATTAATCTTTACTGAAGTTTTCTGATTAAGCGTTGTAATGTCTGACAATGTTAATCTATACAACTCGGATTCGCCTCCTAAATCACTAATTCTTTCTATTAATTTCCATCCCAGCGAAGTCGCAGTATCTATATCACCGAGATAATCAGTCAATTCTTCACCTGTTAAATCGCCAAATGGATTATCTCTTGTAAAACGTGTAAAACCTGGTTTATGATACCAATTATTAAACCTCAAAGGAATAAGAGACTTATCACTAGTAGCAAAGTATACAGAATCCTCAACTCGTATATCTAATAATCTGTCAAACTGAGTTATAGAACTATTATATATTCTTGAAATTTTATCTACTAAATTAATAACTGTAATATAAATTGTTTCAATACAGGACTCAATATCACTATTTCCCTTAAAGGAACTTGTATCGTTTAGTAAAATACTAAGTATTAAATTTGATATGTGTGATAAATAGGACATACTTTCCCAACCCTCACTACTTTTATCTATAGGAATTCTTGCGGTTTGTTGGAGTTTAATAAGAGTCTCATTTGTTGATATATCACGATCAGACGTGGTATGTCTAAGTGTTGTTATATCTGTTTTAAAATCCTGATAAACCATTATTAACGAATCTATAATTTCAAGAAGAATTTGAGAGTTATTTAACAAAACCCATTCTTGTGCCATAGTCCCATCTATTGTTTCGCTATCTGTCGCAATTTCTAATAAGAAATCTTTATCACTACTTGTAATATCAGCGACTTCTAGACCACCAATATATTCCTCAATGTTTGATTTATCTAAAAATGTATCACCAGTCATTAATGGTGCTCCACCCCGCTGATACAATCCTCCAAATATCGCTCCAGATCTTAAACTTCGCTTTGCACTACGAAGACCTAACTTAATATTTCTAAATGTTTTTTTTCCTGTGCTAATAAGTTTTTGGCGCTTACTTATTTTAGAAGTAGAACATTCACCAATTTGTTTTTTTTTAGTCATAAACTGACCTCTTGCAATATTCAGGTTTGATTGGTCCTCAATGTCTTGTTTTCTTTTGTTTCTATTTGCTATTCTCTCGGCCCGTGTAAGGCGTGGTGGTATTGGCGGTGGAGATGTAGAGAATACCGGGGTCAGTGGTGTTCCATTTTCTTGTAAAGTTCTCTTCTGAGGAGCGTAGGCATCTCCTGTGCTGGTAGGTCCGGCTACTGGTGGCAAATAAGCCGTAATATCTATAGTTTTGCTTATTAATTTACTTGAGTTATGTAATACAGGTATAGATGGACCTGCTCCACCGGCCCTGTCAACCGCGACTACATCTTCGAGTTCATTGTACATAATATATGGCCTCGCCGGATCATTACCTTTAAGCCAAAGCGAAAAAATATCATCTGATGATGATGGAGCAGAACTCCTTTCGGTTATTGATGTTTTATATCTTTCTAAATTTTGATAATCCTGATTAGTCCAATTATTTTTATTGACATAAATACATAGAGCTGATTTTTGTCCTCTTTCATGATGCCGTTTTCCAAACATATTACCGAGTTTACCAGGAATTTTAGACCCAATACCCATAACAGCATCTTTTATCTTCCCTAAACGACTCCAGCTTATTAACCGTTTAAGTATATCTTTGCCAATATAGCTGGTATTTATTTCAAACATTTTACCACCACACATTGTATGAGTTCTATTTAAAATTCCCGCTAACCCAGCTAATCTATCAGGAACAATATGAATAATTTGTTTATTTGCATTTGAATTTGATAAATTAATATATCTATTTAATTTCAGTTGTGAATAATCTCCTGATTTTTTAATATCTAAAATGAATGTATGAATACTTCCTTTAATATCGCTTATAATTTCGTTTTTTTTCCGATCGGTGTTTATAGTTTTATCTAGTGTAATAGTCGCTTTACAATCATCTAAATAATTACTTATTAATTTTAAAAAAACAAATGGCCCACCCTTTAATCTACTACCACCACACGTAATACACGGAGTAGCATCTGTATTACCCTTAGAATTACAAGCACAATATTTAATTTTTTTATTTGTAAAGTCTTCATACGCTGAAGTATTTTTAGCAGCGGTAAGCTTGATAAAGCTTCTAATAATTGTCATATTTTGTTTATGTTTTTTGTTGGTTATCTCACGAACGGGAGGTTTACGACCCATAAATTGTTTATCTTTGTCTCTTTGACAAGCCCTAATGAATTCAAATAAATTACTAACTGTATAACCTGATGTTGTAAGTTCTATTAAAAGATATTCTAAATAAATTTCGTTTATAATATACCTCATTGCCTGCCATTGATCAACACCTGGACATCCTGAAATACTGCCAATATATTCACCACCTTCACGTTCTATATTTCTCTCCTCTGTTTTAATATCTGGAACACTTACATTGATATCCTCTGCTCCCCGCGTTTCATCAGATATATTAAGTGGTGGACGTCTTTCATATGTTTCATCATATATTACATATTTTTCGTATAGTCCCGACTTGCAGTCACTGTCTGGAATATTAAACCAATCTATTCGTTCTTTATTATACCATATATGAATATTATTGTAATTTTCGACGGACAACATTAAAATTAGTCTAGAAGACTTTCTAAATGAATCAAATAATATTCGTCCCGAACAAAATCCATGTGATTCTAATTTAAGATTATAAGGTAACCCTTCACCTTTGGATGATGCGGGGTCCCATATATTGGTAATGGGGACTAATTTCTGTAAACTACCATTATTGCGTGCCGTAAATGCTAAAGCTTGTAAGTGATTTCCAATTGATGATTTAAGTGGACAATCCATTGTATGATAATTTATATGTGACTCATTTAATATTTCTGTAAGTTGATTAATTGGACTCCCTGATACCATTTTGGCCCGTCGACTCGATTTTTCAAGAAGCGCATCTATTGATGTTCCGCCTGACCATCCACCAACTCTTTTTTTAGATAAAATTGTTATAAGATCGTTTTTTTGGCTATTTAAATATAAAACCTTATGTTCGTTAGCGTTTTTTTTTAAATCCATAAAATAATGAAACTGTGAAAAAAAATGTCTGACTTCTCCAGCATCGTCAAGTCGGTAATTACCTTCATCATTTTCTAATGCCATATATTCACAAGTGTATATATTATTATGAAATAGATCAAATCCTTCTGCTTCCTTTTTTCCAGCATTTTTTAAAACAGCTTCTAATTTTTTTTCTAATAGTCCACGGAAATTTACAGGAATAGTAAGAGCCCGATTAATTAATGTGTTTAATTTGTTTGAAGACGTAGGAAGTATTAGTGTATTAGGAATGGGTAAAGAAATATTATCACAGAAAATTTTTTTAAAGAGTCCCACACAATCAATTTCAGACCAACCCTGTAGATTAGGGAAAGTTGTCCAACTAGCTTTACCGGCGCTAGTAGGAGTATTTACAGAACCTTTATTATTAAAAAAATTTGCATTAAAAACTTCTATAATATTAAATATATCAGAACCTTTTAACAAAAGTGGATTCCCTCCCCCGTCAGATCTCCCATAATCTTTAAAATCATGAGCACCCTCCAATCTTCTTGACATAAATCTATAAATATTTGTAGCTGATATAAGGTGGTCCAGTTGTTCTTGACGGATCCCACTTGATGATTTACCTGCCCCGCCTATTAAATGACCTCCCACCGCAAGTCCTTCTCGTGAAGCTGTATCTAGAGGGGAAAGGCCCCTATCACTTATAGGATTTATAATAGTTGGTCTTTTTTTATTTGTAGAAACTTTAGTTGTTAATTTAGTATTTACTAATGGGGCAATATTTAATTTAAGAATATCATTTTCATATTTCTCAAATATTTCTGAGACTTGAGTCTTATATGAATATCTGCTTGGTGTAACTTCTCTATATCCTATGTTATCAGCGAGTATATCCGCATAGTTATCTATAATATTAATTATCTCTAAAATTGTATCCTCGCTGTTATCCAGTGAAATTTTTTTATATATCGAATATAAAAATAATATATATTTTGGAGCGCCACACGATATTCTTTGGATATTCATTTCTTTTTGCAACTTATCCATAAATTTTTTTTCTAGGTAATCTACTTCTGCGGAACGCTGCGCACCACCCTTCATAAAGGCTTTATATTTATTAATAACATCTTTACCCTTTTTACTATTAACTGGATATATTTTATTTGTTTTTGGACAGGTTATAAATTTATACATTATTATATAAATATATAAAAATATTATATTATTTATCTATTCCATTCTTTTATACCTCCTTTAAATTCTTTTATATTTACAAAACCTTTTTTAAGCAGTTCTTTTACCAATCTATCACTCGCATTGCATTTTGAGTGAGCACAATATACAACAATCGGTATTTCATATAGATTAATTTTTTCTGTATTTAACATTTTATAGATTTTTTTATAATTTTTTTGAATAACAACTGAAAACCAATCGTAAAGATCTTTGGTTTGTAAACTTTTGGCCATTTTAACTGGTAAACTATATGAGTTAGGTATATGTTCCATCGCATATGATTCAGCAGGTAAAGCATTAATTACAACTGTTTTACCCTCTTTTAATTTTTTTTTTGTTTCTTGCAATGATATATTACATACAAATACTTTTGTATACATTTTTTTCAACCATCTAACTTTATTAATATCCGATATACAAAAATGAACATGTCTGTAAAAACTTTCTCTATTTCTCTTTTCTATTTCACTATAAATTTGAGGACAATTAAAATAAAAAGTTACGTTACCTAAATTATCTACTTTACTTATACCATGATTACTAAAATTTCCATAAGCAGATTTAGCTATCCTTATTTTAGTATTATCAGAACTTTTAGCACAAAAGTATAAAACAAATCTGTTTGCCATTGATTTTCCTACATTAACAGTCATTCTACTATCAGTCTTTTTTTGTCTATATAATGTAGGGGTTTTACTATTAATAAAATTACCAATATAGTCTACTTTTTGTAACCATTCCGACTTATTTTTATTATCAACTGTAAGAACTTTATTTACATTAATTCCAACACATTGAGCACAAATATTTTTCATTGTAATATATTTATATATTTTAAATTTTTCACCTTTTAGCTAACAAAGTAATTTAACATTATTATATGGTAAGTTTCTCATCTGTTCCTTTATTATGGATAATATTTTTCTATCTTCGTCGTTAACTAAAGCATCTTGTATTTTATTTTGTAATTTACGTATTTTGTGTTCTTTTTCTTCTTTAGACATTGGTTGATTCATTATAGTTTTAACTGCTTTTGTGTAAGTTTGTTTTACTTTATCAAAAATATTATAAATTTTTTCTTCACAATCATATTTTTCTTCTAATTTATCTTTAATTTCTTCTTTAGCTAATACTTCATTCATTTTATCTGTATATTTCTTTAATGCTTTAGTATAAGCCTCTTTTTCTGTAAAAGTTTCTTTTTCAACAATACCATTAATTTCTTTCTCTAACTTTCGTGATTTTTTTTTTAAATGGTCTAAATTTTTTTTTACTTTTGAAAGACTATTTATATTAGTTATAGTTGTTCTGCGAGACATTTTTATTATATAAATAATTTTTAATTTATATTTAAACTTAAATATTCAAATTATTAATAGGCATGTTAAATTTTATATATAATAAAAAAAATGAAAAAAATGAAAAAAATGAAAAAACTAAAAACAATAAGGACTCAATACAAATAGATACAATTGAGTTGGTTGATGTAGTAGAAACTCGTGTTAATGATATTGAGAATAATTCTACTGATACTATGTCTATAGAAACTAAAGATTCAAATAGTTCACGGAGTGAGTTTTTATTTAATAAAACACGAGAGAATATTAAAAAAAGACTTAACAAAACAATTGAGTTTGATATTGCGGATACCATAAGATGGAGATTTATATACCGAAAAGGAGGTAATTTAACAGAAGGGCTTGCGCTAGTCACTTCTCTTATATCTACAGTTTTATCATTTTCGGCCGGAGCCTTTAATCATACATATTTAGCATTTGCCGCAGGATGTTTAGGTTCTGTTTCCCTTGCTTTAATGAGAGCAACTTCTTGGTCCCATAAAGAAAGTAAAGAAAGGGAAGAACAATTAAATATTTTACTGGATAAAGCTCATATAAAAGATGTTCCATCTCTAATACAAGAGGAAGATACCTAAATATTTTATAGATCTA
>Ga0115008_10005233_pt1 | contig 10730 bp, 9 predicted proteins | sample FraStrMetagenome_FD_87164 | JGI IMG/M metagenome (GOLD analysis project Ga0115008, IMG submission 87164) | Marine eukaryotic phytoplankton communities from Arctic Ocean - Fram Strait ARC3M Metagenome | ecosystem: Environmental > Aquatic > Marine > Oceanic | place: Fram Strait | collected 2012-06-18
CTCCCCGGGCCACCAAGGTGGGGGCCCCACAAAAAGCAGCCCTCGCAAAAAACGCTCTTAACCCAACCCTGCGCGGCCGCCCCCCCCCCCCAAAGTGGGCGCCCCCCCCCCCCCCCCCGACATTAGAGACGATCGCTTCGCTGTGATTGATCATATCTCTCTGGAAACCTGCTGCGAAATGAAAAATAACTTCTTCGAGGCGAAGAAAGTCCCTAGTCGATTTCAAATCGAATGGGTGAGCGTTTGTGCAATCGTCTTCCGGGAACTATCTGAGGTAGCAAACGAGATCGACCATCACCGAGAAAGGCTTGCAAACTTCAATCTTAAATTGGAGCGACGCATCAAGATGTTCTTCATTCTATCTACTCTCTTCCTAAGGAAAATCAAAGGTGACGGCAAGCTGCTAAGTAACCTGAGAACAAGATTTCGGCATTGGAAACTCAATCAATAAAGAGAGCTCGTTAAGGAGCTTGAAGCTGACATAGTCCGTGTACACGGACGCCCAGCCGATTCTTCACCTCCCAATCCGAAGTCTGGTCAGGACCTACAAGCATTTAACGTTAGACGTGGAATCGAGCTGATTAGTGAAGGTCAGATGAGCCGTGGATGTAAGGCGCTACTCTCGAAGGGGATAAGTGACATTACCAATAACGAGGCAATTAACGAACAAATGAAGAGCAAATTTCCTACCCGAAAAATGATCACACCATCTCCGACTGAAGCACAATGGAATGAGGAGCGTGCAAGCATTGGCAGAGACATTTTGAGGACAACAATAAAGACACGGCGGTTTTAGTCTAACCAATCCAACAACCAGTGCTAAAGAGAGTTATAAGTCAAGCACTCTTTACTGCTCTTATTCACTCTACGCGGTCGAGTTCAATACAGTCAAAGTTGACAATATTGAATACCAACGCGAGCTTATGCTAGAATATTGGAGTCGTATGGAGGCGTCCTACATAACGAAGTTCAAGCCTGAAATCGATCAGTTCCCTTAGGAATATTCAACGTACCTTAAAACGATCAAAGAAAACAGGAAGTTGGCTCGGCGTCATGCCTTCGGAAGTTGGCGGAACTATCCTATCTTCGACAGAGTGTCGCGATGCTCTAATGCTCCGATATGCACGTATACCTTCGAACCTACCACTTCACGCAACGGTTGTGGTGAGTACAAGAAGATTGACGTGAATCATTTTCTGGATTGCATAAGGTATGGTTCGCTCACAGCTCAACGTGATGAAATTCGTGATGAACTCAGGAACCTATTAGCACATGTGCCTAGTCCATCGGGTATCCGATACGAACCTATGATTAACCCTGCTCCAATGCGTGCCAATGGTACCAAAACGCATGTGCCAAGTGCTTCCTCCTCGTCCAGTTTTCTGAATGCCGATCGCATTGATGTATTGATTCGCGGCTTTTGGGAAGGATCGACTGATGCCATTATTGATGTTCGCGTGACGAACCTTGACAGCAAGTCTTATAGGAACTTGCCACCCAAGAAGGCTCTGGAACGACAAGAGAAAGAGAAGACAAAGTATCGCAAGCCCTGCGAGAACCAACGTCGCCATTTCACACCTTTCGTGGTATCGATGGATGGTATTGACGGTTTCGAAGCAAGATTTTTTCTCACGAGGCTTGTAAAATTGCTTGCAGAAGAATGGGAGAAGCCCTATCCAACAGTAAGGGGTTTCATTAATGCTCGAATGAGTATCGCTCTAGTTAGAGCAACGAATCGATTCATTAGAGGTTCCAAGATCCCTGCAAGCCACATGGCGAATCGGAAAGAGGTGCAGGACTTGGACTCCTGAAGATTGATAATTAGTTCGAGACTTTAAATGTCAAACAATATTTGAAGATCCGAGCAGAGTTCGCATTACCATCGCTTTAGCCGAATGACTAACACAAGCACTGAAAACCTAGTTGACATAGAGAGTCGCACGAATGTAGAGAGATGAAAATAAGCGCAATACATATTAAATTAACCTAAAAAATCTTTTTACTGCGTCGGAAGTCAGTTAACAATTTAAAAATTCAAAGTTTGAGTCGTGGCGGAAGCTGATAGAAGTACGTACATATCACTACAAAGCGGTTATGTAAGGAGTAAGGACCAAGGGTATACACTCTTGCTAAGGACTTGTCAATTCCTCATCCTCCTAGAAATGTTGATTTTCACACTCTAAATGTTCCTTATTTGATGTAGAATTTTCGATGGACACGGAGATAAAAGATGCCCCCCCCCCCAACAAACATGTACCAAGAGGAAATCAATTTGTAATGATCTTCACATTAGTAATGAATCAATGTTATTAGCTTTGATCTAAAAAACTGGTGGTAGAACGTATAATAATTATAATTTTGTTTTAGATAGCTTGGAAAAAGATTATGTAAAAAAGGGTCGCGGGTAGTATGGAATGATCAAGCATATGTAGGGTCTCATGGCTTGTATTCCAGCCATGAATACCCGGTAGATAAGAAAAATCGGTGGTCAAGGAGAAAGAGCGTAGTGGATTTCATGATTCACTTGTGTATGTGAAATATCTCAAACTCTTGTTGTGTCAGAATCAAGATTAGTAACATTTATTAAGTTTACTCAATAAAACCGTACCTTTTGAGAAGTTTGCAACGTCAAGAGCAGAAAGAGTTTCTGAAAATGGCGGAACCATCGCGTAAGGTTTTCAAACTATGGAAAAAGTTATGTGAAGGCACTTACTGCAGCACTAATTGTTATGACAAATCACCGTTCTTGTGCGCGTTAAGGATTGAAACTCGTAATTTAAGTTGATGACTATATGCCATGAATAAGACCGATATACAACGGATTGTAGCCGATTACGCTGTTACAAAAGAAGCGCGGAAGACCTAATTTACGAAGGAATGTAGGTGATCTGGACTTGATGTAATGCTCTTCACGTCAACGGGTCTTTCATATTAGATTAAGTCCCGATTCGATGATGGGAGCTCATAAATCTTTATCAAATTCCCCCCTCTTCCAAACCGAAACACTGCGTACATACCGCACAGTAAACTTAAGATAATTATCGCGATCCAATTCAATATTGTGCTTCGATCTGTAAATTGCGCTCTGGCTACCGCAAGAGACTGCAATGCATAACAAACGCACAAAGCTTCGCAAACAGACCGACGGAAACGACCGTCGTCAACTTCGCGAACTCTATACAAAATCCAACCAACTGCAATTTTCAGACACCCGTATAGCCTAATGGTTTCGTGCACTTCATGATTGTACCCAAATTCGCTCAGCCAGGCCACCAGCCCGTGAGGAGATAACAAAGCTAGACATCCCAACACTAGGGATACGTTCGCATCAATGAAGAATAGCAAATCCAAATTCCTCCTACTTTGATCCATACTAGGTCTTCTGCTACATTCAAGTTGAAACAATGATATAATGCTTGAGAGGGCAATTTTTGTATTCATAAATCCCATATACGAGAACTACACAACGGCCAACGAACGGCAGCGATGAAGAATTACTACCTTCCTATCTGTGACACGAGAACTCTCACAACAACTGCCAGTTTAAATGTCCCTTCACTCCGACACGCTGAGGCCATGCACAGATCTTATCTATTCCGTTGGAATATGCTCGAGCATCGCTTTAATAACGTACTCACCTCGTCTTTTGTTTCTGATTGATGTATATATGATGTATGCATAATGTTAGAGCAGCTCAGTAAGAGATGCGAGATGCCTAGAGCATGCATCGCATGTATCAAAAATACATAAGTATTTGCACACGTATTTCGAAAGATTCCAATTTACTTATCGAAATGGTATAAGAGAATTTTATCATAAGACGTGCAAGCGACTGGAATGGGTTGCAAGTTGATGTCTACTATGGACATGAACAAGTACGCACACGAGTAGACATTCACAAAATAAATACATGTGCTGTACAATGTACGTGTAGTGTTAAAAATATATTGCGCGATCAAAAATAAGTGATGAGGATGAGCCAACTGAATGGAAAACGACATTTGAACGCTGAGCGGATTTAATCTATGCACTTCTCGTATAAGGTGAGTTTTTCTTCAAAAGAAAATCATGACAAGGACCATCGGACAGTTGAATGTCACATTGCTTTATTTTTAATTTTTATAGATTAACACGTGCCGATAGAATGATGCGCCTTCGTTGGAAACAAGCAAATAAATTTAACGAAACCTTTTCCTCTTATCGTGAAGATGATGATACGAATAGAAAATCGGGTCATACATTTTTAAGCTTGAAACAAGGGGTTTGGGGTATAAGATTATTAGTTTGTGTTGTTGTGCTTATGACGGCTATGGCGACGGTCATTGTGTTTTTTCCCGTTATCCTAACAGACGAAGATTTGATGGGAAATTCTTCTCCTAATAAGTATATAATCCATGATGATATGAATTATGAGCTTTATCCTTTGCATGAGTGGCCGACCAACTTGAATACTAAGATACTTGATGACGATCCGAGACCTCTGCTTATTATGAATGTTGGTATACCAAAAACTGGATCTACTACGTTGCAACATTACTTGGAGATTGACGAGAAAAGCGGATTATTGGGAAGGTCAAATTACACATACTTTGCTTGTGCTAAGGATGGATTGGCAGAACAGGAATCGCTGGGAAGTATTTGGGGTAGCGCAGGCAAAAGATTTAGTTCTTGGAAGCCGTTTGTGGATTGTTTGGAAAAGGCACGTGCTTCTGGAAAGAACGCCATTTACTCATACGAAATCTTTGGAAAGCTTATGCACGATGATGCTGAACATTGGAAAAACTTGAAACGTGCGACTAAGGGCTTTCGTGTTGTTATTGTTGTGACCTACAGGTAAGTTGGTGCAAATATTGTCAATAATCACCTAATTATTTACTTTCTTCACACCTTATTAGGAGGTTCTTTGAATGGTTTCCAAGTTACTTCTTTCAAAATTTTCGATTATTCGACAGGTGGTCTTTTGGCAACCCCATCTTTATTCCAATGGTGCGTTCATAACAATATATTGCGTTATTTTTAAAACCTTCCCGAAATATAAGAACGTTAATGATTTTTTGTGTAGACATTTCCAAAGTTTTTTGAATACTGCAGACACGCAGGTTCAATCTATAAAGCTGATTGGGGTACTGTCATGGGAACAATTCATCCAACTGAGATAACATTAAATCTATTCAGTAAGCATTTCGACAATTTAATAATTTTTAATATACACGAAGCAAGTATTGAAACAGTTGACGGGAGGAAAAATAATCTTGTCGCTGAATTCTATTGTAACATTCTTCCAAATGCAAAAGATTTGTGTGAGTATCGACTGAATATTGGTCTTGACGAAAACCAGAACGTCGGCTCCAGCTTCAACTATGCCCTCTTTGCCCATGCAGCTTTTAACCAGGGCTTAGTTAATCGTGGAAATAAAAATTCAAAGATAGTGAAGCTGGTACACTCCCACCAGGAGATTGAGCTGGGTAAACAAAGCTACGATTTTCCTTTGCGGTGCATAACACGTAAGGAAATGGATTGGTTCCTATATAAATCTCTTTTCTTTGAAAAAAGACTTATGCCAACTTGGTATGCGTCAAGTTATGGCGAGACTGAGCATCGTGCGAAGTTTCTTGAGGCGACTAAGAAGAAGATGTTTTGTACGATAGATGCAAGCAAAGCGATTCAGGACAGTGATTGGCAAAAGTTTCTTTATTACAATAGTGAAATAGGCGTGGAACCAAAGGACGACTCGTCAGAAGGTGGTCAATGAACAGGTTTTTGTAAAATGCGCATGTAATTGCCGGTACCCTTCAACCTATAACTACATATGTGGGAAAATATTTACTGTTCTACATCACAGAATATACTTCAAAAGTACAATTTTCAATACAGATTAATAGGACGAAAAAGTACAATGGAAAGGCAAGATTAAAGCGATGTTCAACTTCAAGTGAGTTGAACGAGAATACAATCTAGAATGCGAGATTGCACAAGTATTAGCCTTGATCCAATTAGTTTCCTGTCTTGTTTCGACGCCCTTCTTTAAGTACTCATTTGCAAGGATTCCAGGTTGCAAGTTTGCGTGAAGGTATATGTAAAATTACTAGTACGTACACAGATACATCAAAAATATTTATTTTGTGTTGCTAAGAGCAATTCGTGCTGACGGAGGTACTGACGTACCAACTCGTTACCCCTATTGCTCGATTTTGATGCGCGGACCACCGGACAACACATTAGTCACTTTTAGTCGAGGCGTTTCCGTCGTATTCCTTGAATACGTCGATGATCGCGGTGGTGACATTTCCTCATTCTTTACTTTAGACTTTTTAGCTTTCTTTCGGATCATTTTTTTATTGGAGGAATAGAGAAGGCGAGAGACCAAACGAAACGGAATCAAAAGAATGTACAATACCACATGAAAAATGGTCATCGACGCCACAATGAAAAACACGAAATCAACTATAAAGTCAGCCTCGCTTTCCAGCAAAAACAGCAAATTTAAGACACACGTAGGTGTAACAATATTCTTTTCCTTTTCCAATAAACGTAGATAAGCAAGCGACGACTTTGATAATTCCTCGATGGACGACTTCATCGATAAACGACATGCAACCGCAAAATTCTTGAACGAGATCGAAGCTGACCAAAGTTTTGGTTTGATCATCTTCACCCACATAATGCCATTGTCCATCAAAATATTCACAGCAGGTGCTACAAAGTCTTCGTACTTCGGAATGATGTGCCGATCTACGTGATCCTTTACATGCTCGACATATAAATCACTTATAGACTCATAAACATAAACAACATGAGGATATACGTGCAATGAGTAAATATCCTGCACTTTATGAACCACATGGTTCAATGTTGGACGAAGTTCGTGCTCGAGGCGTTGAACAAATGGAACTACCTCCCTTTTTATAAATGAATTCGCAAGTAAAAAGGTTTTGTTCGCATACATGGATATTCTATTGTGCAACAACAGAAATAAGCGCGATGCCTCATCTTTTGCAATTTTCGAATAAATCATAGTAATTTCCATGATATCAGCACGAATTAAAGTTAAGTTACAATATGGATCATCCACATCACTAAGAATCGATAATTCCTTTTCCAATTCAAAATTTTTCCGCTCAGTTTCTTTGTTTTTATCATTAGCCTTCTCATACATTTCCCTCCATTGTTCATTCTTCAGTTTCAACGCATGAATTTGCCTCTTGTATTCCTTCGTTTCATTACGAGAAAATTTTTGAAGTGCATCATAAGATCTTTGAATTGATGTCACATTCGAAGCTGCTTCGTTATATTTATCAAAAACCTCATCTCGTTCAGACGTTAATTGTGTAATATTCAACAAGGCAACCTCCAGCACTTTTTGAGAGGAACTTAATTCCACGACTTTCTCATTGAATTGATTTTGCAATCGATTTTGAATCGTATTTCCGATTTTTATTTCTTCCTCTAAATTTGGGATCGTTTCATTGGAAAGTAGGCGTAATTCCTGATTGCAAAATTCCAAGGTTTGAGATAAATTTTGTTGCGTCAGGGTGCACTTTTCAAAAAGGGATTCGTATATCGATGCGGTGCGCTCTATTTCCGAGCAGTCACAGGTGGATGGTATACATGCTGTTCCTGTATCGCTGCTCGAGGATGCTAGATCATCCGGTTGTTCCATCGAAATGTTGTTTGTCGTAGGGTCCGCCGATGACGATGATGAGGAAGCGGAGGCGTTGATGAATAGATATCTGCTGCTGCTGCTGCTGCTCCAAACTGCCCACGGAATAATGATGAACCTCTTCATTTTTGATCTCGAATATTGTAAATCGTTTATGATGTATCACGAAGTCCTAGTGTTTGTGGAGTTTTGTTATCGTTAGAGAGGGTAGAAGAGGATCTTGTCAAGAGGTTGTTCCGAACGTTTTGTGAGAGGATTTCTTCATCGAAAACACGAAACACGAAGCATACGACTACCACAAGCGTTTTATAAAAAATAACGGTCCAATCAATGTTACATGCACTTGCAGTAAACATATATACGAGTAACGAGTAACGTTCGATTATCGATTACCGCAACTGATAGCGTACGAGCGAATATGTCACAATGAAAGACGTTAAACTTTAACGTTCCTTTTTATTTCAAAATACAATACAGATGGCAACGAGCTACGAGTAGCTCACAGCTAACTGAAGATCTCAAATTCTAGCTCTTAATTTCCTGCACAATGCTAGCAGTTGACTTAATTAAATTACTGCACCTTATTTCGTTGGAGTTAGTTGTTGCTTAGGAGGGGCTAGCAAATATGTTTTGTAACAGTTTGGCAAGTGAATAATGATGTGCTACATAAATTTCTAGTGCTCCTGGGTAATTGTAATTTTATGTCAGGTTTGTCATGAGACGATGGGGAATGACATTTTTGATTTCGAGGTAGGAAATTAATTACCTCTCATGCATCTCTTCCAATAAATAACTTATCTGCCCAAATATTACCCACAAAGGAAAGCTCGAGATTGCATGGAAATTCTCTGGGATTATCCTTATTATGCTCCTCTACGGATTGGAATTCAAATGGACGCACCTCCAGCGATCCCCATTCTGGTGTGTGTATTGATTGTGAGAAGTACATTTTATAGTAAAGAGATGTCGCCAGATCATGTACACAGGATCTTCCTTGTAGATATAACTCATCTACAGCAATTATTTTCATTTTTATCAACAAAGTTGAGCTCACAATAATTTGAACAATAGTTTTGTAATGATGGACCGCCTTCCATTTCCTATTTAAATATCAACTTTTGAAAAAAACCTATGATGCAATCTTCGTTGATTTAGGTCTTAGACTTAATACAAAGTTATAAATGAAAGTAAAATGACGAACCGCATTTAGCAGACGAAGGATCAGATTTCGAATGAGATCCTCTCTCTATAGATCTAGCTATGTTGTATATCATCATCTTCGTTTCATACTTCTTGTATTAGTTCGAATAATAATGCCGTGCGGGGCCGAAGGCATAATCAGATCATCTATAATCTATAATGCATTCCCGCTCACAACTAATCAGCGCTAAAGATGAAGCCAGTCATCAGTCATTGCTCGCTCTTCTCGTCCGCCTTATATCGTTCAACCTCTTTTGCACACCCAATGAAATATCCATATAGGAAGTCAGTTGCAGTTCCCGCTAGCCCTCCAACAATCAAAGGAGCATAGCCCCTCTTACTTTTTAGGGAATAGGCAGTTGCAAAACCTAGACCTGCACACGTATAGATGTACTGCGATAACAAACACTTTGACAATGCAGCAGAGGGTGATGCAGCTTCATCTTTGCTGTTGTCACTCATGAAGGGGATTTTTACTTATTAGGGTCTACTGGTACCTTAGAGATTATATTTTCCCCATAAAAAACGTAAACTCGAAGTTTGTCTCATTTGCTACTTCGAAGTATTTGATAATATGGCTATGGATGTCCGAGGCTAACAGCTGACAGCATACAGCATACAGCATCGATATCTTGTGTATGCGAACGTTCATAAACGTATGCCCTCGCCCCTCGCCCTCGTGCAAATGTCAAATGTCAGATCCTCTTTCACAAAAATCGCAGACATAAATTCGCATCCTAATATGTACGAATTTTCAGATGGAAATGGCAATTGGTAATTCGCTTCTAAAACTCACGTCACTGGAACACGCGTCAGGGAAACAGAATCCTGTTTTCCCTCTCGATCTATGTTATATATTTTTCTATGATTTTAATACTTTTAATTTTAGCATCCTTCCTTTTAATCGCTACACCTATACTCGGCAGCTATTGACTACTTCCGTCCTTGTTAACCTTTTCCTGGATACATTTCATAGTCAAGACATCAACGTAAAAGCAGAACGTAAGTGAGTGATGTTTGTAATTTTTCTAGTTTATCAGACCCAATCGCCTCGGCGATCAACATCTACAACACTACGATAATGGCACTACCCATTGCAATACATGGGGGTGTCACCGGGACGCCGGAATAGCGCAGTTGAAGCAATCCATGCGCGAGGTTGTTCTAATCTAACTCATCGCATTGTTCGGAGGTGTATTTTTATACGCCCCGATGGTGTTGACGCGTTCATCCCCTTGGATGCGTGCATACTTGGCAACATATACTAATTTTACATTGTTAATTAATAATAAATTCAAACTAGAACAATAATATGGCCGACTTTAATCCAGAATAGGCTGGCGAATTGAATACATCTCAGCTATACGAAGACAATAACGTGTTACGCGTAATGCTCGATACAATTGGCATTGAGAGTCATCAGAGGAATCGCCTCGTGGATGACGGCTTCACTTCGATGAAATATATTATTGACCTTCACTCAAACGATGTGGATGGTTTCAAGAAATATCTCACGAATCTAAACAAGACTTTTGCATCATCGACAAATGAGGACCTAAGAGTTTACTTTTCCCCGGTTGATATATCACGTCTAGTCGGTGTGGTATATTACTACAACCACGCGATCAATACTTTCCATCGCTTACCCGACCTTCTACTCATCGACGTTGATAATCCTCTTTACATTACCGAGAGTTGGATAAAGAAAGGGATGACGATGATAGTCTAGTTGAGATCCCTAAACTGCCTGGGTCGTCTGATTGGATAACCTTTCGAGACAAATTCAAGATGAAGCTTTACAAGACAATTGGAGTCCGTGGGATTCATCTTGGATACATTGTGGATGATACGGTCAGATCAGTTACCCGTC
>Ga0115008_10005234_pt1 | contig 10728 bp, 7 predicted proteins | sample FraStrMetagenome_FD_87164 | JGI IMG/M metagenome (GOLD analysis project Ga0115008, IMG submission 87164) | Marine eukaryotic phytoplankton communities from Arctic Ocean - Fram Strait ARC3M Metagenome | ecosystem: Environmental > Aquatic > Marine > Oceanic | place: Fram Strait | collected 2012-06-18
CCAGAATGCTGCTGTATACCTTGCCGCGGCCGCGGGTCGAACGAACGCTCTCGCTGTCCATCTAATGTCCTCTCAAGTGACGTATGAATTTTGCGCACTATCATTGGCGATCCCGCGGCCGCTGTCAACCGCAGCCATCGATAGTGGCTCGTTGAGAATGGCTCTGGCGTGAGAGCCTAATAGGTAATCTTTTAAGCGCCGATAAGGTTCAGTAAAACCCCAGCCATGCCACCTGGATATCTGCGCGGTGTTCGCGACCGTAGGCAACAATACCGAGACTGCGGATTGATGCCGCCTGCAATCCGCCTTTAAGGCGATCGCTAGAGGGCAGAAAACCGGCAAACGGTAATCTAACTTCTCGCCACTCGGACGTGGTATCAAACTCAGCTCGGTAGTAATGCCACGGCAGCCGCGCAGCGCGGGTTCGGGCGTGCAAAAAATAGTTTTCGCCGTTACCCCGCACTCGTAGCACCACGCCAAGTGCGCCTTGCGGAGCCTCAATGTTGCGACGGAACTGGATGAAGCCCCCGTTGTTAGCGGTGCTCACTACCCCAGTCATGTGCGCAATACTGTCTCCACCGATCCGATCAAAGATCACATTTCCGTTAGAGATGCCCCCCATGACGCGATCGCTGACAAATCGCCATCGCTGCTCGGGTTGGTTGTCGAAATCGTCTCGCATCAGTGTCTCTCCGGCACCGGCCGTCAACGCAACCAGCGCCAAAACTACCGTTGTAGTTGTCATCCGCCACCAAGAAACAGACGGTATTTTCATAATATATCCCCTTTCGCTATGCTCATCTTTGCTTGTATTGCGTTGGGCAATAGCCGCGTGAAACACCGCTTGGCCTAAGCGCCAGATGCTTGGTTTTCCTGCACGCCACACGTCGCCGCCAATTTTCGAATGAACGGCGCTTCAGGTGTCGCCGCATCAACGTTACAACACCCTTCTCATCGACTTGAAATAGCCGTTCGATGGCTTCGAAGGGTGTTCTATCCTCCCACGCCATCTCGACAATGCGCGATAAATCCGACGGGCTTATCTCGCCGCCGACAGCCTCTTTATAACCCATCGTGTCACCCCTAATTGTCTGTCACAGCCATCGCGACCCGCAGGTCAAGATTGATTCTATGTATGATCACTGCATAAACCACTGATAATACGCGGTAAATCGAGCAATAGTTCAGCCGCCAACTGGTATGCAGTGCGAAATCGGCGGGTTACCTTTTTGACGCGCACCAATAGTGGGCTAGGGCTAGCTCGCCGGTAGACGCCAACTCCGCCTACATTGCAAGGTCGCTCAAGCTCGGTCAATTTTAATGATTTTTATTTCGAAATAAGCGGGCATACCCAGAAACCTGATCAACAGACAGGCTAACCCGGCTTTAGAGCGCAGCGCAGCGCAGTGAAGTGAAGTGAAGTGAAGTGAAGTGAAGTGAAGTGAAGTGAAATGAAGTGCAATGAAGTGCAGTGAAGTGGCAGCGGCATGACAATTTGGCGTCAAGAGTGAGGCCTGTGGTGATCGCTGAATTTCAACTCGCCAAAAGGGTGGCGAAGTTTAACCGAAAACTGTCTTGCACTCGGGTGCCACTAGTGGACACCGCTCCGTTTTACTCGGGCTATGCCAGTTTAAAAGCATCGCTCTTTCGATATCCACTGCAACTAGGATATGCGGGCTCGACTATGGCTTAAAGCTAAAAAAAGGCGGCTCGTAAGCCGCCTTTTCTATCTACTAGGACCTCGCGCGCAATTAAAAATCCTTGCGCACGGTAATGCCGTAGGTGCGCGGAGCTGTGGGATAGCCGCTGTAGCTTCCAGGCGCTGCCGTGGTTGGAAAGGCACTGATCAGCGATTTGTGGTCGGTGAGGTTGCGGCCCCAAATCATCGCACTCCAACCGCCTCGCTCCGAGCTAATACCAAAACTGGCATTGATATTATCCGTTCCCCTGCTTGCCAGATTTTCAGGAATAAGATCAGCCAACTTGACATCTTCCTCGTGCAAATACTCCAAGCGCATGAACCCCGCCATGCCATCGCTGATATCGAATGAGTAGGTGGCGTTGGCATTGAAGCTTATATCGTGGACACCTGCCGGATCCAGGCCGGTGTAATCGAGAAAGTCAGCGCGCGATCCATCTGCCAACAACGGGCATTGGAACTCAGCCTCTGCAAGCCCGGTCGAATCGCAGGCGCCCTGCTTGAAATCGTCATAGACCGCGTCGATAAAGATACCTGAAAAGTTGATAACAAAATTTTCAGACAACGCCATCATCATATCAATTTCGATGCCTTTGTGGGTTTCCTCACCGGCATTTGCCAGGTTAAATCCGGTACCGGTGAAGACGTTCGACTGAAACCCTTCAATCGACTGGTTGAAATAGGCCATGTTGAGGTAGCCGTTATCAAACCGCATCTTTAAACCAATCTCATAAGACGTTGCCTCCTCTGGATCTGCAGATCGCCCATAGGGGGTCCGGCCATCAATGGATAGATTCGCCGATTGCGCTTTAAAGCCAGTGGAGTGACCCGCATAAATCGTGGTGTCATCGGATATATCGTAAGCTAGGCGGAATGTGTGGGTTGTATCATCGGAGTCAAACACGCCCGGCTCTGCATCATTCGGCCCACCATAGCTCGTGAACGCTTTAAAATACTGCAACCCCTCTAGGGACTGCAAGCCGGCAGCCGCCAAAGGAAGCGCGGCAAATGGATCATTCACCTGAACATACCCAACGACGTCTTTTTTGTCATCAGTATGGTTAAGACCCAGCGTCATCGTGAGATTGTCGGTCAACGCATAGTCCATCTGCCCAAAAAACGATAATGACTTACTGGATTGAGTAAAAAACTCTCCCTCATCGCCAGAATTAGGCACAAAGAACACCGCGCTACAGGGAACACCATTGACCAAACAAGCGCCGAATGCGGCGCCCACAAAGTTGATACCAGACCCACCCACGGGCGCCAGTGTGCTCTCAACCACACCGGCCGCAAAGGCGGCGGCACCCGCTGGCGGCGCGCCCGACGCCAGATAGCCTGCGGTTGCGTCGGCTGCAATCGCGTTGCTTAAACCTGCGGTAATCAACGCATCTGCAAACGGAAAGATCTGATCTCCATAGGTTACATTTCGAAACGTCTCGATATCTTCATCAGAGTAATAGGCGCCGAGCGTCCACTGGAGTGGCCCGTCACTGTTAGAGGTTAGGCGAAATTCTTGGGTGAAATGATCGAAGTCATACTCGACTCTATTCTCGGCAAGAATCTTGGTGGCAGAAAAATCTGCATCAAACGTTGATTTTGCCTCTTGATCTAACTGAGCAGTAATGGACGTTAGCGTTGCGAAGCCCAAGTCATACTCAATATGCATGGATATACCATCACCATCCAGTTTGTTTGATGGGCTGTAGTTTGCATAGACGTTTCGCGACTGGGGATCGACCGGTGCCGACTGACCACCCGCCAGCAAGCTCAGCAGAGGCCCATAATCACCAATCTTGAGCATGGCTGCGCCGCAGCACTCCTCATCTATCTCGCTGGTATCGGCAATAATGCGCACGCTCAGATCGTCTGAAGGCTCCCACATTAATTGACCACGAATTGCATGGCGATCGCGGTTATTCATGTCGCTGCCGTCGAGCAGATTGGTTGTAAAGCCGTCCATTTCATTACTACTAGCAGACACCCTGAAGGACAAAGTGTCCGAGATCCCGCCAGTCAAGGTACCCTTGACGATACGGGCGCCGTGATTGCCAACCGTCGCCGATACCATGCCGCCGAATTCTTTTTCGGGTAGTTTGGTGGTGATACTGATGACGCCGGCCGAAGCATTTTTACCGAATAACGTCGATTGCGGACCACTCAGAACTTCGACTCGCTCAACCCCTGGCAGATCGCCAATCGCCGAAGACGCGCGGGTGCGCGATACGCCATCGATATAGATTCCAACCGCCGGCTCGATGCCAGGGTTGTTAGCTCCATTGCCATAACCTCTAATTACAAAATTGGTCTGCGCCGAATTTTGTAATTGATTCACCCTCAGGGTGGGTACAGCAGAGCCAAGATCGATTAAGTCTATTATCGCTGACCGCTCAATCTGCTGCGCTGTCGCCACTGATACCGTCATTGGTATATCTTGCAGCGACTGTTCCCGCTTGTTGGCGGTAACTATTATCTCATCGATTTGAGCGCTGGCGCCCGAGGTAAATATCGAACCGATAATAACGGTAAAAAATGTTCTCTTTGCTATAGCGAAAATGTGCATAAACTATCCCCATTGTTTTGCAATACGTGTGGCTTTTATGGTGTTAATTTTTTGTTGTCGGGCTGAACCCGTTTTGAGTCATTCAACAGACATCTAAAAGAATCACAGACGCCGACTTAGACGGACCAGTCAGTCGCCCCCAAAATTTGTACACAGACTTCCCAGACGGTAACCATTTATAGGCTGTTACCTGCGTTCACCCTTTATACAAAGGTTCACTTTATGGTGCATAGGCCCCGAGATCAACAAAAAATTATCATTAAAATCCGTACTTTATATCAACATCACAGCAATACTAGTCATGCAAAAATAAAATTATATTTAAATGAATTGGTTTGTGTTTTATCAGAAGTCGAAGATATAAAATCCGATTGGAATTTTTTACAACAGAAAAAATACACTATTTTTAGGCAGCGTTTTACCTATGTAAGGATGTTTTTTTATAGTCATATAATTTGATTATGAATTAATATATTTGGCGAAAAAAATTTAAACGGTAAAGTTAAACTCAACCCATAACGGAGGTTCAAAAGCCAAAATGAACTCATCAACAATTAGCTTGGCCTCTAGAGCCAACGCTTCGGGGAATTTTAGTCACACTAATCATAGATAACTAAGCTTTTTAATGAATCGCAAGCTTTCTATCGCCGATAATCGGCAGTTGTATGATTATTATGATAAATTGCCAACTCTAAAAGTCAGATCAACTCGCTTTGAGAGCGGACTGAGCCGATTTCAAGACATTACTAGCGCGCATACTCACTTGCAGAATAACTTATGCTTACGATAAGCTTGGAGTGTATAGCTGAATGGCTAACCAGCAATGATTGTTGTACTGACATTTTTTTTGACCAATACTATTCGTTTTCAAATATATTAAAAAGTGAGAATAGGCGTGGATTAAATATCCTTTATTCGAATAGCTACCGTTTATTAAAAAATGGTAAATTAAATATCCGCTGGCCAGACATAAAGTCAAGAGGTTATACTTTGGTGAATAGATTTAATGAATAACAATATTTAATTCCAAGCCACTGATTGAATCATATCGTTTGTCAAATAATGGGGTCAGTTTATGCACATTTCCGCTAAATCAAAAAGAATGTTTTTCAGCTTTATCATTGGTTCCTTGGTTGCGGGGGGTGCGAGCGCGCAAATCGACGAGATAATTGTCACTGCCGCCAAGCGCGAACAATCGCTTCAGGAGGTGCCAATAGCAGTTTCGGTTATAAACGCAGAGACGATCGAAAGGTCAGGCATGACAGATCTGTTTGATCTTTCGCTATCAGTGCCCTCAATGAAGATGAATCAGCTTCAACAGAGCGTGCAAAGTAGTGTCTGGATCCGAGGCTTTACTAATGGATCAAATAATCCAGGCATCGAGCCCTCAGTTGGTGCCTTTATTGACGGTATCCCGAGGACGCGATCTATAGGGATACTATCAGATCTCCCGGACGTTGAGCGGGTGGAAATCCTCAAGGGACCACAATCAGCACTTTTTGGGAAAAACTCGTCTGTGGGCGTGGTATCCATTGTCACCAAAAAACCAACTGACGAATTCGAAGGTATGTTGCAGGGCACTATAGGAAACGAAAGCTCTAAAATCTTCAGAGGAACTTTGTCGGGTCCTATCAGCGACACTGTATCCTATCGGATTTCGGGAAGCTCAAACAGACGCGATGGGTTCAATACGAACCTAGCGACAGGTGAAGATATCAACGACCGCGATCGATGGGCCCTTCGAGGACAACTGCTAGCAGATCTCTCGGACAACTTAACCGCACGGCTAATAGTAGACCATGATGAGATCGATGAGTTGTGCTGTGCAATCGGTTATATCGTAAAGGGACAGTTATCACAGGTACTTGATGGCATGACTTTTCAAAACTTTGGTCTCACCGATTCGACAAATCCGCAAGGAACCGTCAGCCGAGAAATGGTCTACAACTTCAGCCCGACCAACGAACTCAAGAACAGCGGCGTTTCTTTACAGTTAGATTATGAAATGGATTTCGCCGACCTGACCATACTTTCCGGTCTTCGAAACGCAAAGATGAAAGCCAACATAGATGCCGATCTTAGCGGCGGAGATTTAATCAATGAACAACGTTTGGGCTACGAATTTGACACTTTTTCGAATGAAATTAGGCTCCAATCGAAAGGCGAGAGTTCGTTCCAATGGACTGCTGGTATCTTTTACTCCAAAGAGGAAATCGAAAGCGATCGAAATTTGCTGTACGGTCCGCAAACAGCGCAGTTTTATGACACACTGTTAGGCCTTCAAGGTACAAGTCTTCAAGCGATTGCAACAGGCTCTGTCCTCAGCCAAGTGCCAGGTGCAACAGGCGCTATCACAACCCTGATCCCCGGTTTCATGGCACAGGGACTCTCGCTTGCAGACGCACAGACCGCCGCCACCGGCGCGTTTCTGGGCGCTAACCCAGCCTTAATAGGGGCTATTGGCGCTTTTCAATCGTCTTTGATGTGCGAAAATTGTGGGATTATAGATGAGGATTTTGGACAAGACAGCGACACCCTCAGCATATTTGCAAATGTTGATTTCGCATTGACCGACAAACTATCTGCGACAGTCGGCCTCAACTTCACGGAGAATAAAAAGACGGGTTTTGGTAGCGCCATTACCAATGATGTTTTTGCCAACCTACCAATACCCGCACTAAGCACTTTGCAGCTTGCCCCCACCTACACTGCGTGGCCAAATGCGAATGAAAGCGGCAAGCGCAGCTCGGATGATCTTACTCACACCATAAAATTAACGTATAAAGTGAGTGATCAGTCTATGTTTTATATCAGCCACGCCACGGGGTACAAACCAGAATTCTTGAACGCGAATTATTCTAAAACCAACGTAATCGATGCAAAGGGTGAATCCTCCACATCTATTGAAATTGGCTACAAAGGAACTTTCGAAAACGGTTTCCTAAACATAGCTTTGTATGAACTCGTGGTTGAAGACTTTCAAGTCAATGTTTTCGAGGGTGGCGGGTTTCGGGTGACCAATGCAGAGGAACAGATGCATCGTGGCATTGAAATCGACAGTGGTTTCGCACTTAGCGAGAACCTAATGTTGGGGTTTTCAGCGGCATACACCGACGCTGAATATGACGAATACCTTGAGGGCGGCTGTGCCAACCCTCTGCAGCTTTCTCTTACCGATCAATCATATGCTCCTTTTTTCTCTGAGACAGCATGCACCGGCGTTGACGCCGGGGGCTCGTTTATCAAAGATTTGAGTGGAACCACGCCGGCCGGAGTGCCAGAAATCGCATTTAACTTAAACGTTACCTACGGCTTTAATGTCGGCGAAAGTGAGGGCTACGCCAGAGTGGAGTACTATTTTGAGGATGAGTACGCTATCACAGATGCGGTACCCGCAAGCGTGGCTTCCCGCGAGGCTGATGACATCAATGCCAGCATTGGCCTCGAAAATGACGGATGGATCTTTAACTTGTGGGGGCGGAACCTAACTGACAACGAATATATGGTATCAGCCGCTGGAGCGCCGATCGCCTTCGGATCTTTTTTCGGATATTACGGTAACCCAAGAACGTTTGGGCTCTCGATCACCAAGAAATTATAAAAACAAATGCTTCGATCAGGGAGAGTCGCAAAACTATGCTCCCCCTGGTCGGGCTTAAAGCGGGTATAAACTTACCTAAGAAGCCGTGAAGAGGCTCCCAAGCGCTCTCCGTTGTGGTCCGTCATCGAAGAACACTAGATGTCTACAAATTTGACAGAGAAAGTATTGCTTCAGTAGAAAAATCTTACGTGTAATTTCGGCTTTAATTTTTTGCCTGAGCTAGGCAGGTCAGATCAAAATAAACTCGACTGTCACTACCAATAGAGCCTATCCAAATGCGCCGCTTAACGAGCAATGCGACTGTGGTAAACCCTCTGATCTTAGCGTTACAACCCCACTTTTTGTCCAAACTTTAGCGTGCTGGGTTCAAGTTTATAAACCGAGAATGGCCGTCCACAAAACATTTTTTCTTCACCAGCGACGGTATCTGCATGTTTTTGCCGTGGCAATTTATACTCGGGAACGTTACCTATCCGAACGTGGTCGAAAATGGCGTAACCGACGACTCAATCACCGACTATTCGAACAAACTGAGCTATGAGTTCAACGATTACGTCACAGTTTACGGCGGCATTGCCACCGGCTACCGGGTCAGCCAACTTTACGATCACGACCCCGGAGAATTGTGAAGTCATCGAGTTACAGCGCCTGTGTCCCGTGGACAGTTGCTGCAAGCGCCGATATTTTTGGTTACGGGGCCACCGAAAAATAGCCAATGCGATCAGCGCTACCCGCTCCAAGCCAGACCTTATCCTGCAGCGGAAATGCCACAGTGACCAACCCAAAAGGCGCATGATTAAAGCGCCAACGACGCTCCTTGCTCAGCGTTGTTGGCGTTAATTGGTGAACTGAAAAAGGCAGCGCACAGGGCACCTTAGTCTCACAAACTGCCATATCGGCAATCTCATGATCCCAACTGGTCGCCCATAACGCACCGTCGCGCAGCACTAGATTGTCCGGACTGTTGAGGGTCACGCTCGCCAAAATCCCACCCTGAGTCATGTCCACCGCATCGATTCTATCGGCCAAATTGTGCGCCACATAGAGAATATTCTGGCTCTCATCTAAGACCACTCCATTTGGATAGCCCCCGTCGGTTCCCGGTACCTGACCGAAGCCATTAATCCTATCCCATCGTAAAACGTAGCCGGTGGCGTGCTTAACAAGCGCGGCCTTCAGCAGCTCGACAGTGGAAAACTCTGGCGGGTACATGTGCGAGGCATAAAAGCTGCCATCGCTGGCTAAACTAATGTCGTTTAGGTAGTTGACCTTGGGCACTTGAACGCAGCCTCGCCAGATCAAGCGCCACACGTCTGCTTCGGCGACCACTTCAAACATTTCAACCGTTTCGCCAGGCACATGATTAACTACCGCCAGTTGATGGCGGCCGTCACCACGCTCTATCAAGTCGACGCCGTGGGGCGACAGTGGCATCACCCCAGTGCGCTGGCAGTCGCCATCACCCCAGGTGTTTTCAGCGTATCGAATCGCTGCCGGTTGCGCGATCTGCGCTTCAAGGTCGACCAGCATCAGGCGCCCGGCAGCGTGTGCCTGCGCCGCATTAAAAGGGCCGATACCACCAAATTCTGGGACGATAAAAAAGGCCTCATCCGGCGTGGTCACGAGGTCCTCGGCATTGCGGATCCCGCAGACGACATTGAGCTGATCGTCGCTCGCGCAATCATCGAGCTCAGCCACAGCGCCGATGTAAGACCAGCCCAACAACCACAGTCCAAGACCCCAGCTTAATAATGCCAACGGAATACCAAACCAACGGTAGTGGGCAACGATAACGACCAAACCGCGGCGTGCGTGGGACTCATAGGTGAACATTATCACGGCAAAGGCAAGCAGCGTAAAAACCACCCCCAACAAAACGCGACCTGCGGTGTATTCAAACCAAAAGGGGTCGGATAGCGCATACAGCATCAGGCATATTGCGGCGATTAGCAGGCCGGCAGACACCCGTCGCCAACTGTCCAACGCCAACAAATGACGACTCAGAGCGGTTACCCAAAACCGAAAGTAAAGCAATCCCCCGAAAACCAAAAAACCGCAACTAAGATATAGATTCACACCTGCCCCCAGACAACCCGATGGCCTGATAGATTAACAGAAAGTCCAAGCGGCGCGGCGCTAACCGACGCAATTATGCGCGCTGATGACTAACGGTCAGTCTGCCGGCGTGTAGTCAGACATACTCGGGCAGGAACACATCAGATTGCGATCGCCATAGACGCTATCTAGACGCCCTACGGGCGGCCAGTATTTGTTCTTGCGCAAAGACTCGAGGGGATAGCCTGCGACCCAACGATCATAGCTGCGCGCCCACTTTGGATCACTCACCTGCTCGGCTGTATGCGGCGCGTTGACCAATGGGTTATCTTCAACGGGCCATTCGCCACTAGCAACCCGGTCGATCTCGCCTCGAATAGCAATCATACTGTCACAAAACCGATCTAATTCGGCCCGCGATTCGCTTTCAGTCGGCTCTATCATAAGCGTACCAGCCACCGGAAATGACATCGTCGGAGCGTGGAATCCATAGTCTATCAGCCGCTTGGCAATGTCCTCAACGGCTATCCCAGTGCGCTCTTTGATTGGACGAAGATCAAGGATGCATTCATGGGCGACCAAACCGCGATTGCCGGTGTATAAAATCGGATAGTGTTCGGCCAAACGCATGGCGATATAGTTGGCGCTCAAGATCGCCGCCTCGGTTGCACGCCGCAATCCCATAGCGCCCATCATGCGCACGTAGACCCAGGTGATCGGCAAAATCGAGGCCGAACCAAACACCGTACTCGACACCTGGTAGCCCTGTGCCTCGGCGTGTAGGGGCGATGCCGGCAAAAAGGGCGCCAA
>Ga0115008_10005235_pt1 | contig 10727 bp, 11 predicted proteins | sample FraStrMetagenome_FD_87164 | JGI IMG/M metagenome (GOLD analysis project Ga0115008, IMG submission 87164) | Marine eukaryotic phytoplankton communities from Arctic Ocean - Fram Strait ARC3M Metagenome | ecosystem: Environmental > Aquatic > Marine > Oceanic | place: Fram Strait | collected...
TTTCTTCTATTAATTTTTCTCCAGTTGGATCATTTGATGTTCTAATTTCTTCTTCAGGTTCTCTAGCAAGAATTCTATCTACCCACGTCTTAAAATGTCTTTCTGGATTAAAGTTACCAATCTTACTACGAGGAAATATATAATTTTTACCTTTTATAGTATCTACAGTTTCATAAATATTACATTCTAAACATTCATATGATTTACCATCATAAGTTATCATCATTTCAGAATTACATAATGTACAGAATTTCGTACTTATAGAACCAGGATTTAAATTTATTATAGACTTATTATAGTCTTTGACTACACCAGCATCTGATATATGAACGCAATAACAATCTAATCTATCCAATATATTTTCAGATACAATCTGTTCTATCAAAAGTTCTATGTCATCTTCTTTATTTATTATTATAGAACTATAAATCATATTGTATTCATCAAAAATTTTTTGAACTTCAGATTTATATTTTTCATCTATATTTTTCATAATTAATTGAAATTTATAATCGATCTTCTTATGAAGCATATCCATTATATAATTAATTTATTTAAGTATATAATAGAGCAAATATAAATATGACAAGCGCAGATCAAGATTTAAAGTCTCTAATTGAAGATCTTAAAAAAGATCCTGATAAGATTTATAAAGATTTATCAGAAGAACAGCTTAGAGATGTAGCAAGAGTTGTTAATCCTTACAGTTACATTAGACCACGTGATGATAGTGTAGATGATCATATAACAATCGCTGCTATCTCTCATACTAACTTAGAGGAAGAATATCTTCGTCGTTTTTTAATGACATCAATGGTTGGATTTATCTATAGAATGTATGACGAATACGAAATTGATAGATCTGACAGGAGTTTTGTTAATGATAACAAGACTACTGAAAAATTGGCAGATAAAGAAGTATATACACCTATGACATTAGAAAAGATTTCAGGTAATGTTCGTACTGTACAAAAGTATGTTAAGGAATTTGAAATCATTACCGAACAATTAGAGAAAATGAAAAACAAAAAGATCAGTCTTGAATTAGAAGAGAAGGAATTAGATGAAGGTGATAAGAAGATTTTAGAAAGTCTTGAGAAGTCTGTTCTGTCGCTATCATTTATCTGTACTTATTATTTCACACAATTTGGCGAAGATGCTGTAAGAAGAACCGAGGAGCTGGTTGATAAAATTAAAGAACATAAAGATGTATATGAATCAATTATTGAATTGGGTTACAACCCTCCATTACCTCCTAATACAGTAGAAGTACCTGAAAAATTCTGTAAGAATCAGATCAAAGAGTTTATTGATTCATATTTTGAATACAATCCCGATAAGCACGTACGTTCAAGTTTAGACAAAACTAAATTAACTCCAGATGAGAAGAAGCAATTTGATAAGTTTGATAAATACAGACCTACGATGGAATTACTGAAGACAAAGGTAGGACTTTCAGACAAAGATAAGGATTTAGAAGAAATCTTCTCAGACCGTGAGACATACAACTCCTGTATGTATTTACTTAAGAATAAGCCTCATCTTCTTAAGAAGCTTTCTGAAGATTCTGAGAGTTATGTTACACGTCTGTCTCCTGTTACTCAAGAAAATAGATTAGCAGATCATATCCCTCCCGCTGATACATTCTTTAGATGGAATTACTACAACGAAGTTAATATGGAGGAGATTAGAAATGTTGTAAGTGCTGTATATGATGAGAAGCCTAACTTTGATTACGCTATTCAGATCTACGAAACTTTTGACGGTACTCGTGAAGAAGTAGAAGAAAAGAAGAAGAAGTGGATTTCTAAGTATAACGAGGAGTTACCTTCTGATGTCAATATGGTTCCGCTCGGCAATTGGGTTCTATTGGCTAACTACAAAAAGAATAGGGATGAAATTAACTTCTACAACCGTCAGACAGAAGTATTACGTAGGATTATGGATAAGCATTCAGAAGATAAGCAATTAGGAAGAGATCTTATGCAAAAACGTGTAAAGAAGGCAAAGACTAAGAACGTTAAGGAACAAGGTAAAGATGCTGAGATTATGAGAAAGTACGCAGCGCAATACCAGAATCTTACTCAATTAGGTGCTAAACGTGCGTTGAGTATGGAAGAGCAAAGAGAAATTGAAAACGTATCAAATAATATTAAGGGACTGAAAGAGGTTATGGATGTTCCTGATAACGCTATCCAAGTCAATGTATTTGAACACGATACGAAGGAAGGAACATTCAAACAAAGTGCAATCTACACAGAATCTGAACAACCACTTACAACTGAAGAGATTGAGAAGCATCTACAGGAGAGTAGGAAGGTTGGATAGAACGATAGTAATGGTTTGCCATTACTATCAGACTAAAATATAGGGAGTAATTAAATATAATTATTTTTTGTATTGAAAATATCAACAAGAGTATTATTATTACTAAATAAATTACCATATTCATTATCTAATATACAATGGGAGTTTGGGATTTATATTGTGTAATTTGTGGAGCTGTATGCGATCGTGGAGGTTATACAGACGAAGATGATAATGACATAGAACATATAGTTTTTAAACAAAAATATGCTTGGTTAGATAAAATATTTATTTTGTTAGAACATAATGATTTAGTTGTAAGTGGAGAAGTCAATTTAGGTAATTCTACACTTACATCGAAAAATTATCCAATAGTAGAAACAATAAGAGAATCTACAAAGAAAATTCCATTTGGTGTTCCATGCCACAAAGCATGTCATCAATTATTAAAAAAATATTTAAAATATAATCTTAAATTGAGTGATATTGATAAGAAACTTAATTGGGGAGGCGTAACAATGTTAAAATGGGGGATTATGAAGAGATATCATTCACAATTCTTTGATTTTCATAGGTTAATAGATGATAATAATGAATGGCTAATAGAGTCACCATTAAAAAATACAAAAAATAGAGAAAGAATATTAAAATTATGGAAACCAATCATTTCTAAATCATCTATTAGGTCTATATCGAGGTCTAGATCGAAATCTAGATCTGAACGAAAAAGTCCTGCCGAATCAGCTACATGTTTTAAAGTGGGAACTAAAAGAAAGGGATTAGATGGTAATATGTGGCAGATTAGAAAAAGTGGAAAAAGTCAAAGATGGGTAAAATGTGGTTAATATAATATTAAAAATTATTCAGACAAAATTCAATGGGTAGAGCTGAACTTGTAAAATTATACACAGGTTTGTAAATGGATAACATTATACCATTTTTTGAATTGACCACTGTTTAAATCATTATCGTGAAAATCTGAATAATATGCTTCATATGGATGACAGAATTCAAATTGTTTATTAGAACATGTAATAAATTCATTAATCTCTTCTTGAGTATGTTCTATAGTAGATAAAGTGTCTAATGATACCATTGAACTATTTACTCTCTTCATTTCTTGTAAGCTACTACTTGGTTTTATTTTATCTTTAAGATCACTTAAGGACAGTCCTGATCCCCATCCATTACTTACATCATTATTACTTGACGTTGATGATGATGTAGGCAAATTAGGAAATGTATCGGGACATTCAAGTTCGGGTCTTTTATCTAAAACCGTTCCTTTATATTTACAGAAAATACTTAAATGTGTAGTTTCGTGACACCATTTACATCTAACTACGGCAGACTTTTGTTTAACATCATCTGGTAATGGTTTTACTTCTGGTTTATTTCTTCTACTGGGTAATACGTAAGTCATATTATATAATTATATATTATGTATTTAAATATCTATATATATCAAAGTAGTAGATATTTAGTAAGAGGTATTAACTTCAACTTTATATCTCCCCCCTTCTCTTATACTACTTTGAAAGAACATCAACACAACCCGTTCTTCTACCAAGAGGGATACTCTATATGAGTAGTTGGTTGTCCCCTATCTTCCTTCACATTAGTACTTTGATGTAACTAATGTAAAAACGTATTTGTAGAGTACAGCGTCTGTAAGGCATTATATGCCTTATTAGTAGCTACTTTTTTATTCTACCTCACACTTATCTGGCTCTAATCTAGTTGTTGCTCTACGACAATAGATTACTCTTTCCCCGTAAGCTATATAAATGTCCACACACACAAAAAAAATTGAATATTGCATTTATATAACAAGATATGGGTGTATGTTCTTGGTCTATAGGGGGGGTTTGCTGGCTGATCACCAGTAGACCGGAATATACTATAGACCAAGAACATACACCCATATCTTTTTTTATGTATATATTTTGTTATATAGATAGAGTCTATATGTTCTTGGTCTATAGGGGGGGTCTGCTGCCTGATCATCAGTAGATCGGAATATACTATACACCAATAGCATATAAACTCTATCTTTTTTTGTAAATAAAATTGAAATACATAATACCTATCATATACTATATGCGGTACATTTTGGAAGATTTTACACCTATAAGATATGTAGAAGAAAACAATGCTAAATATGATTCTGAATGTCATGAATTTTCTACATTATTAAGCAAATGCTCTTTAGATGAACAAAAAGAATTCACTGATAACGTAAAATGGGTGTATTTTCATATTAAATATAATCAATATGATGCCGGTAATATAGTAAGTATCTGTATAAAACGTACTTACTCTGAAAAGCCTTGGAGTGAAAATGTACGTGCTGCACATTGTTCATTAGAAAAAACTATAGAAAAATGGAATAGAGATATAAAAAGATATACTGCACAAGTATTTTTAAAATGTCAAGAAGTATGTGATGATGTAGTTATTCTTATAATAAATAATACAGACTTCTATGAATTTACATCATTATTAAAAATGTTAGGAGCGAATGAATTTGCTTTTGAAAAGTTACGAATGGCTGTACGTACTCCTATACTTAGACCAATTATTAATATTCCTCGTAGGGTGAATATGTTTATTCCAATAGCACTACCTCCGCCCTTACCAAAACGTAGTAGTAAAGCAAAAAAGAAGAAATAGTTAAAATATTATTTTTTGTAAAAAAACTGAAATATATATTACTATAGTAACCAACGCTTCTAATGCTATAGTCTATATACTTATATTACTGTAGTAACCAAAAATATATTCACGTTTATAGAAGAGAGGCGATATGTGTCTTAGACTGTCAAAAATAATATTTTTTCTCATATTGAAAAGAAAGAGGGCTCCTTATGTATTGTCTATAATTATATACGAATTTAAAAGGTACTCCATTAAATATATACTTAAATGTATTAATATTTCTATAGATAATACATACGCTATTGAGTGTTTTAAGAATATATATAATAATTATGAAGAACATCTTCAGTTACAAAGAGAAAAATGTAAAACTAGTAAAGATAAATGGTTAGACCAAGAAACCAGACATTTCATAATAGGACAGGATAAATGGGGAGGATGGGGAGGATGGGGACGGAGGGGAGGGTGGAGATGGTGGGGTTGGGATGGAGTAGGGGTTGTGGGGTGGAGAGTTGCAGTAAATGTAGATGAGCATTGGTTACAAAGAAATGTAATTAATCATCGAGAATTTCATGATATTATGGAGATCATAGCATATGAAATTCCACAAGAAGATTATAAAGTAGCTATAGAACTGGATTCTGGTAAAGAAATATCTTGAATTTACAAAAAAATATTATTTTTTTTATATTAATTAACATTCTGTAACGCAACTATGGCAGCTAATACTATCATTGATCTTGCGAGACCGTTTTTGTGTTTCTCTGATTTTCTATATTCACATATACAGACGGGACATCGTTCTCTTTCATTATCTCTTTCTTTAATCCTTGGATTATTTTTTGTCTTTCTAATATCGCTTCTTTATTTTCTTGATAGAATTGCGCTCTTTCTGGAGTTCTTCTAATTGATCTTTGTTTTTCATATTCTTGTCTCTTTTTTTCTTGCTCCTTCTTCTGTTTCATATGCTACTCTAACATTTAAACAATTGGGATCGTCAAGACAAGGTCTAATATATTCAGTTTCTATTTTCTTTAGTTCTTCTTCATCTTTACATTATCCCAACCAACATTTTTATTGATGTATCTATGAAAAGGCATATTTATTTCTTTTCTTGCGTGTTGTTTATGGAATATTAATCTACAATCTATATGTACGTGTTTAGTAGATCCAATATAATAAGTATCGTCTTTTGTGTTAGTAATCTTATATATCTTAGCTTTATCTAATGTAAATTGTTCTCTACGCCGTACCATTGATATACACTATTTGTTATGTATTCAATTTTATTTATATAGTATGTCAGCACATAATATGATCATCACAAAAAAGGGAGATAGGATTCCATTATTGGATTTAAAACCCGCACGACTTTTGGATCGTACGACCGTTTTGTATGGAAAATCGAACAGTGGCAAGAGCATATTTATTAAATATATAATGAAAATACTCAAGGATTTCATACCTGTAGCATTCGTCGTTTCTCCTACTGAACCGTCTAATCAAGCTTATTCTAAGTTTATTGATAAAAGTTTAATACACTTTGATTTAGCTTCAGCAAAAGGTGAAGAGGGATTTTTAGAAAAGTTATGGGCTTGGAGTTCTATGCGTTCATCTATCTATCATAAAGTAAATAAGAAAGACATATTGATGTCTTTATATTCAAGGATTAGAACTCCGGAAGTTGATAAAATGATTAGCAAAATAGAAGGCAAAAGATCTGATAGTATAAAAAGCGCGTCTATAGCTAAATGTGATGAAATTGAAAAGAATTTTGATGAACTTATAATGAAATTAGTAAAGAAACATATACAGAAACATAAACATATATTAGAAAGAAATCAGTCATCATTAAATGAAGACGAATTATATTCTCTCGCCTATTTAGATCTAAATCCTCGAGTTATATTAATATTTGATGATGCTGCGGCAGAGATTAAATCATATTTTAATAAACCTATATTCAGAAAGATATTTTATCAGTCAAGACATTCGTTTATTACTTCAATATTTGCTGTACAAGATGATTCTGACTTACCTCCCAATTTACGCAAAAATGTAGCACTTTCTTTGTTTATGACACCTGTTGTAGCGCAAAGCAACTTTGAACGTGTATCTAATAAATATTCTAAGGATTTAATAAAAGTAGCAAATGGATTATATAGTAATATATTTGTTGGATATAGAAAGATGGCATTTATAGATAACGATCCTAATAAACAGTATTTTTATCATATAACAGCGGAAATGGTTCAACCTTTTAAATTCGGTAGTCATTCTTTAAATAATATTTGTGTAGCTGTAGAGAATAACTCAGAATCTGTAGATAAAACTAATCCCTTTTATTCAAATTTTAGAATTAAAGGATGAAAATTTAAATCTTATAATATAAAAAACCAACACCTGCTCCTACTGATACAGAGAATCAAATTAAATGTACATAAATATTAATATATCCATAAAATGAGTCAAAGAAATTTCCTACTGGAAGGGACAAGCGCATTTTTCGTAAATGAATTCTATAATAACGTGTATAGCTTAGCAAAAAGTAGTAGGAAAGGAAGTTTAACAGAAAGTTATCAAGAAAGAGTTAGTAATTATGTTAGAGGTATTAAAACTGTTGAACAAATATTTAAAACTTTGTGTAGCAATATACATAGATACATATGTAAATCTGCCAGATTTTCTAGTATGATGTATGGAGAATTTGTTGATAAGTTACTTGCAAACTTTACACCAAGTGATTATTTTGAAATGTTAACTCGTGATCAAAAAGATGAATTATTTAGTAGTATTATTAACGATTTAGCGAGTACTTTAGGAACTTTTTGTTTAAGACCCAATATACTCAGAAAAATTATTGATGAACATGATACAGCAAAAGCAATTACTCAAGATTTACTATTTAGAGAAGCTTTATCTATACTTTCTCGTAAGCAAGAAGAATTAATGCATTCGTTTGTTAGGAACATTTCACAATCTAAAGATATGATATCAGCAGAAGTGGCTGAAAAATACAAAAGACAGATAGAAGACCTAAACGAAGAAGTAAATAGATTATTATCAGAAATAGCGTCTTTAGAAAGTGAATTAGAAGAGAAAGAAGAAAAGGAGATTAAATATAGAAAAATTATAGATCTGTTACAAAAAAGTAGAATTACTGTTCAATCTGCTAAACCTCAACCTAAAATAGAAAAAATGACAGAAGTAATAGCACCAAAAGTTGAAGATAACATAAAACCCTCTACGCCAGATCGGCAAACTGTTTTAACTACAGAAAATCTAAACAAACATTTAGAAGATCCAAAAAATAAACCAAGACCTAAACATGTCCCTACGATTTTAGATGAAGATTCTGATCAATCTTCTGAAGAAATATTACAAAAACAACAAGCAAAAGCAGATAGTAATTCATTATCTTCTGGTAAAAAATCTCTGTTAGATAATATAGATGGGTTACTCGTTGATGACTAGTATTAATAAATTCTCTGGAGGATTAGCTAAAGGATATGTTTCAAATGGACTTGTAAAATCACCTTTGATAGCAGCAATGATAGTAACTGCAATAACTATAATGATATTATATAACACAACAACAAAAAATATTACAAAAGTATTTGTTATGGCATCTTTAGCTAATACTGCATACTTATTCTTTCATGCACATTGTCTATCAAAAAGTATAGAAGCTGGAAAAAATAGTCAAAATTTAGTAGAAGAATTTAATAGTGCGAGTACAAATATAGGAGGAGATGAGTTTAAACCTCCTTCAGATTGAGAAAGTCTCTATACAATACCCAATTATTATAGTTTATAATCTATATTATACTTTTTGTATATTGAATTTATTCCAGTATATATATTAATGGAGACGACTAATAGAAATCGTGGTCTTATTAGAGAACAACCTACAACTCGTTGTCTTGATATGTTTGATTATAAAACTTCAGATATGACTAACTTGAACCGTAGCGGTTGTCATATAACTGAACATAGCGTTGCTAATAATTGTCCAGACGGATTGCCTGATTGTAGAGCTATATCTTACGGAGGAGTTGATCCTATAAATGTTGCTTACAAATTAGAAGAAACAGATATGAATTTTGAGCACTCAGATGACTATGTGGCTTCTTTAGAGTATTCTAAAGATGACTTTATGAGAAATGCTTTAACAGATAGAAATTGTGATATTCCTTTTGCTGAGGGGGATACACCTGCGTATAGTGCCACAAAAAGAGGTGGATTACTTAATTTAAGATATAATGGCGGAAGAGGTACAACAGACTATCAACCTGAGCATGCAGAAATGATGATTGGACAAGATCCTTACGCCGGATCTGATACAGGTTTAAAAATGGCAGAATTAAAGAAATTTACAGCACAAAGAGCACAAGATGCTGAAGTACGTATGGGAAATAATTGCGATCAAGAGATTCCAGAACAACCATGGGCCGACCCAGAGATTAGCTATGCAAAGAAAGACCTTATGGTACAAGGTAAACATCGTCTGAATATATGGCAGTGGCCTCAGTTTTTAAATATTAATGTTGCATCGAAAACAGAAGTAGATCCTATAGGAGAAAAACAAACAAGATTTGATTGTGCGCAACACGAAGTTGATGCTATTGACGTAGATGCTGCTTATGATACAGAAGGAAAAAGACGTAAAACACAAGTTGGATACGATTATTCTTTAAGTAAATATCAAGAATATACTATGGACTTTCAAGAAGGAAAAGAAGGACAACAGAGAAGTACAAAACATCCGGAAAGGGTAGAAAACAGTAGAAATACTGTAAAAGCTGGAAGTCATAATCTTACAGATCACAGCATTAAAGCAAAAACATTCAAATCAAAAATGCTTGAAGCTATGAAAAGTGCTGTAGAAACCCAAGAATCAAGTGGCGTAATGGGAAATTCAGATCATAGCAGAAAAGTAAAGAGTGGTAAAGAAAGAGATGATAAATCTGTAATACGTGATATAGTTCATGGACATAAGACTAATAAAGAAGTTATGACTACAGTAAAAGGTGGAATACTTCCTTCTGAAGATTACGGATTTGCTTCAAGACACACTCAAGCGCCAATGAGAAGTACATTACAAATAAAGACAAATATGATCAAAGGTGCTAGGAATGACGGAGATCAAACTTTTATCAAAAGAAATATAGAAAATAGTATGAGACTTAATAAAGAAGAAAAGGCTAAATTATGTGCCAGTTCATTGAGAGATAATGTGGATCGTGGAGCTATTATGAGGGAAATTGCTCATCAACATAAGACAGGATGTTCCGAGAAAACAAAATGTTATGGAGACAAAAAAGCTGGACGTTATTTAGAAGAGAGCAGAAAAGATGATACTGCTCCTACTGCTAAATTTACAGATGATCATTATACTCACGTACGTAAATCAAAACATTTAGAAGTTGATCCACGTAGTATCAAAGATTACGCAAATATGACAGACGATACATTTGATAATAATATTAGCGATACTTGTAAGCATAATAGTAGAAATAGATGATAACATATATAAGTTTATTAAATTGTAGGAATCATACCTCCTAGTTCATAATTATAACGGTTTGTCAAGTCGGGGAGGAGATCTTCCTGTCAATTTTTTTGCTATAAAAGATGTATTTCTTTTAGATATTAAATGTCCTCTAATTTCTTCTATTAATTTTTCTCCAGTTGGATCATTTGATGTTCTAATTTCTTCTTCAGGTTCTCTAGCAAGAATTCTATCTACCCACGTCTTAAAA
>Ga0115008_10005236_pt1 | contig 10726 bp, 13 predicted proteins | sample FraStrMetagenome_FD_87164 | JGI IMG/M metagenome (GOLD analysis project Ga0115008, IMG submission 87164) | Marine eukaryotic phytoplankton communities from Arctic Ocean - Fram Strait ARC3M Metagenome | ecosystem: Environmental > Aquatic > Marine > Oceanic | place: Fram Strait | collected...
AAAAAATACATAACAAAAAGCACATAGTTTTAGAATAGGTATACAACAAAATATCATTTTCAACATATATAATTTATTTTAGCACTCGTCGAGAATTTTGATTTGTTACTTTATTTTAATTTCCTGTTATCAGAAAAATTTAGGATATGGATCATTCTAATGAAATTTCTACGTTAGCGTAAGTGTCACAAAAGGCAGCTCGTCTCGGCGCATGAGTTGCCGCTGTTTGAAATGACGAACCTTCCTCAAATACAAATGGTTCAAACGCACCAACAAACTCAACACTTTCGGCAGATTTGCATGTCTCCAAAGTTTCTACTTGAAAAATATCGCCCGTGCCGGCCTCTTCGTCTCCGACTTCTGATTGCGCAATACCTGCTGACTCGCCATCTTCATCAAAAGACCTATTTCTTTGTTCATCACTTCGTCTTTCTTTCCTAAATTTAGCAACACCAACAACAATTATGCAAACCATCCCTGTAATTCCCGACACAATGAAAAGGGCCTCTCCTAAACCGTCAGCGGCCGATTCGTCATTACTATCATTTTCAGCAATAACCTGACTGCCTGTATTGACTGGTTCAAAAACAGGATCTATCACAACGATAGGTTTGATATCCTTGAAAAACGCATGTGCCTCAAACAGCTTGTAATTGTAATATGGTAAGTTACCGGTTTCTTCGGAAAAGATTGGGTATAATAGTTTTGTCAAGTCATTATTGTTAGAGAGCGTAAATGCAGATGTCGGTTTGTATGGATTTACTTCCCCCACAGTAGTGAAGCGAACAGCCAGATCAAATTTTTTTCCCGGAAGCTTTCTTATACGACCTCTAAATGAATCAATAATTGTATCGACCTCATATTCTTGGGTGGGTCCTTTTGAGATCACATCACGAATATATCTCGTCGGTCCAGCACTTGGCGCATCTGATGGTACCATGGTTGGGATAGTAGAAGGCGTACTAGTAGGCGTAACACTGGGTGTCCCGGTAGGTGTCATTGAAGGAGTGGTACTAGGCATACTCGTAGGTAGACTCGAAGGTGTCGCTGATGGCGTGGTACTAGGCGTGCTCGAAGGTGTCACACTTGGTGTTGCGCTGGGTGCCAATGAAGGTGTACTACTGGGAGTCACAGTTGGCACTCCACTTGGTGTATCTGACGGGTAAGCACTTGGAAAGACGCTTGGGGTCGAACTCGGTTCAACAGATGGTGTCATGCTAGGCGTATCAGTCGGTGCAAAAGATGGTTGATCACTTGAAGCGATAGTAGGAGTAGTAGACGGTGTACTGGTTGGTTGATACGAAACTATCACTGGTGCGTTCGTTTCCGGTATATTCGTTGGTGAGGTTATTGGTGGGGTTGTTGGTGGCTCACTTAAAGATGTCAACAAATCCAAGTGCACAAGTTCTTGCTGTTGCATTGCAACTGTCGTAATCGTCAAATTCTCCACGACAGAGGAAAGCTGCTCAGCGATATAATCTCGAGTGACCTTGTTGAACACATCTATAATTTCGTCAGTATTCATAATCTCATCAATTCCTTTGAGACGAATATTCGTGACGGCCTTGTAAGTGACTGGTCCTGGCGTTGGCGACGCGGTGCCAGTTGTCAGCGGGTCAATGGGCGAAGTGAGTGTGACTGCCTGAACGAAAGTCGAAGATGCAAGTAGACTGCTACCTATTGCAACATACAGTCTTTTCATTTTCGTAATTTATTCCTTTGATGTATGTCGATATCCTTGGTACGTCCTGCTCACCCTTTGTTGAAGGAAAAATACTCTTCTCAGAATAATAATTTTTGTGTGTAAAAATTTTTGGCGGTCGGCATTTTCTTTGTTTAGGTTCTGACATTAAATATCGCCGAAAACATATAATAGAATAAAAATGAAAATGTCATCAGTCGAAGATATATAAAGACTCATATAAGAATCAAGATACGACAAATATATATAATTAAGACGTGGAACATACACAATGTTTGTTTTCACTAATTAAATAAAAGCATCGAGATGAAAAAAATATGCTGGGATTCGCCAAAAGACACTCGTAGAAACCGCTTGCCTCGCGGTAAAGATTGTGTCTTTTAACGTGCGTATATCTTTGTGCATACATACCCAGCTACAGTACCTTACATGAAGTTCAAGAATTTTAGAGAATTGAGGTCAGAGGAAAGAGGGAGAAAAAACAACTTTGAAAGCAGTAAACGACATGACATGACCTCATTAATTTACATGACGCTCTGAGATCAAAAATTTTGTGTGCATAACCTGTGACAAAGTTAATCTCAAGCAGGCCGGAGGAGATGTACGAGAACTGCTGTTGCAACATCTTTGCGTGAAAAAGTATGACTGTAGAGAGGAAGAAGAGAGTGAGAATGAGGATGAGAAGTGTAACGAGGATAATTGACATCGTATAGGGTGGAAGTGACTGAGAAGCGATAACAAGCTTGAGTACACTGCTGCTAGTGGTTCTTAGCACACTTTGCTAACCGAAACCAAAAGACTCTTTGTTTACAGAACTTATTATTTTGTCATTGCAATTGAAAGGCTCTTAATGTCATTAATAATATTTATTGGTTGCTTTGGTTACAGCAAATCACCTCCGTTTTATATATACATTTTTTATTAAATACAATATTTGTCGTACAAAAAGATTACAGCGAATAATTCAAATTTCTGGTCGATTATTTTTATTGTTTGTACATAAAAGGTATGTCGAGAAACGCTACCGATGCAACAACCAAAGCGAACCAACAAAGAAACCAAGCATCTTGTGAGCTCTTTGTATTAAACAAACAAATCAAGTGCAATTTGTAACAGTTGCGAATCAATATCATAAGCTCGACATTATTTTGCACCCCATGTTCTTGAAAAAATCGGATTTATGATTGTGAACTAAATGAAAATTTGCAATGCATTGGAAGAAATGCTAATTAGATATCCGAAGCACTCTTGAAGTTTTTGTTTACAAATAATATAATGTCAATAGGATTACACTCAAGATAATATCAATGGCGAGAAAATTGGCGATGTTGCTTCTATAGAGACAATTAGTGGGATATGAGTTTGTCTTTATTGTTTAATGTCTTCGTTCTATATCTATCTCTGTATTTCAGAAAAAGACAAAATTATAAATTTGTTGAAGTGCATTACAGCATATTTTATTTTATTGGGATGAAAAGTCAATGTGCTCCACTTAGAAAATATATAGTTAACATAAATATCTTTTATTGATTTAAAGTATAAATAACTTCAAGTTATTTTCCAAATGTTATTTACACTTGTTCAAGCTCGTTAGCGTCATTGATAGTTTCTGCTTTCCCCAACAAATTATCTAGAGTTTTTTGATTCAGAGGAATTCCAAAAGAAATGTCACGAGGAAGGGAGTCCGTACTGTTAGGTTGTGTAAATGTAGTCTTCTCATCTAGAAGAATATCTTTGACAATCGACCAATGAGCACTTGAGGTGCTTTCGAAACGGCTCAAAACCCGACTCACTGAAGTAGTAGACAAACTTCTAGGTAATGGCAATTCTGTACCTAAGGACCGACACGCAACATCCTTGTTTACATCGTTTTTGTTGATAAATTTTTTTAATAGATTCAACTGCGATGTTAATATCGCAATCTGATTTTTCATGAAAACAACTTCGCTTTCTAATTTTGACACACGATCATCTTCTAGCGCATGCTCTGCGACTGTTGAACTCTGTGTCAACTGTTTTTTCGAAGATTTACAATGCTTCTTTTTGCTACGTGTATTGGAAGAAGTGCATGACGCCCTTTGGATATTTTTCATTAAAACTTTGCACCCTCTCCGCATATATCCATGTTCATGTTTATAAGACAAGGAAGGTGTCTTCAATTTTTCGTCCGATAGTAATACAGCAGGATCGACATCATGTAGCTTCATAAAACCATAATAATTTAACTGGCGTTTGAAAGAATTCATAGAACTTGAAAAATATTTCGGAAGGACATGTTTTTCGAAGTTTGAAATGCTGTGAATCAGAAAACGCGTTGGATCATTTAGATCCCATGACACGATCTTAGACATCTCTTCATCGGCACTGCTACTTTCCAACATATGGTAAAGTTTTTGAAGAAACATTGCAACTGGTTTGTTCGGTGGTTGGGAAGTCTGGGAAAGACCATATCGCTGTCTCTTGGAAGTGGACATTTTCGATGAAGAAGTGTCTTCATCTGTAGACGCATTAGACCAGGAAGAAACTGATGATGAATCGTTAGATAGAGTTCGTTTTAGGATTGGGCACATTTTATTTTGTTGAATCAAGTTTATGTTCGTGGGTAGTAGTAACGTGAGTTGAATTAAAGGTGGAATCGAAATTGTGTGAAAGAACTAGAGTCGGAGTGGGTGAGGATTATTCCGAAAGCAGTCTTTGTTCATTATTACCTCCGGCTTCAATCACGGCGTTACATGTCGTATATATAAATGCGAATACACAAGTTAGCAGTAAGGCAGTAAGTGAGAAATTTGAGACATCTTATCGAGGTTCTGAGTTCTGAGTCTTCTTTCTAGTTCCGAATCCACGCATGTACATGTACACATTTATACGGGAATCAACGAACTTTATGCGGTACATGTACATGTACACTGTTGATACTTGCAGCCTTAAAGCATTCCTGCTTATTCGAACATATTCCTACACGCACTACACGCACACGCACTTGTTCCAAGTTCACCTGTTGTCCATTCGTCCAATTCCGACTCCGACCCCCGCACCCGCACACATGTACATGTAGACTCTACAACGTACAACGGTGATTGGAAAATTCTTTTGTTTTTTCTCCCTGTGCGGCCTAAAATTTCGCATGTTGCAAACAACTCGAACTCTCAAACCTCAGCAACAATTTTATGTGATTTACAACCGTTACAAGAGTAGATGGATAAAAACACTGATTTGTGATTTGACGTGTGAATAAAATAGAGAGAGAGATTAGAGATTCTATTTTTTTTTAAAACTGTATGCTTTTATTTTATTAACTTCTAACTGTATGCTTTTATTTTTTATTAACTTCTACTCTATTTTTTTTTTTGGTGTACAAAAAAAATTTTACTTTTTGTAGAAAAAAAAATGTTATCAAATTTCAAATTTCACAGCAGCAACCACCACATCCTACAAATATAAAGAAAACCACAATTATGGTAAAAAGAACACCGTTACCGTTGCATTTACGTCCCGCCTCACCGATCGATTCGACCGGGAGAGAATTGAATAATTATGACAATAACAAGGTCGAAACACAAACGATGAGACTCGAGCCGACAAACTCGAGCAATCACAGTCGCAATGGCAGCAGCAGTGACTGGATTCCAAGTAATTCCAATTCCTTTCGAAATCGCAAGTCAGATTACAAATGGAAAAGTTACTTATGTCGAACGCTACTTTTGTTTTCTGCAGTCGGGGTCTTGTTTTTATTTTTTATAAGTTATTTGATTTTGAAGCAGCCGTTCTTAATTCCCGGGATTCAAGTGAAGTATGCAGAACGTGCGAGTTTAACGGCTCGAAGGGCTGGGTATATGTACGGAGGTGTTGTTTTGCTGTGTTTGCTATGCATGTATTTAGATGCTCGAGGGGATTGGCTTCAACGACAACGGTTGTCGTGGCGGGAGACGATCTCGTTATTTTCGAATTCGAGTGGGAATGGAAATGGTTATAGAGGACATCACGTATCGTATGGGTCGTTCGGTAATTTTTCTCGAGGTCGACGGAGGAAGGAGGGATGTAAAAAGAGTGCTTAGGTGCATGTAATGTTCATGCTATAAATTCCATATAGTACGGTTACTGATTTGATTTGATTTGAAAGTGGTTTATCGGAGTTGAAATTGTGCTCGTATCAATGTAATTTTGGAATACTATGAATTACTTCATCAATTCAAGCCCTTAAGTTCAAGGTCGAAGTGTAATGGATAATCACTTTCATTTCGTAGATTATGATTTGTAACGAGTCAGAAAGGTATGATAGCAACCATTGTATACATATGCTTTACAAAGTTACTATTTAGAAATAATTTGAGTCAAATTGATATAGTTTTGACTGGAAGAGAAAACTATAATCTTGGTCCGCTCTCAACGTTGACCTCACAAGTGTTAATGCTTGCAATACCATCATGAGCAATTATTCTGACGCTTCTGAACTTTTTTATGAAGTAAAGAGGAGGGCTTCATACAGGCTGTTCGTACGTGATTTTATGGATGCAGGTCTTAAAGCTAGAAATTTTTTGTACCTTCTAGGATCAAGAAGTAGTTCTCTAAATATTACTTTCTAAAATTAAGCGTAATTAAAGTATTAGTTCGACAGTATCATTTCTTTCACAGTATCACCAGCTTCCACCGAATCGCTACTAATTTCCTCAACTATTCGATACACAGGATCCAACATTTGATCAACTCCCAAATAAGGTTCAGCAAAATTTTGATCAAGGAAAAACCTCACTGAAGGGATGAAAAAGGCTGGTTCGAACAAATATTCGTTGAAGGGCAACGATATAATCGGCTTGTGAGTAATACCTTCTTCTAACATATATATCGCTACCGCAACCATTGCTATTCTACCGTTGTTTATTTCACGACGTTGCATATTTGTTTTCATCTCATCCGGGGCACCTTCAAGAATACATAATGGATCCCAAAAGCACTCGCCTGGCAAAAAAGCTTCTCCGGCATCCATTTCTTTCACCGCAACCGAATAAATATCCAAATATCCTAATAACAATAGAATACCAATTGTAAAGAGTGGCAGATAAGGTAGGGTAATACCGCCATATATAAACGTAGTGTCACCAAATTTCGAAGGTATTAGTACTCGATCAATTATTTCCTGTAATGGCCAAATCAAAGCAGCTAACATTGACAATCGACCATGTCGTATTTCTGCTTCTCTATAGTCCCGTAATATCAAAGCAGTTGGCCTTGGATTATCATTATCCCCAACTACCGAAACTTGATCATCCTCATCCTCATCATCGTACACCATATTTCCAAACGATGGAATAATCTGAATCGTACTCTTCAATCGATGCTGTACCAATTTAAAATAATCCTTCTTGGCCATATCCAATGGATCAAATCCATAATCTCCAGGCAAACATTTACTTCCAACTCCAGCTCTCGCTGGCACAACGCCCGACATGAGAGCACGTTCAATCCCTTGCGCAGCTGCCTCCTTCATATCCCGACTTAATTTGCTGTTGTTGTTACTGCTACTGTTACGATCCGTCCTTATATCATCAGGATGATGATGATCATCATCGAAGGATTCATTCATGATCAAAAACGCCAATTCCTCTTCTAAGGCAATCAATTCTTCCTCCGTCGGTTCGTCACTCGTTATTCCGTTGATATTCATAACGGGAATCATGTCATCCAATATATTTCCCAGCAGCATAAGATCGTCCTCATCCTCATTGTCATTGTCATTATCCAAGCTCACTTGTTCATTACCAATTTTCTCGTTTTTGTTATTATTATTATTATTATTATTGTAACTGCCCAGATCCTCATCATTCAAGGAATTGCGTAAGCATAACCTGCGTCTTTCACAATCATGATTCCTATTCCAAATACGTGCATTGCGTGACCATGCACTCGTATAGAAGCTATTATGATTCGATTGGTAACGGTAACGGTAACGGTAACGGTCACACCTTCGCTGAGGAGCACATGAAGTCATTAATGCCAATGTACGGTGCGTCCATATGCCGACACAGAAGCAGCAGCAGCAGCAGCAGTAGCAGTAGCAGTAGCAGTAGCAGTAACTTATTACAGTCGTGTACCTCCGTCGATATCGCATGCTTTCGGAATTCATATTTAGATGTATTATGTGCGATTTAGGAGTTGGATGAGGATTCAATGGATGGATTAATGGATGGATTGTGAGTGAGGAAAGGATGGATGTGCTGTGTGGGCTCTTTAGGATTATTCTTAGAGAGAGAGAGAGAGAGGTGTTAGGTTCAAAGTTAGAGACGAGGGAGGAGAGAGGAAAGGGAATATACATGTATAAGAGTGTGCTGTGTAGGAACATCATCGTAATATCGCAACAAGCTCCGCTTCAAGGTGTGGGTTATTATTATTATGCCTTGTACGCGATTACACGACATGACAGAGACACAGTATATTTTGGATAAGAGATGAGAGATAGAAAGCACCTAACACTGACCCCTCAAGGAATACCCAATATTAGCATGTCACCAACATCAGATTTTAACAACGTTTCTCTAGATATAGAGAGGATTCTAACAATTTTGTGAAGCTGAGAATGTACTAAAAATATCCGATGTTGAGTAAAAGAATGAAGTGTTTTTTTTATTCGTACGGGTGTGAAGTTTTTGTCTATTTTTTGCTAAATAACATTGTACAAGTAAAATATTTCTAGTTTCCAAACACTTCTTCTTATTAAAAACGGAGCTGACAGTAACACGCATGGATTCAACTTTTTGCGAATAGCTTATATCTTGGTAGTACAGAGCGCATGATGATGATTGCTGCTATATGGCCTTTCATCATTTTTTCCCCTTTTCATAGTCATGCCTCATCATAGTCCAGACGTATCTATTGTCAAGCTGTTTGACCTTGTTGCCTTTGAACTTCATAGTATTGCCGATTTGTTTCATAGGCCTCTCAGCGTCATGGCTTATACATAAGATGTCATCCACGTAGCACAATATGTATTCATAATACGCTTCACCGTCGGGTTTGGCTGCAGCACGCATCCAGACATCAGGGTCAGCAATGGAACTCCTGAAACCGATATGATCAAGTGTCTCCGCAAGGAAAGAGAGGAAAGCAGCACCAGAAGATTCAAGTCCATATAGTGCCTTCTGAGTTATGAGCGTCGTTCCGTCTAGGCCCCTAAACTCGGGCCCCTCTTTGAGCCAAACCTTTTCCCTGCATGGAGCTGTGAGATATGCATTCTCTATATCGCCGGAAAGTAACTCAAGGTCATTTTGTGTAAGCATCCTTTTCCGGGATTGCTTCGTGAGACTTTCTATGATGAATTATCTCGTTTAACATAAGCTGTCGGTGCCCTTCATGATCGATCTGGGTAAGAAGGTTCTAGGCAATGGTATTGGCAGCCAACACCTCTGTGTCTCTGTCTAAGAACTCAACTTCATATAACCTCGTGTCTGTGAGGGAATTTGTCGACGCTACACCCAATGGCTTGCCGTCTTTGCCCGTGGCTCGACGTTTCACGACCGCATGCTGGATATCGCCATCAGGTCTCCGGGGTAATCCAATCTCCATGTTGATGTGGACATCATTCATATCATTATAAACTTGACTGTCATCTTTATCAGGTATTCCTGGATCATCGATGGTCTTCATAAACAACTCCCTGAATTGTTCATCATCTTCATCGATAGACAGCCGGTTCCATTCAGGCACGTCATGCGTTATGGTTGATTCATTTACATCTCGTATTTTCTTACCTAACTTTTGATCAAAGTCGCTCATCATCTTTTTAAATTCAGAAGTCTCCATTTCTTGGCGTGTTATCCTCTGCACAGTTTAACATGATATCGGCTTACACGTCTGGTAGTATCCAGTAAGACATCGCCTGCCCTATTTTATATGACACACCAAGACATCTCCCAATTCGTGGCTGGTCAAATCCAGCTTCTGATCTAAATGTTACCCAGTTGTAAAAGAAGAAGTCAATATATTCACTTATATCCGGCGTTTCACTGGTAATAATTTCAATGGGCGTCCTTCCGTTGATCTTGACACCGTTAAATTCCCAGTCTCGCATAACCATACAACGAGGAAGTGCCACAGGCACATAAGAATTGCGTTCTTAAACATTACGCGGTAAAACCTCCTCTTTACCTCTCGGATTCTCATTTGGTCTTCGCGGTCCTGATATGTGGTGATTAATGTTGTATTTCCGTAAACTTTTCCTGAATCTTGTTTTCCTTCCGACTTGAGACATATGCCCGTCGAAAGTTAAATTTTCCTGTGCTCCGAAATCATGTATGAAGTTATCCAAAGTCTCTCCAATATTGTTGCCATCTGCACTCGTGATGGGGTAACATGCGGTGAATCTGGTCTTGTGGGAATAAATCTGACAACACTTGTTACCGTAAATCGACTTTGTTTGCGGGTACAACGTATCCGTAGCGAACTTGCTCTTCAGTCTTTTTGTATGGAACGTCCTTTAACTGCATTGATGATACGCTTTCTCAAAGTATAGGGGACCCACCAACGAATAGCAGGTTCTTCTGAAATTTTGTTGGCCACCGTATACTTAGCAGCTTTAATCGGGGATGCTTCTTTCGCGGTATTAGATCAAGCCACTCTGTTTTACCGTCGCTCAATTCTGCGCATAAATACCATCCCTTGGTGGTCCTTTTAGGTATAAATTTCCCTCTTACTTTTAGAAAAGCTTCATTATTCGTTTGTCAAATACTCCCAAGTAGGTGTAGCAAAGAAATCTTCTTTATAAAACTTTTCCTTTCCAGTTTTTCTTAATATCAAAGTTATATACTATATTTTATATTTTTTCAATTTTAGTTTTGATTCCCTCATCGCCGAATCGTCGTATCGCCCAAAAATAATTCGCTGAATCGCTTAAACTATATTTCTCTTAAATATCTTCTTATCACATGTCAATATACTTCCTCTCATACATATGATCTTACATTACATCATGTACTTAACAATTATAGACGACAGACAGACAACATCTTGTAACACCCTTCCATGTTGAAT
>Ga0115008_10005237_pt1 | contig 10725 bp, 5 predicted proteins | sample FraStrMetagenome_FD_87164 | JGI IMG/M metagenome (GOLD analysis project Ga0115008, IMG submission 87164) | Marine eukaryotic phytoplankton communities from Arctic Ocean - Fram Strait ARC3M Metagenome | ecosystem: Environmental > Aquatic > Marine > Oceanic | place: Fram Strait | collected 2012-06-18
TGATCATGGCAGAATTACAAAACAACTTGGAAGAACTTCGGAATGCAGCCACATCTGAATTGTCGAGTATGGGCAGGGTATCACATAGGCTCGCTATGACAGAGGCAGGGCCACCATTAGAAAAGGTTTTAAATTTACTGCTACCAAGACTATTAAATCGGATTGGGATCAACCATAAACGAACATTGGAATTGAAACGAAATCATCCGAATGAAACTTCCATCAAAGCAATTTACGATAGTATTCATGGCAAAGTTGTCGAAATGTTGAGCCATATTATGAAGAGAGTTCGAGCTGATAACCAATGCAAATTGCCTTGTGAAGCTGTCCTTGCCTTGATGTATGATTGTGAGTTTTTTTTTAATAGAGGCAAAATTAAAATGACAATTTGTCAATTTCTATGAATCTCACATTTTTTTTATGTAGCCAAAACACAAACAGCATTACCTCCCACGGATATTAATCCTTTCACATTAAATCTTTCTTTGACATTTCTAACAATTGGTGTACCAAGATGTTTCACACAGGAATTATTGTCCATTCTTCCTGGACTATTATGCGTAGTTGGAGCTCACTCTGGCATTTCTTCCCTCCGATCAAAATCACGCAAAAATCAATCTTTCCAAGTAGGCCATTTGCTTCTTCGCGCTATATTGTTCATTGTTATGAATACTCCTGCAGTACGTCTTGGAATAGAAAAGAAAACAATCACGAAAGAAACAATTGAAATAACTGAATTTATAAAATTGTCTCGAAAATTATGTCGAACGAATAAACAAATTGGAGCTGCTGTATATGAATTACTCTTAGATGTATTATTATACCAAACCATGCCTTTGAACAGTGATCTACCGCCTCCTGGATTATCTCAAATAGGCAAAGAAAGGCTTTTGTCAGGAAATTCCACAGTAGCGAAAACATGGGCTGCTGAATATGCAAGCAATGGTAGACTTCGCGAGCTTAAACTTGCTGTGTTGGATTTTATTTCACCAAACCGAACTTGGGATATTTTTTCATGCAGTTCAAGTACAAAGGAATTTCAGGATGATAACCAAAATGATTCAATAAATGAGAATGAAGCTATTTGCAGCACCGATGAATACTCAATAAATCTTGGAGTCACTAGGGCAGTTTCTCTCTTGGTGGCATCCTGTGGTGATAAACATGATGATATTGTAGAACGGGCAACATCCTACTTAAAGGCACACTTGGATTCCTTGAGAAATGCGAAACGTTCCTTAAATGATAGGAATACTTCGAATGGAAAGAAAAATGATACAACAGCTTTGTCTTCCTCCTTACTAGGTGACCCCATTTCACTAGGCTGCCAACTTCTTACTCTTGTTCTAGGTGATCTTGCATCAGATAGTGTAGTCGCAAAAGTCACTTCTACAAAAACAAATATGGCCACCAATTTTGGAGTACGAATTGATAAGAATGCAAGTATTGACAGAACCATGGCACTTTCACTAAAACGAAGGATGGTATCAGAAAGAGCAGCAACTGCTATTTTAAACTTTGTTTCAGTCCGAATTTTGGAGGAAATTCCCGGTATTTTCTCTTCTTTGATCCAAAAAAATGCAGATACTCCAACAGATTTCTTAGATCGATGTGGAGGAGCATCTTCACTTTTTGGTAGTTTAGTACTTTTGTCGGTAAAAAAATATGTTGGTTCAGGCCGCTCACTTTCGGGTACATCCATCACAAGTAACGTTGGAAACCCCAGTGTTGCGTCTGCCCGTCTTTTGAATTCTTTATGTGTGAGATTGGTTTCATTATATGATACCATATCATCATTTTTGAATGAAAGTAATGATGATTCCTCGGAAATAGGGAGAAAAAATTGTGATACTCTTCATGATACTCTGATTCGATCACTAAATATAGCATGTTCTATTGTTTCAGTGGCTGAATCTGCACACTCAGGGGATGTAAAAAATGTAATTGGAATAGAAGCAAGAGATTCTGCATATGGAATAATTTGTACCATCTTTCGTTCAAAATTAGTATTGGCGAAAAATCATACAGTTTTTAGCTGTGGTGGTGATTCATCGATTTCGATTTTTTCACCTACCTCATCAAAAATATCATCAAAGATTGCAACTCTCTTATTTGGCTGCTGCTCAAATGAAGCAGAATCTTTGAAACCTAGATCCGTTGCCGCTCTTGATTCTACTCTCTCTGCTTACTGTAGGCTGTTTGAAAATAGCAAAAAAGTTACGACGGGTCCTCCTTTACCTTCAACCACACCATTTAATCCATGGGCAAAAAACGATTCTTATGACACTAAGGAAATTGAAAATAAAATCGAGGAGTCATTAGAAGGTGATACTTTCGAGGGTTTTTCATCGTCCATTCTTCCTTTGCTTTGGAATGCTGCACAAAGCTTTCAGCCCAAAGCTTCGCGACATGCTTCTGCGAAGTGGGCTAATGAGCTCTTAATATCTTTAGATCTAGTAAATGCATGCCACTTATTATGTTATCTCACTGGAGATAAGGACACCGCAATATCGTATATGTCCAAGGATGGACTAGGGATTCGCTCACAAATAGGAAAAGATGAAATAAGTAACGTAAGAGAGGATGGTAAAGAAATTAAGCTTCCCGATTTTAATGACTTTGTGTCGACAGTCCTTACACATGATGAAACTTTTGACAGTACTCTTAAATGGAAACAATCATACACTAGTTTTGCTCCAAGTGGTCAAGGTGCAACCCTTAGATTCGGAATGATGTGCTTGCTCTCTGACTTGTACGGAAATGAGGAGATGTTGCTTCAATTTATGTCAATTTTATCCTCCACGCTTTCATCTTTCCGTCCTGTGAGTGGCCCAACAAGCACTCGACAGGATAAGGAATCTGTGGACTTACTTGATGAATGCGCAATCTGCCTTTCAGAATGTTTAAGGACATCACAATTCGCAAGAATGAAATTTTCTGATTCATCTTTGCCATTATCTCACGAACAGATAGCAGAACTTGTATTGACTTCAAGTTCATCAAGAGCTAGGAGAAACCTTGCGGCTGGGTGTGGATATTTGCTTGAAGATGTATCCATATGGAATTGCACATGTCCTGACGGTACCACAGGAATTGAAGAATGGGTAAAAAATAGTTCAATGGACAAGACCATCGAAATATGTGCATCAAAACTTGAATCAATGCAACGAGATCTCTTCATGGTAGGCCAGATTCATGGTGCTATTTATCTTGGATCCAGATGTGTTCGTGCTTTTAGAACACTATTGCATCGTGAAAATCACAAAATTATTTCACCTTCAACTAAAAACTGTTGGGATGGTGCTTCTAGCATTCTCTCTTCCCTAGGTCGAGGATTAGACTCAGAAGAAGTAATTGGAAACGCATGTTCCAAAGGGTTAACAATAGCACTATCTTACGACGGTCCAGATTGTTTCCCGTTAAATGAACAGATGAAACAATGTACTGGGCAAGCTCTGGTCCAACTTGCTTCATCCATTCGTAAATATGGAAATGGAGACCATACCGACGCATCTAGAGCTTATTCTCTCGCAGAAGCTGCAGGAACCGTGTTAGCATCATCTACATTGTATACAAACAAATCCAGCTTTTCATCAAATTCAAGTAAAACCGAGCAAAATTCTATAAATATTGGCTCGTCAAGGTTGGAATGCGTAGATGCATTGTTCTCTTTACTTGGTTCCTCGTCGTACAGAAAAGATCCTGAAATTTCTTTGGTAGTAGGGGAGGCAATTTCCTTTTATGCCGATGCATATGGCCCTAAAGATGCTGTTTGGAGCATGCCACAAGGTATACGACCTGAAATTTTTGACGAAACATACGCAAACGCATTGCCTCCACATTCACAAGTTGTCTATCGATTATTGAAAAAGGAAGCTAAAGTGACAAATCCCATAAAGCGTACTGCATGCGCTCCAGTCATGCTTGCATTGGTTGCTAGAGCCGCAAGACTTGTCAATACAAGTCCTGCTTCATCTGAAAGAGCATATGTAAAAGAAATATATAATAGTTTACAGGATTTCCAAACAGCTTTGTTGAATTTGCTCTCAGATCCAAAAAGTAAACAGCTTGCTAGAGAAAGTTGTTGTCTCGGATTAGCGGCTTGTCAAGGTCTAAACGTTGTTGTCAGTTCCCAAAGGTCTGGATATCTGAATGAAATTGAAGAAAATAATCTGAATGATCAATTATTGAGAGCATTTGGACAAACCAGTAATCATGGCAAAAGTGCATTGATGGAATCTAGAGCCCAAAATGCAGAGCGTGTACGGGAAAATAGAGGAGAGAATTCACAGCAAACAACCACAAATACTGATGAGTTTGGTGTTGAAACTGAAATTGGTGGTACAGCAGGATTAGGGGAGGCAGCATTAGGAGCTTATAGAGAAATGGCAAGTGCATCTATGGTTTTGGGTAGACCTGATATTCTGTATACCTTAATGATCTTGTCAGTAAATCATCCTACTTGGTCAGTATCGGGATTTCGAGATAGGTATAGTGCATCGGCATTGCTTGGAACCAATAAAAATAGTGGCAGTACAGAGGAAATTAAAACCGCATTGCGACCTCATTTATCAAAGCTCCTGCCGAGGATGCTCAGAGCAACTCATGATCCCAATCCCCAAACACGAGATCAAATGAAAGCTCTGTGGATAGGTCTTACAGGAGGTGGTGCAGAATCGCGTGCAGTAATAAGTGAACATTTCCTCACGACACTAGACACTTTAATAGATGATGCAATGAATAAACTGTGGAAAGCAAGGGTTGGCGCATGTAGAGCACTCTCAGAAATAATTGTTGGTAGAGATTGGAGTGAACTTGGAGGGGGGTATCAAGCAGAAGAAGACGATGGAACCTTGAACAAAGGAAGTCAAAATGCTTCAACTCGACTGCTTCGTCTTTACAAGTTAACTGTTAGATCTTTAGATGATGTTAGATTAACTGTGAGAGAAAGTGGGGAGGCTCTCGCTCGTAGTGTTAGAGGGTTGTCTCTTCGCCTCTGTACTCCTTTTGCGTCAAAAACAAAGGATATTATTTCTCTGCAGTTGATCCAAACTAAGTCGAACTTTGATACTTCATCATCTACAGCAGCAGCAACAATTTTGCCTTGGTTGGTAAAATATGGACTCAATCAACCATGCGCTGAAGCTACAGGTTTTTCCATTTCATGCTTACTTGGAATAGTTGAAGTTTCTAAGCCGTCTACTCTCCAAGATGTTTTACCGGAATTAATTGGTGCATTACTAATGGCCATGTCTGGCCTAGAACCTGCAGCTCTGAATTACTTGCAGGTAAGTAAATCTAACACATTATATTGTACAAAGTCACACTTTCCATGATTCATTAAAATTTCATTCATTGAATAAATATCTTATCACAGGTCCGAGCCGCTGGTCAAGATTCAAATGCTGGCAATGGATCAACTGGATATGAAAGACTTGAACGAATTAGATTACAAGCAGCCCAAAGCGGACCAATAGCTGGCGCTCTCACAAAGTGTTTAGAAATGATGAAGCACGTAGACTTAGATGCTCAGAAAGCTATTATACCACAGTTAGATTCAGCCCTTCGTTGTGGCGCTGGCTTTGCAACACGTGCGGCAGCTGCCGATGCAGTTTCTTCAATTTGTAGTGCAAGTCCTATGGCTTTCAAATTTCCAGGGAGTTCTACATCAAACCCAACAGTACGTCTTCTTCGTGCACTCTATTTCGCAAGTGAAAGAGAGCGAGGAAATGCAGCGAGAGATAAAATGACGCATGCTTTTGGGAATCTAGCGGCACTAGCACCAGGAAGCAGTGTAAGATCTCTCTCATTAAGACTTTGTGAAAGATATAAAGGAGCAACAGGAAGCAACGATGGTATGTTTACTCTATATTTCGATGTGTTTACTGATTTTATTTGTTGGTTCTAAATCAAGGTTCAATTTCTATTCAAAGATCCTACTGCACGGAAAGCCGCTGCTGCGGCAATGAGAGCGATAGCAGTTCGTGCATCGAATCAATTTGCTGATGGTGGTTCAAATGATATTTGGAACAGACGAGTTTTACCTTTAGCCTATATTGCATCTCATGAGATTGGCCAAAAAGATGATAAGATTGGCTCTTTATGGAAGGAAGTGTGGGATGAAGGAGGACAAGTGACAAATTCCTCAACTAAAACTGAACATGCATTTGGTGTAAATCTGCAAGAAAAATTGCTTCCATACATTATAAATTCCTTAATTGATGCATTAAACGATGTGTCCTGGCATAGGCGAGTCATGGCATGCACTACTTTATCTGAACTAGCTGACATGAATATTCTATCACCACCGCCATTATCTCTTGGTAAAAAAGAAGTTGTAACAAACGAGACTATGTTGAGGGCAAAGCGAAGAGCCCAAGCTAGTAACAAAATTTTAGCGACCTGTACTAGCCTGTTGGTAAAAAGCAGAGTTTGGGATGGTAAAGCTGCTTTGGTGACTATGATGGCGAAAATTGCAAGTAAATGGATAGGCTTTCAAATACATGATAAACAAAGCACCTCTAATATTCTTGGTATTGAATTTGAACAGTCCAGAATATGTCCGTGGATTCCAATTGTTCGTCAAAGTGATTCTTGGAATGATTTATTTTTACATGATCGTTGGTTTGATATAAAGTCGAAAGAAATTGTAACGGAGGATGAGACGGAAGTTGATCAAACAATAATTGATGGATCAACCAACAAAGGCCTAAAAAAAGTAGACACAGAAAGGTTGGACTTTGCTGAAGAAAAGAAATTATTTGAGGATGAAAGTAAAAACGATTCTTCACACAATACCTCAAAAGATGAAATAGACGAAAAAAATGAATCGCAATCACTAACATTTTCTGGGTTGTGCCGAGCTTTATTAGAACAAGGAATTTCACTTTCAAAGAAAACAAATTCTACTTTTTACAGTTCGGAATCCTTAGTATTTCGTGCTGCGGCTCTCAAAAGTCTATCGCAATTATTGGAAAGTTTTCAAGAAGAGAATAGTGGCAATCCTGAATGCAAGAAAGAATTTTTATATCAGAAAATGTCACCCATCTTGCTCTCTATTATAGAAGGAAACGAGAAATTCATGAAACAAGACAGAGACATTGAAATATCGAAAAAGAAACCCATTCCTCCATTAATTATTGCAAGATCCATCGAATGTCTTTCGTCTTCAATGTGGCAGGGAATGCAAGAAACATCAGACAATAAAAATATCTTTGCCAATACATCCAACCTAGTGAAATTATTTCTACATAATTGTGGACCGTCGCAAAGTGCTTGGACTGTACGTGCTGCTTCTGGACTGGCAGCTGCAAATCTTTCCCTTAACGCTCATTCATCATCTTTGCGTAAAATTGAGACTATAGAAAATCTTTTAACATGCACTTCGCTATGTCAGAAAGATAGGAGATTTTGGAAGGTCCGCTATGCTGGTTTGAAAATTTTGCTTTGTCTTTGTCAGCGTTTGGGAGTTGCACCTTCACATACGGGTAAAATTGGTGAAATCAATGATGGTGGGCATGAACGCCAATTATTGTTAGAGGCGCTACTGCCTTGTAAAGAAAGAATTCAGGAAATTGCAAAAATCAGTTTAAGTGATAATGAATCAAAAGTCACTTCTATTGCAAGTGATATTTGTAATGCCATTTCTTGGTGGCCATGAATTTGCGTGTAATTGAGCAGATTTGATGCCATTATTTCAAAAGCACTAAATTCTTTCTTGAATGAATTACTGCTAAATTCAACCACATCAAAATAAAGTTAAGATACAAATGTAAAGAAATATATCCTAAGCTATAGCAGACATAAAATATAATACCTGTCTCATAGATGAATGAAAACCTGTAATGTTATGCCCACTTTTTCTATTGATGATTCCACAAAAATTATAAGAAACTCTATAACTCGTATTTAGTTTAGCTGTACGTAGCGGCAAAAATTCAAACACACCAACTCTATCGTTGTAATTGTATGAATTTGTTCATCAAATTTCATTTCTATTTCTTCCTCAAGAGAAATATTATGATGAGAACTTGATTTTCACCGCAAAGTTGAATCTTGTTGCCTTCTGAAAAGATCTAGATTGAAATCATTCCAAACTTACAATCTAATTCATCTTTCTCCGCATTTGCCTACTTCAAACAATGTCAGCATTCTGGAAACCTGGTACAAACTACAATTCATATAATCAAAATGTTAAGGATGCGCTCCTGTCAGATAAGGAAGAATCATCCAATCAAGGCGATTCTGGCGTGACGGCACATTTCAACTTTAGTCGAGCACCTATTAGTCAGCAACGACTTAACTTACCAATATCGAAACATCGTCGTCAAATATTGTATGCCATGGAGGAGTTTAAAGTAATTGTGATTGTTGGAGAAACTGGAAGGTACGCTTTTTGCATGATTAACTTATAAATGCACAAATACACTTTTGCTTAATTTATTTTGGTCTATTTTGAAAGTGGAAAAAGCACCCAAATTCCTCAGGTGAGAAGTACGAAAGGAACTCTTTTTTGTTTGACAAGTTTTTTACAGCAGATAGTTCTCACACCTTCTAATTTTTTGCATTTTAAATATTTATCTATTTAGTATCTAATGGAAGGGGGTTGGTCCAATCCACCCAAGCATAGTATACTTTGTACACAACCGCGTCGCTTGGCTGCAATCTCTCTTTCAAATCGTGTAGCAGTCGAAACTAATACTGTTCATGGGACTACTGTGGGACATAATGTGCGCTTTTTGTCCAAGTTCGATCCAGATAATACTCACATACTTTTTGCTACTGATGGAATGCTAGTGCGAACAGCTTTGACAGATCCCTTTTTACGTCAATATTCGGTTATTATGGTCGATGAAGCTCATGAGCGAGGAATGAACTCAGATTTGGTCCTTGGAATACTAAAAAAAGTTCGGCGCAAAAGGAAGGAACTTCGTATTGTCATCTGTTCTGCAACTATTGATGCTCCAGCATTTCTAGATTATTTTTGTGACAAACACAAAGAAGATGGCGTTATTATTTCTATTGATGGTAGACAGTATCCCGTAGATGTAATGTATAAACAGATACCTTCATCTGATTACATCAAAGACACCGTCAAAGCTTCACTCCAAATTCATTTTCAAAATGATTATGAAACAGGTGATATTTTATGCTTCCTCCCTTCTGGAGAAGATATTGATCGTGCAATACGATATGCTGGAGAAGATATTGAATCAAGAATGTCCAACGGGACAAAACAAAGTAGACCTGATCTTCTTCCTCTTTATGGGACATTGCCTTACAACCTACAGACTAGAGTTTTTCAAACACCGCATCAAAGAAGGTCAAATACACGAAGAATAATTTTTGCAACCAATATCGCTGAAACCTCTGTGACTGTGCCCAATATACGTCACGTTGTCGATAGCGGATTTGTAAAACTTCCATTTTTTGATCCAACCAATGGATTTGAACGGTTGATCACTTGTCCCATAAGTCGGGCAAGTGCTAAGCAAAGGGCAGGTAAATATTTTCTATCTTTTCTGTTTATCTCCTTACCATTTTAGTTCTCTCTTGATTTTAACTTTATTCTTTCTCTTCTTTATTTTTGCGCATACTCAAACATCTTTAGGTAGAGCAGGTAATGGTTATGAAACTGTTATTCTATTTTTTTGCATATCTCACTAAATCATTTTTTATCATCTTAAAGGTCGTACTAGCCCCGGAAAATGCTATCGACTATATACTGAAGAAAGTTATATAAAGATGAATGCATCCACAAATCCGGAAATTCTGCGAACGAATTTAATTAGCTTTGTGCTTACACTGAAAGCATTAGGTATCGAAAATATATTAAAATTTGATCTCATGAGTACACCAACAACCGAAGCAATGTCAAATGCATTGGAAAGTCTTTTTGCACTTGGCGCTATAGAAAACAGTAATGATAGTGAGACCTTTCTTCTTAATGAACTGGGATTGAAAATGAGTGCATTTCCTACAGAGCCCAGAGTAGCAAAAATGCTACTATCTTCATTGGAATTCGAGTGCAGCGAAGAAATTTTATGTGTTGCAGCCATTTTGCAAGTGAGGGAAATATTTTTAATTCCACGATCCGAACAGCAGAGAATAGACTTTGAAGCTTCAATGAGTGAAATTGTAGATAGAAGTGGGGACTACGTCACACTAGTTAATGCTTTTGAAAAACATATGAATGAGTCCGAGGAAGAGTGCAGAGCAGCCTTCATAAATTACCGAGCCCTACGACGAGCCAAAGAGATTCGTTCACAGCTACACCAATTTTTGCGACGTTATGGAAAGATATCAGGACTAGGAAGTACTGAAGAATCAATAAGAAGCAAAATTATTAGGAAATGCGTAACAAATGGTTTCTTTCTAAATGTTGCTAAACTTGGAAAAGACGGCCGTTACTATACATTGAGAGGTAAGCATGGTATTCAGATTAGTGACAGAAGCACCTTAAAAGAGTATGGAGAATCTAGTGAGTACATAATCTTTGGTGAAACTTATGATAGTGCTAGAGGAGGACTGGAAGTAAGAATGTGCAGTTCAATAGAAGGAAGATGGTTAAGAGAATTGGCACCTCACTACTGGAAGTAAATTAAAAAAAAAGTTCCTACAAATGTTTTACAAAAGGAGTAGAAATCAAAAATACGAATTTAACATTTTCTGGAAAATCGAGGTAACTTTCTCTTTCTCCTCAGGAATGTCGGGCTTCACAATAAA
>Ga0115008_10005241_pt1 | contig 10722 bp, 6 predicted proteins | sample FraStrMetagenome_FD_87164 | JGI IMG/M metagenome (GOLD analysis project Ga0115008, IMG submission 87164) | Marine eukaryotic phytoplankton communities from Arctic Ocean - Fram Strait ARC3M Metagenome | ecosystem: Environmental > Aquatic > Marine > Oceanic | place: Fram Strait | collected 2012-06-18
AGATTTGGGCTTAGATTTGGGGTTGGATTTGGGGTTGGATTTGGGGTTGGATTTGGGGTTGGATTTGGGCTTAGATAAGGAGCTAGATTAAGAGCTAGATAAGGAACTAGATAAAGAGCTAGATTAAGAGCTAGATAAGGAGCTAGATAAGGAGTAAGTCTTGGGATTAGACGAGGCGCTAGCTTCGATGCCACGGCGATATCTCACGCTTGGCAACCAGCGCGGTTAGTGGGTAAGCCAGATCAGCTAGACTGAAAACCAGATCAGCTAGACCGAAAGCCAGAGCAGCTAGGCGGTAAGCAACAGCAGCAAGACTATAACCAAGCGCAGCAGCCCATAAGCAAGAGCGGCAAGCGCACCGATCTAGCGCCGGGCACGCTCTTATCTACCGCATAAAATTCCCCACGACCCATGACCCATGACCCAGTAACCCAATAACCCGCGATCCGCAACCAAGTGCGCTCAAGTCGGCACGTGCGACTAAGAGCCGAGTTAGGTCAGTAGTTTCATGGTCGTTTTGATCAGCTTTTTAACCTTGGGTGTGTAGGGCGGGTAGAGCATTGAAGTTGAGCTAAATTTGTCCACCAGCACGCTGCGCTCATGGGTAAAGGCTCTAAAGCCCCAAACGCCGCCCGATTTGCCGATACCACTGTTATTAACCCCACCAAAAGGCAGGTTCTGATGCAAAAAATGCAGCACCGTCTGATTAACGCAGGTATCTCCGGCACTGGTCTCTTGTAACACTTTGTCGGTCACCTTGTTATCGGTGCTGTAGATATACAGGGCCAGTGGCTTGGGCTTACTGTTGACGTAGGCGATGGCCGCATCGATCTTTGAGAAGGTAATAATCGGCAACAATGGGCCAAAAATTTCTTCGTGCATGATGGACGAATCCTCACTCATGCCCTCGATCAATGTTGGCGCAATAAACTGCTCATTTTTGCTAACATCGCCCCCGGTCAGTACCTTGCCGCCTTTGCTCTTGGCGTCATCGAGCAAATCACTGATACGTCCATGATGCCCGGCATTCACCACGCGGCAATAGTCGCCATTGGTTTTGGCGTCGTTGCCAAGGCCATACTGCGACGCAATGCTGGCAGTCAGTTCACTGACCAGCTCGTCTTTGATCGATTCGTGCACGTAGATATAATCGGGGGCAATACAGGTCTGGCCATTGTTGCTAAATTTACCCCAGGCTATGGATGCGGCCGATTTTTTTAGGTTGGCTGATTTGTCCACAATCACCGGGCTCTTACCGCCCAACTCCAATGTCACTGACGTCAGATTCTTAGCCGCAGCGGCCATGACATGCTTGCCGACTGCGGGACTACCGGTGAAAAAGATATGGTCAAATGGCAGGTTAGTCAGGTAACTGGCAACATCCGCCTCGCCCTCAAAAAGCGATACTTCTTCGGGTCTAAATGCCTGTTTGACGATTGCACCAATCACTTTGGACATTTGTGGTGTCATTTCAGAGGGTTTGATAATCACCGTATTGCCCGCAGCGATGGACCACATCATGGGCCCAAAGGTCAGGTTAAAGGGGTAGTTCCAAGGGGATACCACGAGGGTGACGCCTTTGGGCTCTTTAACAATACGTGATTTGGTGCCAAACATTGAGAGGGTTGCTCTGACATGCTCCGGTTTCATCCAACTTTTTAACGACTTGCGAATGTGTTTTAGCTCGGCTCTGACCGGCATTATCTCGGCCATATCCACTTCGGCCTCTGGCTTGCCAAAATCGGCAGCAGCCGCTTTGTGAATATCGTCGTAGGCGGCCGTAAAGGCTTTCTCAAAACGCTCAAGCACTGCCAGTCGCTGTTTGTAATCCGATTTTCTAAGCACAAGCGCATAGACTTTTTGTTGCGCAAATACGTCGTCAATTGTCGCTTTTACCGCCGGCTTTAATTCAGTCATGTTAACCTCGTCCTTTTAATTTTTACCGTTCACGCAAACATCCGTGGATAGCGTTAGTCTATGTGTTTCGTCAGTTTTAACGTCCCAAGCATTAATTTTAATATCTTAAGCATTGGCTTTAACGTCCTATAATGCAACCAAAATAACCGCCCCATCGCATCTGACAGCCCGGGCGTTGGCTTATGGTGCGGGCGCTCTTGCCTATCGCCCTGCTGTGCTGATTTAACGAGCCGTTCTGTGCCGCATCCAATGTGCTTTGTCAAAAGGCTGTTTAGCAAATAGCTGTTTTTACCGAGCGGGTTTTACGGCGCAGGTTTTACGGAGCAGGTTTTAAAACTCTGGTTTTATAGTGCAGGTTTTATAGCGCAGGTCTTAGAGCGCAGGTTTTAGAGCGCAGGTTTAAATAGAGCTTTTTTATAAAGAGCTTTTTTATGAAGGGCTTTTTATAAAGAGCTTTTTTATACTGGGCTTTTTTATACTGGGCTTTTTTATACTGGGCTTTGTTATGCCGAGCTTTTTTATACTGGGCTTTTTTATGCAGAGCTTTTTATAAAGGGCTTTTTATGCAGGGCTTTTTATAAAGGGCTTTTTATAAAGAGCTGTCGTTGGCAGGCTGTCATTACCAAGCTGGGCTTTGGTTAGTGGGCTGTGATTAGTGGGCTGTCGTTAGTGGGCTGTCGCAGCTCGCTCGAGCGGCCTGGTAATGGCACTCGCCATATCGAGCCTGCGACTCTACTGCCCTGGTCGGTAGCGCCGTTGCAGGTAAGCGGCGCGCTCGGCGGCATCAAACAGCGGATTGCGCAGTACCTCGTTGGCGTAGTCTTGCACCTGATCGGCGTAATGCGGCGACGCAGCATCCAGCGTTGCCGCACCAAACTGGTGAATGCCGCGTACTTTTTGCCGGCCGTCTGGATACCACGCCAGCAGATAGTAGAGGCCATCGCCGGCAACGTTGGTTAAAAAGCCATCTTCTTCCATGCCCAGCCCATAGATCGCGCGCAAGGTGTCAGGGCCACCCCCGACCGGCACATTTAAATCGCCGCGCAGATGGCGGTTAACCTCGCCCCACAGCGGGTCGATGCGCCCGGTCTTGGCGATTATTAAATCGCTGCAGCGCTTTAGCTCTCGGCCAATGTTGGGCGTTGCTTGGCCCTGCTGCTCGGCCAGCCACTCGGCACCAATAATACAGGCGCTGAGCGCGGCACCGCGACTGTCGACATCGGTGCTGCGGTCCCATTCGGCGATCAGTTGCTGGGCCTGTCGATAGTGCGCCGGGCCCGCCGCTAGATCGAGGTCTAGGGCGCGATTGAGAAAGCCGATAGCGCGAGAATTGGCGCTGTAGACCTTGTCGTGCTTGATCTGAAAAAACTCCTCCTCGGAGATCGTCCCCAACTCGGCAAACAACTCCAGGCCACGGTCGGCTCGATTGGTCATGCGGGTGGGAAACCCGTCTTCGACACGGTAGTCGGCGGCCACCGGATTATCACCCTCGCCTGTCACCCGAAACGGGCTCTGGTTGGCGCTGTGCAAATACCCCGAACTTGGGTTGAGCACCTGCGGCAGCTCGTCGAAAGGCATATTTTGATCCCAGATCAAGGCGCTGTCATCGCCCGGCAAATAGTGCTGCCAGTTGTAACCGGCGACCCGCTTGGGGGTCAGCGAATTGTGCACAAACAGGGTGTTGCCATCGCGGTCGGCGTAGACAAAATTAAAACTCGCAAAGGTCTGCATGCGCAGTGCATCGCGCCACTGTTTGAGGTTGTTGGCCTTGCTCATCGCCAGCCATTGCTCGACCTGCCGTATTTCGCCCATGCCCGCATAACGCACCGCGTAAGTGCCGTGATCGGTGCGCAGTACCGGCCCATGCACCGAGCGCAGCCCCTCTTCGGTCACCGACCAAGGAATAAAACCGGCGAGCTTGATGTCGATAGTGATATCGCGCGATTCCAGCGTTCGCCACTGGCCATCGAGGCGATAGCGCATTGGGTCGTCGGGGTCGATGTCCAAGACGTAGATATCGACTAAATCCGGTTTATTAACCGTCGCGCCCCAGCCGAGGTTTTCGGTAAAGCCAACGCCCATCGTCGCTCCACCGGGAAACACCCCGCCCATAATGTTCAGCCCCTCGCCACTTTGCACGTGGGCCTCGTACCAGGCCACCGGCCCAGTGGCCGGTTGGTGAGAGTTGATCGCTAGGCGGGTGGCGCCATCGGTGCTGTTGTGGGGCGATACCGCGGTGGCGTTGGAGCCCACCGGCAGCCCGCCCATGGTGACGCCCTCACCAGCAGTATTGGCATTCGCTGCGGTCGGATGGCTGCGCGTTGCATCGGCATTGTCGATCGAGGCATCTGAGGCACCGCTGATCGGATATTTACGCTGCTCTTCAAACAGCTCAAGCAGCACCGCGTCAAACCCATAAAAAAGTAAATGCCTGAGCGCATAACCGGCGACAACGTCGCGACCATCGACTGGAAATAACGCCCCATTGGTGTCGTTGGGATGCAGCGCCGCGTAATAGTTAAGACCGTCGGCAAAGGCCTCGACGTAGGCGCGAGTTGCGGGCGCCAACTGGCTGTTGTAACCGTCGTCTAGGTCATCCCAAATGCCCAGCCACTTGACCAAAAAATCGACCGTCGCCGCATCACGGCCATTAATAGTGGCGTTGGTTCCGCGGTGAAAGGCGATGGTGTCGTGGATGATCGCCCAGTTGTCTTCGCTCTGAGCGAAGGCAAAGCCAAAGGCGGCGTCGACGTCGCGTTCGCCAATGATATGGGGCACCCCCATATGATCGCGCTCGATCACCACATCGTAACGCTCACCGAGCGCCAAATAATCGGCCGGAACAAAAGTCTGCACACAACCCGACAGGCAGATACTGATACTGATAAAAATCACTAGACGCACGAAACAGCCCCTTATTTTTGTTGTTCTTATTTTTGTTGTGTTTACTTTGGACGCGCACCAAAACCTCGCATTATACGGTGCTCGGCGGCGGTGGGATGAACTGCGCCCAACGTGGGCCGCGGGCGCGTTCAATTCAGGCGACTATTATTACATTATTGATCATGGGCTATTGAGTCTGTGCGGTTCATGATGCGCTGTTGGTTAGGTTGTTAATTAAATGCTCGATCTCGGATTCTTGATTAGCTGCTCGACTCGGCCGATTCGACCTCAGCGACGCTATTGCGATACTTATTTCTCATTCAGCTATTCATTGACCTATTACTCATTCGCCTATTACTCAGCAGCACACGAAGCCGCCCGGCCGTCAGTGGTGTACTGATCGCTGGCGCACTTTCTGGTAGCGAATCGGCAGCGCAGTGATTAGCCGGAATTTCTAAGCGGAAATTCCCAAGCCGGCACCTGAGCCGCGTAACGTGTTGCTAGGTTCGCGCGATCGCCACCGGCGATACCCGAAACTTACCCACGTCTACCTCAATCACTTCAACCAGGGTTGCCGCGTCCAAGTTTTCGTCGCACTCGAGCAACCAGTCAATCCCAGAATAGCGGTGGATATGCGCCTCGTCGGCGGTCAACGGGTTGTCGAGCTGAAATGTGTAGCCGATCAAATCCGAGCTTGGTGCGCTGTCGTCAACCGTCGCACCGAGTTTTTTTAACGGCCGCCAAACGACCGCAAAAATCACCGCGGTCAACACCGAAGTAACCGCAAGCGCCACCGGAAGCGAGTCTGGTAGCCACTCAAATTTGATCATCAAACCGACGCCAATGCTCGCCAAACCAACCGCCGCAAGAATCACCAGCGAGAAACCAAAAGCGGTGGCCTCGATCAACAGCAGTAATACGCCGACCACAATCATCATTGTGGCGGTATCTTGCATCGCGACGTTCACGACGAGTCCCGGTTATTGATGCTTTTAATGATCGACGTAACCTGCGCCACCACCGATGACGCATCGGTGGCAGAGTCTGGCAGCAACACCACCGATGACTCCCGCGCAATGGCATGCTTGGCCTCGATGGCCTTGGTGGCAAGATCCAGTTGAATGGCCTTTTGACCCATTTCGGTATCCGCCGCTGCACCAATCTTGCGGATTGCCTCGGCTTTCGCGTCGGCCACGGCAATAATCGCATTGGCCTCACCCTCTGCCCGCAGTACCTGCTCGTCGCGATCGGCCTCGGCCGCCAGCACTACCGATTGCTGCTCGCCCTGCGCGCGGTTAATCGCCGCCTGACGGTCGCCCTCAGATTCGAGTATCTGCGCCCTTTTCACACGTTCGGCCTTCATTTGCGCCTCCATGGCGTCCATCACCGAGCGCGGTGGCACAATGTCTTTGATCTCGTACCGCAACACCTGAATACCCCAGGGCGCAGACGCTTCGTTGATGGCGGAAACAATGTTGGTGTTCAACATATCGCGCTCTTCAAAGGTTCGGTCGAGTTCCATCTTGCCGAGCTCCGAGCGCATGGTGGTCTGCGCCAACTGGGTCACCGCAAACACGTAGTCGTCAACGCCGTAGGTGGCTTTAAACGGATCCAGTACGCGAAAATACAATACCCCATCGACCGTCAGTGAAATGTTGTCGCGGGTAATCGCATTTTGACTCGGCACATCCACCGCTTGCTCTTTGAGTGAGCGAACCGCTGCGACGCGATCAATAAAGGGTAAAATAACGTTCAGCCCCGCCTCTTTGGTCGATTGATAGCGCCCGAACCGCTCGATCACATAGGTGGTATTTTGCGGGATAAATTTGATCATCGACCGCAGCAGGGCGATCACAAAGACTAAAATAATAAATTGCATAAACGGCACGTCTGACAGGAAATCCATAGATAAATTCTCGGTTTGAAAGGTGTCATTGCTCAGAAAGGCCCACGCCAGCAGCGCGGCTATCAGGTATAGCAGGTTCAGCGGGTTAAAACTTAGAGCGGAGCGCGACCAGCGATCTTTGATTGTTTTGAATAACTCATCGATATCCGGTGGTCCTGAATCGCCACCCCGCGGACCTTTGCCATCGCCATTGCCAGAATCTGCCAAACCCCTTGCCCCCCGCTCTAGTGCTGCAGTTGCGCTTTGGCATGGATGCCGCCGATCGCGCAAACCCATGACAAATAACGTCAAACTGTTGTGGGCAGTTTATAAGAAAAGCGCTGACAGCAACAGACCACTGTTCTGACAAGCTCGACAAGCGCCGCTGTTATGGTGCGCTTACACCTGCCATGGGGGCGGCGAATCGGGCACAGTAGCAAACTTTTTCAGCGCTTTGCGCTGCACTTCGATATCGACATGCCCATCCCGCACCAGCGCCTCGATGGCCGCCAATGCAATGCTGTTGCGGTCGACCTCAAAGAACGCCCGCAGTTCTTCGCGCCGATCGCTGCGCCCAAAACCGTCGGTGCCGAGCGCCACAAAGCGCCCATCAACATAGGCTGCGATCATCTCGGGCAACGCCCGCACATAGTCGCTGACCGCGACGATTGGCAGCCTGCCCGGCAGTTGTTGTTGGACATGACTCAGCGCCGGGGTGGCGGTGGCCGCGAGACGATTTTGACGCTCGACCGCGCGCGCATCACGGGTCAGTTGCGAGTAACTGGTAGCGCTAAAAATGTCGCTGGAAATGGCAAAATCGGTCGCCAAAATATCTGCTGCGCCAATCACTTCATTGAGCAGCGTACCCGAACCAATCAACCGAACACGGATCTCGGCCTCTCGATCACCACGTGCGCCGAATTGATAAAGCCCATTGATTATGCCGCGCTCTAGCTCCTCTGAACTCTCTGCACGATCTGAACTCTCTGAACTCTTTGAACTCTTTGAACTCTCTGAACTCTTTGAACTGGCAAAAGCGTCGGTACTTTCGGCGCCATCGACAACCGCTGGCCGCATGGGCATGCTCGGCTGCGGGTAGTTCTCATTCATCAGCGTGATGTAATAAAACACGTCCTCCTCGCGCTCGATCATCGCCCGCATACCATGGTCCATGATCACCGCCAGTTCATACGCATAGGCGGGATCGTAGGCGCGACAATTGGGCACGGTGGCCGCCACCAACTGACTGCTGCCGTCCTGGTGTTGCAAGCCCTCGCCCGACAAGGTGGTGCGGCCGGCAGTCGCGCCGAGTAAAAACCCCCGGGCGCGCTGATCGGCCGCCGCCCAAATCAAATCGCCGACGCGCTGAAAGCCAAACATCGAATAGTAAATATAAAACGGCAGCATCGGCTGACCGTGAACCGAGTACGCCGTGGCGGCCGCCGTCCAAGACGACATCGCGCCGGCTTCATTAATGCCTTCCTCGAGTAACTGACCGTTGCGCGCCTCTTTGTAGTACATCATTGAACTGGCGTCCTCGGGTTGATAGAGCTGCCCCTTGGGCGCGTAAATACCGATCTGTCGAAACAACCCATCCATACCAAAGGTGCGCGCTTCGTCGGCAACGATCGGCACAATGCTCGGCCCGAGATCGGCATCTTTTAACAGCGTACTCATAATGCGCACCGCGGCCATGGTCGTCGACATGGCTTTGTCGTTCGCCGCGAGGGCAAACTTGGCGTAGTCATCGCGCCGCGGGATAGACAACTTTTTATGGCTCGCCAAACGCGATGTGCGGGCCGGCAAATAGCCGTCCAGCACCGCTCGTCGCTGGTGTAAATAGCGCATTTCGGGGCTGTCTTCAGGCGGCTTATAAAAATTTAATTGCGCCAAATCTGCGTCGCTCAAGGGTAGATCAAAGCGATCGCGAAATGCTTTAAGTCCATCGGCATCGAGGGTTTTTGCCTGATGAGAGGTCATCCGACTCTCGCCCGCGCCGCCCATGCCAAAACCCTTTTTAGTTTTCGCCAAGATCACCGTTGGCTTGCCGTTTTTTGCCTTTGATGCGGCGTAGGCGGCGTACAATTTACGCATGTCATGGCCGCCACGTTTGAGGGCGTTGATCTCGGCGTCGGTCATGTGGCTCACCAAATCTCGGGTCACCGGATCGGAATCAAAGAATTTTGCGCGGTTGTAGTCACCGTCCTTGGACCCCAAATCTTGATACTCGCCATCGACCGTCTCGGCAAAGCGCCGCAGCAGCACCATCTCGGTATCGCGCGCAAACAGCGCGTCCCACTCCGATCCCCAGAGCACTTTGATAACGTTCCAGCCAGCGCCGATGAACAGGCTTTCCAATTCCTGAATGATCTGACCATTACCACGCACCGGCCCATCGAGGCGCTGCAGATTGCAGTTGACGATAAACGTCAGGTTGTCGAGGCCCTCGCGCGCCGCCAGCGTCAAACCACCGAGCGACTCTGGCTCGTCCATTTCGCCATCGCCAAACACACCCCAGACGTGGCGCTCCGCGGTATCCGCCAAACCACGCCCCTCTAGGTAACGCATAAAACGCGCCTGATAGATCGCGCTCATCGGGCCAAGGCCCATCGAGCCGGTGGGAAATTGCCAAAAGTCGGGCATCAGCCACGGGTGCGGGTAGGAACACAGGCCGTCGCCACCGAGCTCGCGTCGGTAGTTGCCAATGGTTTCCTCGCTCAATCGCCCCTCGAGAAACGCCCGAGCATATACGCCGGGTGCCGAGTGCGGTTGAAAATACACCAGATCGCCAGGGCCGCGCTCGCTATCGGCGCGAAAAAAATGGTTGAAGCCGACTTCAAAAATTTCTGCCGCTGACGCATAGCTGGCGATGTGCCCGCCCAGACCTCCATAGGCTTGATTGGCGCGCATCACCATCACCAACGCATTCCAGCGAATGATCGCGGTCAGTCGCTGTTCCATCTCAAGGTCGCCGGGAAAGGCGCCCTGCTGGTCGATACCTATCGAATTTCGGTAGGCTGAATAGGGCTGCTCTAGCGACGCAATACCACGGTTTTGCGCGGCGCGATCGAGACTCCGCAAAATATGCTGGGCGCGCTCGACGCCACTATTGGCGATCACTGCGGTGAGCGAATCGAGCCAGTCGCGGGTCTCTGCTGGGTCGTCGTCGACGCCATTTAAATCGGTTGTTGCAGACATACTCAAGCCACCTAAATCAATGCCTAAACAGCGTCTATAATAATCTCCATAGCCCAGCAGGTGTTGCTATTTACACGCCTCCATGCGATAGTTTTCGGCATAAAATTAATAATTTATATCTTTAAAGAGCAGATTATGCCGAACATAGGCCTCGACGCCATAGACCTGAAAATTATTCATATCCTTCAAGAGTCCGCCAAAATATCCAACGCCGAACTCGCCCAGCGGATTGGCCTAACGCCCTCACCCTGTCTCAGTCGGGTGCGCGCTCTGGAACGGGCCGAGGTGATAAGGCGCTATGTGGCGCTGGTCGAGCCGATTTCCGTCGGCTTGCCAATCAGCGTTTTTATTCACGTTGCCCTGGAGCGCCAAGTCGATCGGTCGCTGGAACTCTTTGAATCGGCGATGCAAGATCAAGCGGAGGTGATGGAGTGTTATCTGATGACCGGCGACAGCGACTATCTGATCCGCGTGTTGGTTCCGGACATCTCGACGCTGGAACACTTTATCGTCGATAAATTATCAAAAATCGCCGGGGTATCAAATATAAAATCAAGCTTTGCGCTCAAGCAGGTCAAGTACAAAACCGCCCTGCCGATGGCATCACAACTGCGCGGTGCCAGCGCTTAAACACCCGATTCACCCTCTATGCGGCAACCAAATTCGCGCCCAGCATCGAGCAACCAGCGGGCGATATAGTCGGCGAATGTACGCCTAACCACAAGCTCATACGTGCCGTCACAGCGATTGGCGACCACCGCTGAGGCCTTGGCAAAGGTGGTTTGCACGCAGCGCCCGCCGCCCCCGACCGCAGTGCCCCATCCACCAAAGTCATACAC
>Ga0115008_10005242_pt1 | contig 10721 bp, 13 predicted proteins | sample FraStrMetagenome_FD_87164 | JGI IMG/M metagenome (GOLD analysis project Ga0115008, IMG submission 87164) | Marine eukaryotic phytoplankton communities from Arctic Ocean - Fram Strait ARC3M Metagenome | ecosystem: Environmental > Aquatic > Marine > Oceanic | place: Fram Strait | collected...
CCGCGGCGGATGTAGAGCTCTACAGCTCTACAGCGCTCCAGAGCGCTCTACAGCTCTACAGCTCTACAGCGCTCTACACTCTACATCCTCTACACCCTCCCTCAGACTAGCCCGAGGCCTTGCGCAGGCGTGTGTCAGAGTCATCGTAGAGCTAGTGCAAGAGCGTCGTGCCAGCAAAGGTGACGTGACTCCGCCGAACAGCGTGCGGATGCACGCAGACAGACACTTGCCTTCGTCGTGCATGAGCGTGCATCCTCCGACCGCGAATAGCGCTTGGCCCGCCGGTCCGTGCTGTCCACCGCCACATCCTCCGACCGCTCGGCATTGAGAGCAATATGCGCCGCGCCGCGATCGCGTTTTGACCGCGGCGCTCCTCGCGTTGATGCGTGAGCGGCGGCGCCGGTTGCGCTTGCGGCTGCTCCTTGAGGGCGCCAGCCACCGCATACAGCCTTCGGTGCCGGCGCTACGCCAAGCATCGCAATCTGCGGCGCCGGCATCTCGGGACTGACGCTGGCCGGTCGCCCACCCTTGGCGCTTGGGCGTCCGCCTCTTCCTATACCGCCTTTTGTTGTAAAATTCTTCGGCGTGGCAAAATTCTTTTCTTGCACAGTCCGCGCCAGTCCCGTGCCCAGTGTTGTGCGAGAGTTTCCGCCGAAAATTCTTTTCTTGAAGCGCGTCAGCTGCGCGCTCCGCGCTATCCATTGTGAATGCGCGCCGTCAAGCGGTCGGACCCGCAGGCCTGGGCTTTGGCAGGCGGGATCGGCTGGCTCTACGGGATAGGTTGCGTGCTCGGGCCGTTCTACGGCGTCGGCGTCGGCCTCACCTTCCCGGGCGGCATTCTCGCCGGCGCCGGTGGCGGGGTCGGGGTCGTCGTCGGCATTGGCATGGGCGGCGGGCTCGTGTGGGGTGCTGGCCGTGGCTCTGTGCGCGGCCTCGGCGTGCCGGTGCCAATGGAGCCTCCGGTCCTTCCGTCCCTTCAAGACCTCGGCGCGCGGGCTGCGACCTCGTACGACGCAGTCAAGCAGTGGCGACGTGAGCTCTCCTCTGCTCCTCGCCGGGAACGACGGCTAGCGCTGGCGCTGCCTGGCGCCCCTATCCCGACTGAACTGCGGCGCCGAAGGCAGAAAATGGGCGGCTCTTGAGATCAGACGGCGCGTTGCATGAGATCAGAGGCTCCTTTATTCGAAAAAAAATTAACCTGGTTACATACCACAAGACAATTAACCTGCGATATGCGATGGAGAGAGGGGTCACTCAAAAGTAAAATATCTTTACTTCCAAAACTTCCCCTCTCATGAATACGCGTGCGCGCACCGCAGGCAGGGGGCGAAACTACTTGCTGTTGCTCGTGTTGTCGTGGCGCGGTGTCGTGTGGAGAGCGAAAACACACTCTCACGAGACTGCAGACTCACGTCGCCAACGCGGCCGGCAGCCCGATCTCGGTGCTGTGCGCCTCCACCTCGGCGGCGACGAGCGCCTGCAGCCGCGCGGCGAGCGAGCCGGGCCCGTTTGCAAACACGGCGACGCGGTCGGCCTCGCCGCTCGGCTCGCCGTCGGGCGGCACGTACAACTCGTCGACCTGTGACACACAAACAGCCGTGAAGCGGCGCTGCTCACACAGCTCGGCAGGCATGCACAGCTTCGTCGACCGGCAGCAGCAGCCGCGAGGTGGACGAGATCAGGGCGCCCTCCCACCGGCCTGCGTCGGCGAGCCGAGGCGGAGAGAGCACCACGGGCGTCCCCTCCCGCCCGCACACCTCGAGCAGCAGCCGCCGCACCGTGCCCTCGAGGATGCCCTCCCCCGCCGTGTGCACCGCGCCGTCGACGATCGCGTAAAAGTTGGTCTGCGAGCCCTCGAGCAGCTCGCCTGTTCACAGCTGGAGCCGTGAAGCGACCCCGCTCGCAGCCGAGAGGTCTGCCAGCCCTCGAGCGGCCCGCCGCTGTCCGTCGCGAGGAGCAGCTCGTTGATCGGGCCGACCTCCGCCGACCGCATCAGCGCCTCGAGCGGAGCGCGGTCCGCCACCCAGCTCGAATCCTGCTCACGGACGCAACCGCCGTGATGGCGGCGCGCTCCACAACGCTTATTCCTGCGGCCCAACGCGACTCCTTCGCCGCCGCGTTCGCGCGCGGCGCCCCTCGCACCTCTGCCCGGATCGGCGGGTCGGGCAGGGGCGGCAGCGGGGCGACGTGGCAGCCGACCGAGCCGAGCAACTACGAGAAGGTTCAGAGAAAGTTCGGAGAAAGTTCGGAGAAAGTTCGGAGAAGGTTCAGGGGCGTGGCAGCAAACCGAGCCGTCCGGCGCCGCCTCCGCGCAACCCGCACCCTCCTTGGCCGCCTCTGCAGCCTCGCCCCAATTCACCACCAGAGTCAGCTTGAGCTCGCCAGCACCGCCCACTCGCCGCCCGAACTCTCGCATGTACTCTCGCACCGCGGCCGCCACCGCCGCGTCGAGACGCGGCCGCAAGCCTGCGCTCCGATGGCGGGGAAGGTGCGTCGGGCCGACGAGCAGACGGCCAGAGGGCACAGCGCAGCGGTGGCAGCGATGTGGCAGCTAATGTGGCAGCTGGACGCAAGTGCGTGGCTCCTGGGTGCAGAGCCCCAAACCTACTGACAGGCACCTGCAGCCGTGCCAAGCGCCGCCTGCAGCTCAGCCGCGCCGCCGCCGCCTGCAGCGATCATCGAGCCCACCGACGCCGCGGTGCGCTCCTGTCCGCAGCGGGAGGCTGATCAACATCTCGGCCTTTTTCTCGGGCGCATCTCGGCTGCATCTCGGGCCGCATCTCGGCTAACCGCGCTCCACGTGTGTCTCCCACTCGAAAACGCTCCTCCCGCCGCCGCTCGTCCGCGCCGTCGTGTACGCGCCTTTCGGGACACGTCGCGGACGTGTCGTGGACGGCGCGTGGACGTGGCCTCTCGAGACAGGCCGCCACAAGCACGCGCCTCCTGGCCTCGAGAGGAGAAAGTCCTTTGCGGTCTGCGCGGACGGCGCCGCGTGCCCGTCCGCAGCGACGACGAAGCGCGGCGCGGCGACGCACTCCTCCTCCAGCCAGCGGAGGTAGGCCGCGTTGCCCGTGACGGGAGACCACGCCACCGCGCCTCCTCCCTCCTCCTCCGCAGCCCTCGCGACGGCCAGCCTGGCGGAGGCGACCGTCTTGACGGCGATTGAGCCGTCCGGAGCCACCTGCGCGGTGCGGGGAGGGTGCCCTCTGGATGGCCCGGAGAGGAGCCCGTGAGGCCTGTGAGGTGTCTGTGAGCCGCCTGAGAGCGGTCAGAGAGAGGCGCGCCTGAGCACACGCGACGAGGCGCGAGGCGGCGAGGCGCTCGGCTAGGGCCGCGCCCGCCTATCACCCAGCGGGCCGCATGTATTCTCGTACGCGCGTGTGTCTGGCGGCCGTCGGCGAGGCGGATGATGTCGCCTTCGCGCCTCCGTCCAGCGGCCGAATGACGCCTTTCCAGTGCGCGGCGCCCTTGTCCGACGTGTCGGCGAGGATCATTGGCACGTCGTACGAGTGTGCTGCCTCCACCGCCCGCAGGACCGACTCGAACGGCTCCGAGGTCTCAAACGAGACTCGCACCTCGGGCTCGCTCTGCACGGCGCCCTCCCACCAGTAAAAGGAGTGGATCTCCTCGCGCGTGACCTGCGTAGCGAAACCGAGCGCCTCGCACAGCCTCTCGGCGGCCGAGCTGCTTTCCTCGGTTGTCGTGACGCGGAGTACTGGCGGTGAAGGCATCGCCATGGCGGTGCGCAGGCTTCCGCGTACGCTGCTCCCGCGAAGGCTGCTGAGGAGCAGGAGGCGTGTCACCGGGCGGGTGCCGAGGCGGTGGAGCATGCACGCCCGGGCGATAGAGGCCGCGCCCACCCAGGGTACCCTCTTCGAGGACCCATTGGGTTGCTATTTCGAGGACTCGCCGGGGCTCTGCTCCAAGAGACCTCGAGAGAGAGCGTGCGTGTGTCTCTACACGCCAGATGCACGCCCTGGCATACACATGCGGAAAAAGAAATCGCAGGGCCGTTAACAAGCAGAACGATTCGTAGCACCACACTCCTCTCCTTAAAATCCATATGTGGTGGCGGCGTGCCGTCCTCCCATCCCTCCCTTGGGCTGTATTTTTTCTTTCTTTCTTTTAGAACGATTCGGGATCTTTGAACACCGGAGAGACGACACGAGAGCACTTGAGCACTTGAGCACTGGATAGGGTCGATTCCGCATGGTACGGGACCCCTACATACACACACGAGAGCATGCGTGCGGTCACGGTCCTACGGCTGTACACTGGCGGGTGCCCGGGACGGGATGGAAGACTAGAGTGCTTACGCCGCGGAGCAGGTCGGCAGCGACGATGGCGCTGGTCTGCTCCTTGAGGCTGCCCTGATGCCACAGTGCTTTGACCTTTGGAGAGAGTGTTGACCTTTGGTGCATGTCAGAGACATGTCGGGCTTGCGGGTCGGTCGGCCTCCTGCCCGGCGGAAGTTCGGGAAACTGATGGAGACCGAAGTGAGGCTGCAGGAGAAGGCAGCCCATGTAGCCGCAGCGCGATCCTGGCCAAAATCGCTCGGTTGAATTCAATACCCTACCCAACAGAAGAGTGGGAACCCTCGGGGGTGATGTTGATCACCCCCAGAGTTCCTCCACCAGTAGAGGCCTCCAGGCCTGTCCATCCGCCCCGATGCCCGTGCTGATTCTCTCCGTGGCCGTGCCGTCGCGCTTCACCTTGCGGTCGCGCGATAACAAGGTCACGTATTGCTCCGCCTCGACTGTCGCCGTGACCGCGGGCCTGCTGATCCTCGCACCGACCGCCGCCGCCTCCTCGATCCGAGGAGGGCTGCTCCGCCTCGACGCGCCGCTCGTGGCGGCCGCACTATCGCTGCTGTTCACCCTCTCCACCCTATACCTCGCCGCCAGCACCAACCCCGGCGTTGTGTCCCGCGAAATGGCGGCGCCCGAGGAGGCCCCCTCGGCGGCGCCTGCCGGCTACTGCACCGCGTGCTGCGTGCAGCGGCGGCCCCGCACGCACCACTGCAGGCACATGCGCGCCTGCGTCGACCGCTGGGACCACTACTGCGTCTACATCGGCAACGCGGTCGGCAGCGGCAACCACCGCGTATTCGTGTGCTTTATCCTCGCCGCCACGGCACACGCGGCGCTGCTGACGTGGTGCGCGGCGCTCGAGCTGCTGGGGAGGGCGCAGCCGTGGCGGCTCGCCTCGGCCACCCACGCCCTCGCGCCTGCACTGCTGCTCCTCTACACCGCCCCCATGGGCGCCGTGCTCGCCTGCTTCTCGGCTTACCACCTCTTTCTCATCTCGGTCAACCAGACGAGCTACGAGTACGCCTTCAAGAAGGCCTACACCGCGCGCGCCAACCCGCACGACCGAGGCTGCCTCGGCAACTGGGTCGGCTTCTGCGGCGGCGCGCCGAGCGTGGCGGCCGGCGAGGCACCCGACATCGCCCACATCCTAATCTGATGACGCGAACGGCCTGACGCCGGGCTGTACTCTCCTGGACGCACTGTGTGCATATTTCACTCGCGTCGCCGCGCAGCCCGCACTGCTGTTAGCTCTTTTCTGAAAAATTCCATCAGGGGTAGATCAGGACATACACTGAAAAAGAAACCCCGCGCGCGAAACGACTCTTCGATACGCCCGTCGCTGCCGCCATCGCACAACGCAGGGCCTGCGACGAGGACGTTCCACTCCCGCCGCGCGATTCGGACAAGGACCTTGCCAAGACGGCACCGAGTGGCTCCTTGCCGCCTTCGCGCACCGGAGCACGGATCGTGGCTGCACTAAACTTCAATGCAAAGCGCGTGCAATTTTCGCCGTTTGACGAGAACGCGGACGGTAAGCTTGGCTCTGTCTACACACGCCTGACCGAGACGCTCCTCGCCCGCGGCGACTGGGATCGTCGCCCAGCGCTACGCAATAAGGCCACGGGTGAGACGAAGCTGCCAGCGACGTACAGCCTGCTCCTTGGGACAGCGCAGGGAAAGGGCGTGCCGTGGGGTCGGCTGGGCTATGGCATTTGGCCACCACCGCTGGTCAACTACTGCCGTGGGTTCGACCTCCTCACCCGCAAGGGCAAGCTCGTGAGCACTCTTCAGCAGGCCAAAGAGGCTGCGAATGGTGGATGGCCGAGAGAGATGCCAAAGCTTCTCACAGCTGGTGCCGCGGTGCGAACGGAGAAGTGGGAGCTTGCGCCCACCGCCTTTGTCTTCCACCCGTCCAAGGGTGAAGCCAACCCCCGCGCCGCCCTGCGCGACGCCTACGCCACGCGCGTTGTCGCTGCTGATGGCAAGGCGGACGCGAATCGCTGGATCCTCAAGCCGTCGGAGGGAGCCAAGGGGGAAGGAATCTGCATCCTCGACGAGATTGCGGCGATCGAGGAGCACCTAGACAAGCAGGAGGCGCGGGCGGCGGAGGGCGAGACGGTCTCCTCGTGGGTCGTCCAGCGGTACATCCACAACCCGCTCCTCCTCAGGGCCGGCCACCGCAAGTTTGACATGCGCTGCTGGGTACTGCTTGCGCCCGACTACAGCATCCACCTCTACCGCCACGGCGTGCTGCGCGTGGCGTCGGCGCCCTACCAGGCGGACAATATTGGCGACCGCTTCGCGCATCTCACCAACCACTGCATCGCTGCTGAGCATGCCGAATACGGGAAGTACGAGGCGACAAACGAGATCTTCTACCCGGCGTTTGATAAAGAGCTCAGCGAGCGCTACCCGGAGCTTGCGCTCGCCGCGAAAGGCACGGCGCTCTTTGGCGCGACGCCGAACGAAGACGACGAGGCGGGATCGGTCCTGGAGACCGTTGTGCTCCCACAGATCCGCCGCATTGTCGTTCAGTCAATCCTCGCGGTGCGCGACCGCCTCGAGACGGACGGAGAGTACTTTCAGCCGTTTCAGCTCTTTGGGTACGACTTTCTGCTGGACAAAGAGCTCAGGGTGTGGCTGTGCGAGATCAACGCGTCGCCGGCTGTCGCCGAGGAGCTGCTCCCCGCGTGCGTCGATGCCATCATCCGCACGGCCATCGACCCGTTCTGCGCGCCCGTCGACGTGCTCATGGCGACGGCCGAGAAAGCGGGCGACAGGGAGGTGGGAGGCAAGGCGGGGTACGATGAGCGCACGGAAAAGGCGCCGCCCGCCGAGCGCTTTGAGTGCCTCTTCGCAGTCGAGTCTGCGTCTAAGAAGGCGGCAGCCTGAAGCTGTTGGGTCGTGTCGTTTTAGAGAGAAGTGCGGGGCCGTCGCCGCCGTCGCCGCCGTTGGCGACTTCGTAACTATTGTGTGTGGTGAAATTCTTTTCGCCGGAACTCGATCTGTTTGTGTGTGAACCTCTCATAGACCAAGAGCGCGCATCTATAGCAGGCTGTCAACACGAAAGCCGCGAAGCGAGCATCAGACCCAGCCAGATCTAGACTCAGTATTGGATCCAGATTTCATTCAGCCGGTGGACATGCGTGTCATCATCGACGACATGACATCTCCTTCTATGCACTCGACTTTGATCGGTTTGCTCAAGCTCTCGAAGCTACTCTCCGCGGCGGACATAGAGTCGTTAAATGTTGCCCGCGCCGCCCGGTTCAAACGCCAGCGAGCGTCACACATATCCTACGAGCTCAGGCGTGCATGCATCGACCGGTGCGAGCCGCACCTTGACGCTGACAGCAGACTCAAGTGGCAGACTTTCAACGGCCTGGGGAGGCAGGCATTCATCCACCTATGTGAGGAGAACGCCGTCGACTACGAAGGCAGCAACTCAAAGCCGGAGCTGGCCCGTCTCGTCAGGGAGACGATTGCTCGCAAGCGCGTTGAACGCCCGGGCGGCGGCCAACCGTCAGAGCACGGAAGGTAAAGAGCCGTTCAACTTGAAAAGAGGCAAGAGCGCACGCCTAATTGCCGAGACCTGAGGCAGCTTACCCCAAGCAGTACATACCGTCTTACGTGCATGCCCCACGCGCATGTCTCGCGGCATGCCATGTAGTTGTGAAAATTCTCAATAGACACGCACGGGTTAAATGAACCGGAGTCCGCTGTCCGGTGGGAGCGACACCAGACACCACGGTGGTCGGTGCGCGACACTCACACCCAGACAGCAGAATCCATCACTTCAATAACATCAAACATGCCCCAGAGGGACACATACGGTTAGAAATGCGTTCAGCTGCCGCCGCCCGCCCGGTCCAGATAGTCGTGCACGCACTCGATGAGCTTCTCCTTGATGCCCGCGGCGCCCGCCTTGTGGCCCGCGTCCACGAAGTGCGTGCTGAGCAGCCCCGCACCCTTCGCGCCGTCCTCTGACGGCTCTAGTGCGTCGCGGATCGCTCGCATCTGCGCCACAAGCTCGCGCGCAAACTCCTCTGGGCAGACAGCGTCGCCCGTGCCCTGCACCACCCAAGTGTCCATCCGCGCCATCGCCGCCGCGGCCTCGCCCGAGAGCCGCTCGAGCAGCCTGCACGGCGCCTCGTACGCACCTCGCAGGAAGAGGCGCGCCTCGAAGAAGGCGACGCTGCGCGCCTGTTTGCAGCACACGGCCTCACGGGCACGGAGAGTGGACGGCGCATCGAGCCATTCCTAGAGCGCCTCGGCGTACTCGTCCGCCACGGCCGTGTCCACGTCGCGCCGCTCCGACTCGCACTCCGCCATCAGGTTGCACTCGAACGCGTGCCTGTTCACAGCCACGCGTGTGAAGAGACGCGCTCACACCGCGCTGCGCCAGCCCACCTGCGTGCGAGCGTGCCAGTGCCAGGTGGCCGCCGCGTCGCCCGCGCGGATGCGCCAATCGTACTCGCCCAGCAGCGAGCGAGCGTCGTGGCTGCTCTCGCCCACCGCCGCGGCAAAGGCGTCAAATTCTCGAAGCCGGCGGCGCGCGCCCGCCTCCTCGCCCTCGGCCTCGGCGGCGGCTGCATACGGCGCCCGCGAGTAGACGGCGTCGATCTCGGCCGGCAAGCTGTGGCGGTGCAGGGGGGGCGAGGGCCGGCAGGCTGCGGCGGTGCAGGGGGGGCGAGGGCCGGCAGGCTGTGGCGGTGCAGGGGGTCGAGGGCCGGCAGGCTGTGGCGGGGAGGGGAGACGCTCGCTCATCTCGGCGGCTGCGCGCCTGAGGAAGACGCCGCGAAGGATGAGGGCGAGGCAGCGCTGCGGAAAGTCGAGGGCGTACTGCAGCGCCAGCGTGGAGCCCCAGCTGCCGCCAAACACCAGCCACCGCTCGAGACCGAGCGCCTGCTCCCTCATCAGTCGACGTTAGCTCGAGCCGTCAGCCAGCGGCTGCACCTCCAGACCCGCGCCTCCCTCACCGCCTCGAAGTCGGCGCTCATCAGCGAGATGTCGATCTCGCCGTAGATGCGCATGTGCGCCGCCGACTCGCGCACCGACGGCGTCGACCTGCCCGTGCCTCGCTGGTCCACCTCCACCACAAAGAAGCGCGCCGCGTCGAAAAACTCGCCGTTGATGTCTGCATAGTCGGCGACGCAATTGCCGGGCCCTCCGTGCACAAACAGCACGGGGGTGCCAGCGGCGCGGCTGCCCCACGTGCGGTACCACAGCCGGACTTCGACTCCCTCCACCTCGCCCACCGCCACAGTGCCCTCCTCCGCCTCCCCGATCGGGACCACGCCGCCGCACCGCCGCACCGCCGCACAGCCCACCGCAGCCGCGCCGCCCTCGCCGCCCTCGCCTCTGCCCTGGTCCAAACGCGCCTCGTCGTCTTCGCCCAGCGAGCCCGCCGTCCCCGCCACGCCGCCGCCGCGCGCAGCCGCCGCCGCCGCGGCGCGAAGCATCTCGCCCTCGCTCAGCTCTTCCACAGCCCCGCCGCACGCGGGCAGCATCGCCGCGCCGCCGCCGCGGTGCGCCTCGTCCGCCAGCTCGTCGAGCAGGTGCTGCAGCAGCGCCAGCTGGCGGCGGCGCGGCACTGCCTCGAAGGGAGGCACGTGGACAAACAGGGCGGTGTGCCGACTCTGCGTGCTCTGCGCGCCCGAGCTGTTGTTGTGCGCGTGCGAGAGCCGCAGCGACTCGTACAGCGCGTAGTTGCACAGGTACCTGCGGGTCAGGCCAAGGGCGTCTTCGGCGTCTGGCCATCCCAGCAGCAGCGCGGTGCCGGCCGGCGAGGGTGGGCAGACAATCTGCTTCTCGGCGCACCCACAGCGGCGGGCTCATGGATAGGTTGCGGGCCCTACCGCCAACGCACCGGCCTGCGTCGTCCGAGACACGGATCTCCTCGGCCGACCTCGCAGCCAACGCATCCCGCAGAGAGGAGAGGGGCAGAGGGCTGCGGCGGCAGCCCCGCACGCCACGCGCGGCCGGCGCGGCGTCGATGGGCTCGTCCGTCGGCTGGCGGCCTCGCTCGTCCGCCACACGAAATGTCATGTTGTTGACGCCGGTGCGCTCGAGTGCAAAGCCCCGCCCTCTCGCGTCGACGCCAAGGTGCACGTAGATGACGCAGCCGGAGGAGTCGTCGCCGCTGTGCAGCCGCTGCAGCTGCGCGTCGACATCCTCGGTCGAAACCTCAAGCACTGCTGAGCGGAGCGGGACGCCGTGCGGAAGCCGCCAGCCGTCGGCGCCGCTGGCGAGCTCTCTCGCGAGCCAGTCGGTTGGGTTCTCTTCGACGTCGGCGAACGGGCCGAACCCCGTCACGACGATGGAGCAGGACGGCGTGGCCATCGGCGGAGCGGATGGGGGGACGGTGATGCACCTGACAGGGTTCCAACTTTTCCGGGTGTGGTATGCTTC
>Ga0115008_10005244_pt1 | contig 10718 bp, 15 predicted proteins | sample FraStrMetagenome_FD_87164 | JGI IMG/M metagenome (GOLD analysis project Ga0115008, IMG submission 87164) | Marine eukaryotic phytoplankton communities from Arctic Ocean - Fram Strait ARC3M Metagenome | ecosystem: Environmental > Aquatic > Marine > Oceanic | place: Fram Strait | collected...
AAAAATAAGGGTGTTTCTAGAACATTTTTGTTGGTCTGAAAAAGTCCGCGTTTTTGGTAAAAAACGCGGACTTTTTAAGTTTTGCGGACATTTTAAGTGCACCCCCAAATTTTTTCAAGTGATTGGCGTTTTTTAACCGGCCATTTATACCGCGTTTCTCTGATTTTTCCTAAACAAAATTAATCTAACATGTTAATTTACCGATTTAACCTGCTAAACACTTCATGATGCATTCTGATCCTGTGTGATCATGAATGCTCGTGGCAGATCCTTCCGGCCAGCACATGAGCACCAAATTGAATTTTTCATTTTCTTCGATAAGAATTCTTTTGTATCCAAAATCATCGAATTCCGCTTTTTCTTCAAAAAGAGAACAGTCCGCTGATTTCAGAAGTTTTTGAGCTTGATCTGGGCCCAGCTCTTTTAGAAAGCATCTAAAAAATAATTTGAAAAACAATTTGGCTAAAACTGGCGAAGTAAAGGCAAAAATGCGAAGCGAGGGTTCGCATCAAAAAATTTAAAATTAATTTTTACGCCTACGCATATTATTCTAACCGGTTAAAATATTATATGTAGGCGGTCAAAAATCATTATGATAATTTTCACGCAAATCTTCGTTTCGCTCTTTTAATTTTGTTTCGTCATATTTGTCAAAAAAAAAAACTCACTTTTGCAACTGCAGAATAATATCGTCGGTTGATTTCGTTTTCGGCCTCAAGCTGTCAGAAAGTGTTTTCCAAACCTATTCCCTCTATTTCGTAAATTAATCAAAATGAAAAATCACAGTTATCTACTGTCTGTACTTATTTAACACTAAGCTCCAAAAAATCTTTCTATAACTTTTTTCGCGATTACCTGTGAAGCTTTCCGAGAAGGTTTTTCAAAAGCAGGTCGTTTTGCAGTTTCAAGAGCCATAATTTCACTTTTTCCAGTTTACTCAGTTTCTGTGAAAACTGCGCGGGATTGGCGCTCGCAGCCAATTGTGATTCTGGGAGAAAAAAAATGATTGAAAAAGGAATAAACTAGAAAAGAAAAAGAGAATTTGTGAACTTTACTTTCTACTCTAGTAGTCTGACAGACTCGTCGTCATCCTCTAAGCTACCACGAAGACTTCCGATCCAAGACTGCAAAATATCTTTATCTTGGTGAAACTTTCATGACTAAAAGCGATTTTCCATCGCTTGCATGAAAGTTAAGAGTCTTAAGACGATTAAACTTAAGACGATGGAAAAAGGCCTTTGAGAATAACTGATGCCAGCAACTGCCGGTGAAAGTAAAAATGGAACACTTTTTATGAAGCGTTACTTTTTGTCTAGACAAAAAAATTACCTTCAAAAATCTTCAAATTTTACTGCAAAATTAATATTTATCAAAAATACAAATTAATTTCAAAAGATATTTTTTGTTCAGATGGACAAACGTAAATCGCGATCATGGCAGGACGGGATGAACAGCTTTTGAGTGGAATTCAAGCGCCGGAAGTCGGAGTCCATAGTCCGAATCCGAACCAAGCTTCTTATTTTCCGAACCAGCATCATATACAGCAGAATATTCAAAAACCACATTACCAGTCTCCTCCTGCTCAAATTTCGCCGATAACACCGAGAGCACAACCAGCTCATCCGCAACAATTGTGGTTTCCTCACATGAATCCGTCTCATTATAGGCAGATGAGTCCGAAACATTCTTCTGGATTTCAAATACAATCACCGATGAGCGTTGTTCATGGACCCTCGCAAGTGCAGCCAGGTTATTATATTAGAATGCCAGATGGAAAAATGGGAAAAGTTATCTCAACTGAGAATAATTTGCAACAGGAATGGCTCCCAGTGAAATCCAGAGATTCAATTATTTTGAAAATGATATTATTTTTGTTAATTTTGCTCAAATATCTTATTTTTTGACACGAAGCTTCGCTTAAGGCTTGAAGTGTCGTTTCGTTTAGCCATTTTTGAGCCAAAATTGACCAAAAAGTGGTTATTTTCCAAAACGTAAAAGTTCCATTGACAGCCATTTATAAGCGGACGCACAGCCCTAATTCCCTTAGGAATTTGTCCCATAATTCGCCGCCTCGCTTTCCAATCCCAAAACCAAAAACACAGAAACCGGCTTTTCGTCTTCACCAGTTTGACTTTTTGTCGACAACTCAGGAACAGTTAAAAAATTAAAAAGAAATCGCGTCAATTTTTGTCCAGCAAAATCGATTTTTTCCCAAAAAATCAATTATTTAAAACTTTCCAAAAGCAAAAACCGACCCAAAACAAGCAAGCGAATAAACGCAAATCGTCTGACGAAAAAACAACACCAGCAAAGCTTGTTATGCCTGACTTCAAGCGAAAGAAAACGCCTTCAAAAGATGACTCTCGAAAAATGGAAACGGTTACCGCGAAAGTACCAAAAATGCAAGTCAAGAAAGCCACAAAATCAAGTCGTGTTGAACCAAAGAGAGCTTTGCCGGACTTTAAAAAGATTGAAAAAGAACTGATCAAGAAAAACAAACCACGTATTGACGAATGGGGACCGCTAGAAGTAATCAAAAAACGGGAATTTGAATGGCCTGCATTATCTCCTGATACGAAAATAATCTGGAATAATCCGTTTTACCAGCGCTACAGTCTCACGAAAATTGCAGTCGAAGAACTAGAATTTACTCTTCAAAATAGTACTTCAACTGAAAGCTTCGACGTGAAAAGATACATCGAAAAAATCATCTTTGAAACGCAGCGCTTCATTGCGAATCCATTCAATGAAAATATTCAGAAACAGTTTTCATTTCAAGAAGCCGGGAAGATAAAAATTTGGCGGTGTCCGAACTCTGCGTTTATATTTGATGATGACAGTGATACGCTCAGAGTTACAGTTGCCATGTGCAAATCAATCAACTCAAATGTTACGAAATATCATACAAGAAAAAAAGAACTTACTAAAAAAGAAGAAGAAAATCGCGAAAAGGCGCCGTTTTGTGAAGATAATTCTATGACAGACGAAGAACCTTCATCTTCATTGCTTTCCGAGCCAAGTAGCCTCGCTGACGGTGAAAAACCTGAAGACTCTGGAGCTCCAAAAGCCAAAGAAAAACTCAGCTCGATCGGCGAAATCCAAGACAGCCCGTGTATGCGCTATCTAACCCGCGTTTTCGCGAACAAAAAGCAAGACAGCTTCATCCGGCGCGGCATTGGAGACTACTACGTCTGCGCCGAATGCGACAAACTATACTGGAAGGACTTCGGTGATTTTCAGAAATCACACTGTAACGAACGAAGCCTGTATTATAATGAAAATGGCGCTTACGATGCTTCTCCAGATCTTACTCGGCAAATTGCGTGCGCTTTTCAGGGTTTACGCCGTCTTTGTCCTGGAAAAGCAGTTTCAGCGTCAACTTCTGTTGAACAAATTCTGCGAGAGAAACGAGGCCTCAAACCGTCGAGTTTCACGAACACAAAGACAATCCCAGAATGGTATCATCGTTTGTTCCTCCCTTCCGATGACTTTCGAGAAGTGATGATGGCGCCAAATACTGCTTTTCATTTACTGGCGATTCTTTGGGGAGAAATTAGGGAAATGCTTCTGGAAGAAATAGAATGGGATAAGAAAGTCAATTGCGATTATTTGGAAGGATCATTCAAACAGTTGAGGATGAGATACGGAAAAAACACGCTCAAGCGAGTCATTCCTGGAGTCAGGGAGACATGTGACAATTGCAAGGTACAGACAGGTGCTCTTTATACAGTTTGAAACAAGCTTTAGACCTCACTGTTCAATTCCCACTATATTTGCACTTCATGCGGTGGTACAATTTGCCCAAAATGCGCCTCTAGAAATATTGCGAAGACGAACTTGAAGAAGATTTATTTCTGTGGGTACTGCCATGAATCTCGTCATTTTCCCGACGACCGGTAAGTTAAACAATTTTGAATTATTTTTGCATATTCACTTCCGTTTTGCGTTCCCCAGCTGTTTGTGTTAGCCACAGACAAGCTTTGCAGATGGTTTATGGCGGTCCAGCCGGACAAGGGACGGAATCACGCCGCGTCTAAAAAGACGGCCTTCTAAGAAGCTCCAAAATTGGCTGCAGATGTAAATGCGTAGCGGGGTATCAATACGGAAAATGTAAAACAATGAATTAGCCATATTGCCTCAAAAAAGCTCAATAGAAATATTTTACTCAATGAATGACGTTTCTTTTTAAGCAATACGGTGCTTCCTATCTCATTCATACCAATCGAAGCTGTTAAAAATATGCATTACATTCTTCAGACAGTAATGTCTCGTCGGCCTAGGTAATTTTCACATAAAAAGCAGCGTTAACCGTCTCTTAGCCAAGATGTGCCTGATGTTTGTCACCCGCTAGCAGCAGAAAGATACCTCAAAGACAAGAAAGTTTTCCCTCACGATTTTGATATGAAGAAAGAGTGCAATAGCGGCCAAATAAACGAGCTTCTAAAACGCGAGCAGGCAAAAGTCGACAAGGGAACGAAAGGATCGCTGTTGAAGGACATTGAAGATATTCTCAACGATCCACTTTCTGATTTTGAAAGTTCTGATTCTGACGATCCTGCTATTTCACCCAGGTTCTTGCCAAATGAAGCTTTTTGTTCAAATTACGTTTAGTGGGGATGAGCTGAGCCTTTCTGATCTTGGAAAAGCTAACCAAATTGAGCAGCGTATCGATTCATCTGGGAAAGTTCATTCGCGATTCAAAGCTACCGTTGAAATTGTAAACACAAAACATTTCCGCGACACTGTCAATTCTGTGGTTCATCTCGACGGCAAAAAATCAAAGGCACCGGGGTTACTTTTTGGTCATTACTTTTGCTTTCTTTGAAATTTGATGATATGTGATGATAGTCTTTGATATCTTAAAACTGTGATATCCGCAGCTGCGATTGAGATCAGAGCGCTTTGATAATTCGCGCGCTGTAATTCCATGTCAAAGCGTTCGCCTGAGGCGAGCGCCGTATTGACCAGCTGGTTGCTCTTGCGCGCCGTGGTCCTTCCTGCTTTATATTCTGATTTTCTAGAGGTACTCCATCAAACATTTAATTCAAACATTCAAACTAACAACAAAATATCTTTCAAAATGCAGCAACAATACCAGCAAACCTACGATCCTCTGTACGCTCAATCAGGAGTCTATCTGCGGCTTCCTGAATCCAACTACAGTCACGTCCAGACGACTGGCAGAGCTCACCATCAATGCGAGTGGATGCACGACGGTCAAATCTGCGGCTACTCTTTTGCGAAAATGTCCGATTTCATCAATCATCTCACACTCGACCACGTCAATTGCCCCACCAACGACGAAGCCACTTGCTCCTGGGCGGGATGCGCTCGCCAGGATAAACCATTCAAGGCCAAGTACAAGCTCGTCAACCATCTTCGAATCCACACAGGCGAGAAACCCTTTGTCTGCGACACCCTACTAAGCGGTGTTCCCTGTGGCAAGCAATTTGCGCGAAGCGAGAACTTAAAGATCCACCGACGAATTCACACTGGTGAGAAACCCTTCGACTGCTATCATCCGGGCTGCTCCAAGACCTTCTCAAACTCATCGGATCGAAAGAAGCACATGAATGTTCACAAGAAGGGAGTCTTGAAATGCCCAATTGAAGGCTGCGAACGCGAGTACTGCCATCCATCCAGTCTTCGCAAGCATATGAAGAGCCTCCACGCTGATTCTGCGAAAGGAGTGAAGATCCCCACTCGATCCACCGTTGAAGTTGGTGAAAAACGGTCACGTGACGATGAAGAAGAATATCAGTCGACTAAACGCCAGAAAACTGCACTTGACTGCTCTGTTGGCTCCCTCTCACTTCCGGGTCGAGCTCATCAGATGACGAAGCATCTCTCCCAGCCGTTAATCCCTTCCAAGCGGAAAATATTCTTTCCACGTACGCCCCGGACTATTACAACCAGCAGTTTTTGCAGTACTTCAATAACACTAACTACTACGAACAAGCTACCCATTCTCCTGCTATTCCAATGTACAATTATTCTCTCAATTTGTGATTCATCCTTGTCTACATTCTTTTTTTTCAATAAAAAATATCCAAAAAAAATAATACATTTTATTTTTTCATGAAAACTTAACCCTTACAAGTCCGCGCTTGATACAGCAATCTATTCATACTGGGGTCGTCAAGAACCAATTGTAGTTTATGACCTTCATCAGCACCCATCTTTTGAAATGAAAATTTGGTCAGTCGATTACTTCGAGCAGAACTATTCCGACGAGCGTGCATTTCTCATCAACTGCCGTGAAAACGACCAGCTTCAAAAATCTGCTCTAAAAGACTTCTGGCTCGGCTTTGCAGACTACGACCATCGATATCTCAAATCATCTAAAAAACCTCCAATTTACAAGCTCAAAGGTACCCAAATTTTAATCGCTTTTATTTTAATTATCAATTTAAGATTGGCCGACAACAGACGATATTTGCAAGAAAATGCCGCTTCATTTTAAAGCATTCAAGGAATTTTTACCTTGTCATGAAATCTGCCACCGTGATGGTGCTTTAAATCTGGCGAGATACCTGCCAAAGTACTTTTGCATTCCAGATCTGGGGCCAAAAATGTACATCGCGTACGGCTGGTTGGAAGAGTTTATCGACAAATCAAAGCAAGAAATTTTCATGAAAATGAAACAAGTAATTAAAGAGCAAAAAATCTTTATTAAAAATAATTCAGGGAAGCACAGATTGTCATATTGATATTTCCGGTGCTGTGAACATCATGACAAATGTAGTGGAACCAGCCAATTCATTCACAAAGCGTCAGCGGAGCGATGCATTGCGCAACTTACTCGTGGAAGGAGGTCTGAGCGACGAAGAAATACAAAACTTCACGGAGTCCGGCCGAACACCGGGCGCTCTCTGGCATATCTGGCCCGTTTGTGACACAGAGAAAATAAGGAAGCTGCTTCACAAACAAGATGAAAAACAGTACGAGAAGAAGTCCGGAAATGATGCGATTCATGATCAAGATACCTACATAACCAGTGACATCCGGTAAGAGTGCGATCAGGCGGCAAAGAAAAGACTGGCCACAAAAGACGATAAATGGCTAATTTTAGTGCCCGACTTTCTTTTAATTCGATTTTTAGAAAAATGCTCGAAGAAAACGACATAAAAGGCAAATTTATTCTCCAGTGCGAAGGCGACGCCGTTTTCATCCCCTCCGGCGCCATTCATCAGGTAAACTGACGCTTTCCATTCTTCATCTTACGCTATAAAAAGGTTCTTAATATAAACTCGTGTATAAAAATTGCGTGCGACTTCATTTCACCGCAATGTGTCCGGCGCAGTCTTCTGACAACTGAGGAGCTGCGTCAACTGTCTTCCACGCATCAAAATCGTGAAGACAAACTTCAGCTCAAGGCCCATTTGTTCCACACTGCTAAAGAGATATTTAGGAAAAGGTCAAGAAAAAGATACAGTTTTTTTTTTAAATTACAGGATCATTTTTCTTGACAAAAAAAAGTTCAATTTTATGGGAACCCATTTTCACTCAGAAACTTCACCAAAAACCGAACCAATTTTGACTTAGAAGAAGATATTTATAATTACTGCTCAAGTACGGTATTTATTTGCGAGCAATATTTATTTAAACACTGCCTTTCCCTGATAAAATTACAGAAACCTCAACATTTTCAAACACTGATATCTATTTTCAGCATTTCCAGTTAACAGAGATTAAACAGAAGCTTTTTTTTAGACAGTTCCGGAAGGTTATGCAATAGTTGTTGATTCGGAAGAAGATTGATAAGACTTTTCCCGAATTTTTTTGCAGAAAATGGCACCAACATTACCATCTTCAAAGCTGGTAAATCAGTTGAAAGCCCTTTCAGCAAAACGACGTGATAACTGGAAGAAATCGTATCAGAGTTTTCGGCCCTCTCTTCCTGAGAGTGAATCAATCCACGCAACATACCACGATAGGGACGAAGCATGCAAATGGATCCACAATCAATGTATCCTTCATCAATTGTCAGCTGACATAATTGCTCTTGCAATTGCTATTTTCGATAGGTAAAAAATTATGGAAAAGTTAGTTTTTAACATGTTTAGGGTCATCTTCGGAATGAAAGTCAAAAAAGCGCACATCCGTGTGCTGGCGACGACTTGTCTCCTACTCGCCGCGAAGTTGCTCGAAGACGAGCAGATTAGAAACCTTGGAAAACATCTTATTAGGGCTTCAAAGACTGCCTTTTCCGTGGTAAGTACATAAAAAAGTAGCAAGTACAGGAGAAGGGTTTGATTTTTAAAAAGGTAACAATTTTCTGATCAAACTTACTATTTTTTTGCAATTTTCGACGCAATTTTGATCAATTATTGCCAATTTATGATTTATTGGCCAATCTTGACCTTTTTTGGCCAGTTTCTTGAGAAATTTAAAAAGCTGGAGCATTTCAAAAACTAATTATTATTTTAAGCGCGATCTAAAACGCATGGAAATGACGATTCTTTCAAAAATCAACTGGGAAGTGTCAGAATCAACATCTGTTGACTTCTTTTCCTCCCTGCTTGATTACATCCACGTCACGACGCACAACCGCAAGGTCGTAGGGCTCGATGCAAAGAAGGTGCTCCTGCACTTTCTTGCAAAGCAGCTCACGAACTTCGAAACGGCTCGAATTCCTCCTTTGGAGCTTGCTTTTGGCCTCTTTATGGTCGCTTTTAAAAAGTATTCCTCGCAGGTAAAAATCTGTTACATTTTCAAGCTTTTAAAATATCAAAGTTCCGCGTATTTTTCAAATTACAACAACGCCAACTCGGCTTGAAGATCGACATTAAAATGGCGGAGGAAGCAGCTCGCCTCCTTAAGCCAGGATACATGACGATGCTTCCAACCCTTCTTCCACCGATCCGCAATCAGTTCATCATGGCTGCTGAGTCGCCGGAAGCTGCTGAAGGAATCATAGCTGATAGCTACATTTGGAAAATGTTCGCTGATAGATGTTTGGAGCCTGTAAAAGAGCCTCATGATCAGCCTTCAGTAAGATAATAATCCAATTTTAAATTTAAACCTCTTTTTAGACATCAGCAACTCCAATGTGTCACTAAAATGACACAAAATAGGAAACACAAAAAATCAAACAAATGATCGAGTTAATTATCAAAATCGATGGCAAATTCGATCGTCTCTGTCAGCAAAAAACAATTTATCGAAGTCATAAATGGAAAAAATAAACAACAACAAAAACCACAGATGATGACTTTTAAAACACTGACTATAATTGACCTTTTCTAAATCAAACGGCAAAGCTGACCTTTTCACACTTTTCTCAACTGCGTATTTTTCTAGGAGTGAAGTCTCATAACTTTCTTCATGTCAAAATAAATCTTGATGACAGAGTAAAGTGTTGTTTATAAAATTTTTTTTAATGAAGAAATCTGGTTTTATCGGGACTCGATCCCGAATCCTTTCGATTTGTGAGTTTACCCTTTTTATAATTTTTGTTTTATCTAGATTGCCAATGAAGCCCCCACTTATGAAGCTATGGACAGCAGATTTTATGAAACCGACATCATTCAGGAACGAGTAAGTCATTATAACAGTTATCTACCGTGCAAAACTTTTATGATTGCTTGAAAGAGTCTCGCTCCAGTACAACATTATTCGCTACAAAAAGGGCCAGATCAACTGGTTCGATAAAATCACAGAAAATCTTTATCTCGGGGCAATTCCATTGAAAACATCTTCCACTTCCGGTTCACAAGGACATCTCGGCGATGTTCCAAAGAAACTATCCGAATTAAATATAAAAGCTGTTATAAGTTGCAACGAAGAATTTGAGCGAGCTGTGACGCCAAGCGTTGCAGAATGGGAAAAACTTGGAATTCAACAGTACAGGGTTAAGATTTCTCCTTCTTCAGGGGTTTAACAACGAATTCAGGTGAACGTAGCCGACTTCAATTTCGCCCCTTCAGTCGAAGAATTAACTTCTATTGCTGACACGATAAACCAGCATTTATCAAGTAATAACCAACCTCACAAATTTTCCTCCAATCTTTTTTTAGACGACGAAGGAGTTTACATTCACTGCAAAGCCGGCAGAACGCGCTCGTCAACAGTTATGGCCTCATATTTCATCAAGCATAAAAGACAAACTGTTGACGAAGCTTATTCATTGATCAAGAAGGGAAGACCGCATGCAATTCTACATGATGTCCATCTAGCGGGCGTTTGCGGTCATCTTTTGAGCAAAATATTAATCACATAAGTTGGGCAATCAAACAATCTTGGGTGGGCTTTGGAGTTTATTTGACATTTTTGTGATACGGGATACAGTCAGCAAATAGTCCCGTACAAAAACGGACCCACCCCTACTGTACAGGTCGAGGTCTTGCCTAATATCGTATACACAATAACATTTAATATGAAAAAGAACGACCGCAAACGCCCGACTCTAGCTGCGCTACAGAAACTTTACGAAGCTGTCCAGAATTGAATAAAAGTCTGTTTTTGACTGTTACTCAACAAATTATTTTTTTCAATCAGCGTGTATATTTTCATGAAGTTTAATAAAACAGAAGCCTTCTATCATATTAAAAATCGGATAAGTCTCCTTGGTGCTGGTAGGTATTATCTGTATAGCCGTCGTTGTCGTCGCCAAAACCAAGCTTAATTTAAAGTTTGCAAAGCTTACGATTATACCATTTACAAAATAAACCAACTTCAATTATGAATCGATATAAAATAACTTGAAATATAATGAT
>Ga0115008_10005245_pt1 | contig 10718 bp, 8 predicted proteins | sample FraStrMetagenome_FD_87164 | JGI IMG/M metagenome (GOLD analysis project Ga0115008, IMG submission 87164) | Marine eukaryotic phytoplankton communities from Arctic Ocean - Fram Strait ARC3M Metagenome | ecosystem: Environmental > Aquatic > Marine > Oceanic | place: Fram Strait | collected 2012-06-18
ATCACTAAATGGGTTCATTGCCCCATTTGCTGTTGTGTTCAAAATACCATTATATGATTGGTTACCTTTAACTTCATCAAATATAGTTGAGGCGGTTGAACCAAACATAACACCTACTGCTATTTTATCAGCTGATGTGCTATCAAAAGTTACTAAATCTGCTGATGAATTGGGGTTTAAATCAATTGTTAATGTACCTTTGTTGTTTGTAGCGTTTGTATCAAATTCTCTTACATACCATTTGTAATGTGCTGCGTTATATGATGAATCATCATACCAATATCCGTTTGCTGATTCTGGATTAACTAAGTAACCTGGCTTAACTTGCAAATCTTCCCCATCACCATTGGTTAATGTTGTTGCTGAACTCCAAGCGTTTGTTAATGCAGTTGATGTACTAATTACTCTTCTATAAGTTTCATTAGTAAATCGTTCTACTAATGTAGATGATGCCGTTCCACCACCAAAGTATCCCATTGAACCACTTGCGGCCGGTTGTCCGAATCCACCTGCTGTATGTAAAGGTACTGTCTTAGTATCTAATGTACTTTGTGAACCAGCTCTGTTTTTTGCTTTAGTTGTTAAAGTAAATGATGTATCACTAAATCCACTTTCTGTGATTGTATCACCTGTTCCACTAATTGAGTAAGTTGCATCTACTTCTACTAAATCTGTTCTATGTGGTACACCACTATTTCGTGCCGTTGTTCCATCTGCTGATGTTACCATCCCAGTTGTTTGGATTGTACCACCATTTGTTGATAATGTATCATTACCAGCAGTATTTGTAATTGTGTATCCAGATGTACTTCCGATTGTTACATCTACTACTGAAGTATTAGCTGAATACATTGGTTCGAATACTCCACTAGCAGTTGCTACTAATTTCCAAGTACCACCACTTACATATGGTGCTCCAGAAAGAGAAGATGAAGTTAATGTAAGTGGAGTTACCACTTCACCATTACTTGCTAATGAGTTAGTTCCTATATTTGAATCAATTGATGAAACAGGTGCCCAAAATACAGTTCCAGTTGCTTCTTTATTTACAAACGATGCTTGAGAACCAGTTTTAATTCCGATTTCTGTAGTTAATAGGTATGTTCCTGATGCTGATACTGATGTGTTTGCTTCAGTAGTCCATCCCATAATATTTTGTGAGAATATGTTTGAAAATTTACCATCTTGGAATGCTGCAGGTATAACTGCTGGGTTAGCAGTTCCTATTTTAGCGATTGTTACTCCATTTGAAGTAGAGAATGATGAATTAGATAAAGTTGCTGTTGATGCTGATGTTTCAGTTTGTGTTCCACTATTATTATTGTTGAATCTAAATGTGTGTGTTCCTTTTACTTGAAATTCACTTGCTCCACCACTATTTAATGAACCTAATCCGAATAATTGTGAATCAGCTGATGATTGTATTGATGTAGAACCACCTGCTACTGAAGAATATGATATTCCGTATCCAGTATTAGTATATATTGTTTTACCTGGAAATAAAGTTCCACCTACACTTGCAAATCCTTCTTCTATTAAATAAGTTAAATCAGCAATATCATTATCATTTGGAATATATCCTGCTGGCGCTGTTCCTGTACCAGTATTACTTTTATTTTCTGATATAGAACTATATGTTTTTGTATTTGCTGTTGGATTAGCTGCTGATGAGGATAATAGCCCCGCAACAAATCTCAATACCTCAGATACATCTGTATCCTTTGTGAAATTGTTAAAATAAGAACCATTTAAGTTACTTTGCCAATCATTTGATGTTGGTACACCAACATTAATATTATGTGCCTTAATTGATTGTGATACATCCAATGCAGTATCACCAGAACCAGTTATTTGTAGGTTCTTACCATCTACTTTATATAATACTGCTGAAATTGATTCAAATATACCACTTCCACCAAATCCTGCAGTTGCAGCTGCCCCAGAAACTTCGGTTGCGAAGTTGTTTATGGAGTTTTTAGTTAAAATTACTTCAGTATGCCCTGATGTACCATCTGAATGGGAATTTAGAATGTATATTTTCTTATTTGTTGAATCATAATATGGTAAACCATCTAAGGTTGAGCCATAATTAGCAACAGTTATTGTTGGGAGTCCGGCCCCAGTGTATAATTTTGATATTGGTGCGTAATCGTTAGCGGCAGTTGAACCACCCGGCTTACCGATATAAACTATCGGTCCATCTACTTTACCATCAACTGAACCACTACCGATTACAATTTCTGCTTCACCAAATGAGGTGATATTCCTTACGGATGCTACCGAACCTCTTCTATGTTTTATTGTTTGAGCCATATTTTTATCCCATTACTGTGTATAGTTTCTACTAATACTTTTAGTTCTTTTATAAATATAAATTATTTTAGAAAAACCCACCACAATCTATTGTATCTTGTGAATTTCCTATTTGCATCGATGCTGATGCTATATAACTGCCTATTTGTTCTTCTAAAACTTTAATTCTTCCTTTAACTATCAATGCGTTTCCAACATCTGATGCTGAGGTTTGTGTAAATACACTCTGCCCGTTTACAGTGAAATCTCCTTTGATATCAACACTACCAGTTACCCTTAAATTATTAGATGTTATTAAATGTGTATATGATGCTGGGTCTTGAGAACCAGTATTCCATATCGATGTACCACCGGCACCACCACCACCTAAACCTGCTAATGAAACTGAGTTACCATTTGATATACTTAAATTATTTCCTGCTAACGTTAATGTTTGTGAATCAGTTTCGGATGTTAAGTAACCTAATGCTGCTATTTGTGATGAACCACTAATAGTTCCAGCAGGAATTTCAGTTTTAGAACCACTTAATACACCTGTTCCATCTAAGGTTCGTAATACACTCCCACTAACTAACCCATCGGGTAAATCAGAACCAGTTGGTATAGTAACACTATTACCATTAGATATTGTTAAAGTATCACCTACATAAGTAAGTGTTTGTGAATCAGTTTCGGATGTTAAGTAACCTAACGATGTTATTTGTGCTGATGAGCTTATAGTTCCAGCTGGCACTGCCGTTAAATAGGATTGTAAATCACTAATTTGTGATTCTCTAATTGTTACTTGCGATGAACCACTTATAGTCCCACTTGGTAGTTGAGATGTTAAAGAACCACTAAGTACATTCTCTGTATTTAGTTTGTTTTTTACTTTACCATCAGAATATTGATTTATTGATGAGTAGTTGGTTGTTGATGTTACATCTACTTGCGATGAACCACTTACAGTCCCATTTGGCAGTTGGTCTGAACCACTAATAACACCTGAAGGTAGTAAACTCTTTACTTGAGCCGAACCACTTACTAAATCATCACCTAACTCATTACCATATCGTATATCAAACTCAGGTATTAATTGAGCGGATGCACTAATAACATTTTCTGCGTTTAATCTAACTTTAACATTAGATACAAAATTATCTCTAATAGAGTTATTAGCTAGTATTGAATTTTTTTGAAATGGTGTTATTGTGGTTGGCAAGTTTGCTAAGTCATAGTAATCTATGTTAGTCAAACCACTACCATTACCTATGTATGAACCGCTGAATGAACCTGTGTAATCTGCCACAATTTTCCCTTAATTATCTTTGTTAGTTAACTATAAATATTCAAAATTTTAGTAATCAGTTAGTAATGTTAATATTTCATCTAAAGATTCATGTCTATGGTTGTCTTTAAGACAGATATCATACACATAATCCGAACCTTTTAACTTAGGAACTTCATGTACTGCTGAATCATTGTTGAATTTTAAATCAATTTGTTGCTTATCACCACAAAGTATCATAGTAGAACCTTTTCCTACTCTACCTAATACCATTAATAGTTGTTGTTTAGTTAGATTTTGAAACTCATCGACAATACATATGGAGTTATCAAAAGTTCTACCTCTAAAATGAGATAAAGATACTAATTCTATTTTTTCATCACTAATCATTTTATCTATGATGGCTGGTTTGTTATAAACTTTTCTCATATTAGATTTGATTGGTACTAACCAAGGTTCCATCTTCTCTTCTAAAGAACCTGGCAAAAACCCATTATCTTCATTTGATACAGTTGGTCTTGTTATTACAATTTTATTAACGTTTCTTTTAAAAAACATATCTAATCCTATCTGACATGCTAATAGTGTTTTACCACTACCGGCTTTACCTATTATAAAATTAAATGGGTGATTTAAAATTTGCGTTTTAGCGTTTTTCTGTTCTTCCGATAGAGATATCGAAAATCTCACATTACCTTTTGGTGGAGTTTTGCTTTTATTATCTGGCATAGTTTCCTTTTTCAAAATTTATTTAATAACTGTTTAATATAAATACAATCTAAGACATAAAAAAAGGGGGAATTTCTTCCCCCTTAATTTAAAAACTATACAATAATCAAATGATTACTGAATTCTGTTTAATGAATCTACATATACTTTACCATAGAACTCACCTCTTAACATCTTCTTCGCGTAACGTGTCATAACACCTTTACGTGGAGTGAAGTTTTTAGGGTCATATACTAAAGGAGTCATAATTAACGGAATGTATGGAGAGTAAACTGCTCCAGTTTCAAGGAATTGTGTTCCTCTGTAACCCATTAATATTACGTTCTCTTTCATGTAAGGATTCTTATAAACTTGGAATCTACTATTTAATGAACCAACTTTTGTTACACCGAACGCAAATTGAGCATCACCATTGTCAGCTGTACTAGCATAACCTGGGATAGATTCAATAATTGTTGCAACATCAGGAGATACTACTAAGAAATTAGCCCCACCTCTTAATGTTTTTTGGTGAATAGAGTTAGATACACCAGCGATTACAGTACCAAGAGTTTGAAACCAAGCTCCCTGATTGTAAGCAGATGCTCCATATTCAGCTTCATCCATTGCTCCGAATCCACCTGCAGCACCATTCCATACTCTACCAGCTTTAGCTGACCAGTATCCTGTTGATTTAGCATCTTGCATTAACATATCTAAGATTTCAAAATCGATTTCTTGCGAAATGTATTCTGATAACATTGAAGTTAATTCAGCTTCTGCATCAATTGAATGGTAAGCGTTTAAATCCTGTGCGAATTCAGGAGTCCATTGTGCTTTCAACTTACGTGTCTTAGCAACAATTGGTAAACTCTTCATTTCAACGTTCAATTCAGGAATATCTAAATCAGCGCCTTTATCTTCAAAATCACCTCTTGAGATATCATCTGGTTGTTTGTGGTAAGATACTGTAATTGTATCAGTTCCAGAAACCGTTCCTTCTAATACGAAGTTGACGTTACCACCTGAAAGTGTAGTGTATTGTGGGAATTGGTTAGTTACCTCATCACCAGCTACTCTAAACCCTCTGATACCTTTATCATCAAATCCTGCGATAGATGCAGTTGGTACAGATGCAACAAAAATTGTTCCACCAGCTACTAATTTAGCTGCATTAGATGCACTAAACGCAGTATCATAATTGTAAACAACTTCACTAGCTGCTGAAGATGTTACAAATTTGTTAGCTGCTGCAGATGCTGCTAATTCTTGTGCTGCAGAAACAGTATCATTGATTGAGTATCCAAATCTACCTGCACCATACAAACCACCTGATGGGTCGCTTGAAGTTTCAGTAATACCGAATACAGAATCAGCTTGTGAATCTTTTCCACTACCTGATGCAAATCCAGCTTGGTTAGTACCATATTTAAAATCTAGATAAAATACTAGACCTGATGGTAAGTTCATTGGTTGTACTGATACGAAATCTTTTGCTACGATTTCACTAAAGATTCTTCTTACTAATGGTAATGCTACACCTGCCCACTCTTCTGAGTTTGCTGATGTTCCAGTAGAAGAAGCTTCTTTTACTAATTGTCTTGCTTGGTTTTCTAAAAGAGTCGCAACGCCAGCTTTTTCAACTTCGTTATCGATTCCTTCTAAAAGACCGGTTTTTTCCCACTTACTAGCTAAAACTCTTGTAGCTTCAGATAGTCTTGCAGTGTGAGAAGAACCTTCATTTAAAATGTTTTTTAAATCCATTTTTTTTCTCCTATTAATTTTAATAATTTATTTTAAACCTGCTAGCTTTTTCCATCTAGCGGCCATATCATTGCCCTCAGAAATTATTTTCTTTGGTGCTGAACTCTTTGTTGCTTTAGAAGCATAACCTTCTTTAACAACTGTTCTTTTCTTTTTCGAAACGTTTAAGTTTTCTGCTAAAGTTGAGAATACTAATTTTACTTCTCTTACTGATGAAGTTCTATCGAAGTTTTCAAGTACTTTTACTTTCTGTCCTTCGTTCAAATCAAAAGTTCTGAATAATTTGTTAGTGTAAAGTAACTTAGCGTTAAGTAAATTAACTTCATTGATAGTTTTTTGTAAACTTTCAATTGTTAAGTAAGCTTCTTCTAACTCATCATTCTCTTCAACTTCTTCTTCTGCTTCTTCAGATACTTCTTCTTCAGAATCATCTTCCATTTCTTTCAAAGTTCTAATAACTTCGTCTAAATCGATTTCTTCTTCTTCAGAATCTTCCATATCTTCTTCTTCAGATACTTCTTCTTCAGATTCATAAGTTTCTTCAGCTGGTTCTTCTTCTTCAGATACTTCTTCTTCAGAATGAGCCATTTCAGCTTCTAATTCAGCGATTACAGACTCTAAGTCTAAATCATCTTCTTCAGAATCTTCCATATCTTCTTCTTCAGATACTTCTTCTTCAGAATCATCTTCCATTTCATCCATATCTTCTTCTTCAGACATATCGTCCTCTTCTTCAGATACTTCTACTTCTTCTTCACCTTCTACTGCATCCATTTCAACTTCTGCTTCAGCATCCATTTCAGAATCCATTTCAGTTTCAACAGCTACTGCTGTATCCGCTTCCATTTCATCTTCCATTTCATCTTCATCAGCTTCTTCAGCTAATTTAGCAGAAATCATTGATTGTAGTTTTGGGGTGAACGCTTCTTCTAAGGCTAGTTTAGCGTTTGCTAGTGCAGTTTCTTTAACGGCTTTAGCATCAGCGATAGCTTCAGATAACAAATCTTTTCTATTTGCCATAATTGTTCTCCTATAATTTTTGTTGGAAATAAGATTATTTTGAATCTTAATAGAATATTATTTACTAATATATGTAATCACCTATTGGAAAGTGATATTTTTATCTTCTATAAATAGTGATGTAAAAATGTAAACACTAAAAAAGTGTTTACTATTATCTAGCCTCTTGCTGTCTACGAACCCAATCAGCTCGGACTGCTAGTTGCATTTTTCTTCGTTTGATAGCTGATGGTTTAAGGAATTCTTTACGTTCTTTTAATTCTTCGAGCTTTCCACTTTCTTTCATTTTTCTTTTAAATGCTTTTAAAGCTAGTTCGATATTCCCGTTAACTACTTTGACTGCAGTGAAACACCCCGGAACTTCCATATCTTCTCTTCGAATTTTTTTGTAAGGTTTTTTGTGTTTGTTTTCGTTATCTTGCATATTGTTTTGATAAATGTTTATAAAAAAATACACCTACCACATTGTTGTTGATAGGTGTATATAAATATCTAAATAAATTTAATAAACTTATTTTTCCATTCCTCTATTTGATTTGATTTTGTACTTTTTGTAAAGTTTTTCAATCGCATTGTTGAATGGTAGTATTTGTTGGTTGTACACTTTAGCTTTATGGTCTTTTAATTGAACCATCTGTAAGATATCGTGGTCATCAGCTTTCTTAGCAAACTTAGTTCCAACATAACCCGGCATATTCTTTCTAATAACATCTGGATTAGGAACTTCGTTTATAGTACCTTCATTAACTGATTCAGATAAATCATCAATACCTTGCTTCATATCTCCGAATAGTTTTCCAAACTGCTTTTGTTGTTTAGAATCTAATTTTTTAATATTCTTTAAATGCTTCTTTACCATAAAAGATAAGTCAACTGAAATGTCTTGTAATATATCTGTGTAGTCCATTGTGGTTATCCTATTTTCTTTAGAGAATGTGTTTGTGTAGCAATCCAATTTTTCTCAACACCAGCCATCTTAGCTGCTTTCTTAATAGCTTCAACTGTATTTCTTGCTTTTACTTTATACACATCCTTCTTTCTAAGTTTAACACCACCAAGATTCATATCAGCAAAACTCATTTCCCAAGTTGCAAACCCTTCGTGGATTACATCCTCTTCTACTTCTTCAGATTCATTTACTTTTTTATTCTTAACTGAATCTAACATATCTTTAGCTGATACCTTCATCTTAATTAGTTTTTCAGATGGTAGTTCACCAAATCCAAATGATTCGTTTAACATAGAAGTAAGTTTCATTGATTTAGATTCTTTAGTAAACTCTTTTGCGTTTTCTTTATCATCTTTAGAAACATCTTTTACAGGAAATTTCTTACCATCTACTTCAAATTCACTATCACCATTTGCGATTGCTTTAGCTCTAGCAGCACCGAATTCATTACCTTCTTCAACTGTTTCTTCTTCATCGTGTGATTCGTTGATTTCGTAATACTTTCCTAATACTTCACCAATTTCATCGTAAGTAGATTCTAGTCTTTGTTGTAATGTTCCGACTTCTCTCAAAGTTTTCTCAAAGATTCTAAATGATTCATTCATTCTCTTTACGTGTCTACCAACTGTAATACCATCAAATGAACCTTCAGTTTCTTTAACCATATTCTTACCAGCTGATTCTACCAAACCTCTGATTGATTCGTACACATCAGATAATCCTTCGTTTCTATATACAGTTTCACCAAATGATTTGTATGCTTTAACTGCTTCTAAGAAAGCTTGTTTCTGTTCATTACTCATCTCTGATGATTCTTCTCTTCTCTCATCATCGTTTTCTTTAACGAATGGAGTGTGGAATGGGTTTGAATAAACTTTACCTTTTTCAAACGATTCTTTTAATATATCTTTTAGTTTCATAGTTCCCTCTTTTGTTATTTCCATCATCTTCTTAGCCTCAGCTTCGATTTGTTTCTTAATGTTAGATGGTACTTTTTTATCTAAGTATTTTATTTTACCTTTGTTATCGATGTGAGCTACATTTTTGTAATCACCATTTTCTTCTTCAGCTTTATTGTAAACAGTTAATCCGTTTCCTTTACGAGCCATTCCGATATCGTACTTAGCTTCGTTCATTACTGATTCACTCATACTTAATATTGCTTTTTTCTTTTTCAACATTAGTTTAAGGAATAATTCTACTAATTTACCATTCTTATCATCGGTCATACGATGTGGTCTACCAACAAAATCTTGTCCGATACCATCCATCTTACCTGAACGTGCAAACTTAATCGTTCCCGATTGTGATTTAATTGCAAAGTCACCCATACCTAAATGTACAAGTTCTGAATTTGGTAATACACCTTTACTATAGTTTACAAAGTTACTGTCTACTATGGTTTGATTTCCAACTCTTTCGTAGTGACCTACATCCTTAGCTTCGTTTACTACTGATTCATCAACTGCTGGTTTAATAAACATTAATCCAACTTTTGATTTAGGTACTTTTAATTTTTTGATTGCTAATAGTTTTGCATTGTAAAGGTCTTTAGCTTCACCTTTTTTAATTTCAATTTTCTTACCATTGTATCCAGCAATCCATCCTGCAAACTTATCTTCGTTTACATTATCTCTCATTGCTTTTGATAAATCTTTGATGTACTTTAATTCTTCTTTAGCACCTTTGTGTTTAGCGTATCTATCTAATCCAAAGTGTCCCATAATACCTAATGATAAGTTTAATCTACCTTTTTTAGCATTTGGATACTTTCTACCATAAGGTGAAGAGCTAAACCAATCAATCATAGCTTGTGCCATTTCTTTTGATAGTTTAATTCCTTCTACTCTATCAGTATTACCTTTTACAACCTGCTTTAATCCACCGATTGCTGAGATTTCGTTGATTGAGTTTCTTATATCTGTTAATTTCATTGTGTTTCCCTTAAATTGAACAAACACCATCTATTTCACAGATGATATCTCTTACTAATGTATTAATTTTTTTATATGAAGGTGTTTTACCCTTACTTACTACTGATTCATTTACAGGTCTCATAAATGCACCATGTGTTGATGGGTTTGAAACAAAATCCCAACAAATTAAATCAAAATCATCTTCTACAGTAACAGATTTACCATTACTAGCCTCTTTTACAGAACCCATACCTCATGAAGAGATACCAACCGTACACCCTGCTTCTAAAAGCTCTTTGAGGATGTTGCCTGCTGGTGTTTTAAGTACTTCTACTTTACCCATTACATCATCACCCTTCCAATACACATCTCTGATGATATGTGAAGTGTTTTTTAGCTCAACCACCGAAGATTCGGGGTGGTCTAATTCACCAAATGCTCTATTTTCTTTGATTTCTCTACCTTTGTACTTTTCCACTTCTCTTTCTAAGATTGAACGTGGATAAACTCTACCATTTTGGTTTTCTGCTTCAGCACGTTGGAGTACACCATTAACAATCAATCTACCATTGTTATCTTCCAATGATTCATTGATTTGCCTCTTAGTCATAGTAAAAGGAATTGTATCTATAAGTAATCTGCCCATTATGCTCCCCAAACTTTTCGTTTTCTATATAAATCAAACATGATTTGTGCTACTTCATATCTAATAAGTAGACGAATATTCTCCAAATCTTTATTTGAAAGTTCTTCTTTTAATATTTTCTTTTTTAAACTCATG